>OIHC01000418.1_pt1 | contig 11890 bp, 9 predicted proteins | sample 1582451 | NCBI WGS metagenome assembly OIHC01 (sample SAMN02674964, study PRJEB24791) | human gut metagenome, SKBSTL008 | isolation source: stool | host: Homo sapiens | place: USA | reverse complement strand
TTGATCATACTCAATGATTCTGTGCTTTTCTTTATGTGATATATATTATTTATATATTAAATTTGTTTTGTCAGGTGCGATCATGATCGTATTCCAAAAAGAATCCTTGACTGCCTCTGTCTGAATCTCATCTACTACTGTATCAAGATCGACATCACTTGTTAACTTCTTGCTCGCATCCATTACGGAAACTTTATCGTTGATTCCTAAGGATGTGATCGTAACAAACTGTTCTTCACTAACTAGTGTTCCTTTCTTTAGTGGAACCGCTAACTGATAATTCTTCTGCAATACTGACTTGATCTCATTATACATTGCTTTAAATTCTTTGCTTCTGTATTTCTTCTCAGCTTTCAGCTGCTTTGCCTTCTTATCAGTCTTCGCATATATCTTTTGATCAGAATAAATCTCCCAGCATGGACCTCCTGCTGATGCTGACTTCGTCTGTGCAATCACTTCTTTTAGTGGATATTTGTACTGTGTACGCTGTCTGCTTCCAACATCTGCAACCGTTACCTGATCATTATCATCGATCGCAACCAATACGATAAAATGACCTTTCTTCGTAAAATATCCTGGTCCCATCAGTGCTACTACTGGATGCTTCTTCTTCAATGCATCTCTAACCTTGCTGACATCACTTCCAAGTCCATGACATTCCAGTTTATACTGTTGTGCCAATGCTGGGACCATCTCATGACTTGCTCCAGCACTACTGTAATAGCCATTCTTATATGCCCATACTGTTGTATCAACTGGAGTTACCCATTTATTCGTCAGCGAACTGATACAAACTGCCATAGCGCTTGGTCCGCATCCACTACTTTTGATCTGATATCCATTGTCATTCCATGCTGCATCTGCCTGATTAAAGTAAATAAATCCCTGTATCGTCTCTTTCTTATCTTTCATCTCAAGACTATGATCATTATATACTTTTGGAATGATAGATTTTTTATCTTTCTTGTCTTTTTTCTTATCTTTTTTATCTTTCTTCTTATCTTGATCAGACTTTGTCTTTTGCTTCTTTGTATGCGTTACCGCTGTATGTTTCTTTGTATGTGTTGTTGCTGTATGTTTCTTTGTATGTGTTGCTGCAGCCGTTGTATGCGTATGCGTTGTTGCTTCCGTTGTCGGCTTTGCCTGAGTCGTCTGTGTTGTTGTCTCTGTCGTTGCTTCACTTTCTGTCGTCTGGGCAGAAGAATCTGTCTTGGTCTCAGTCTGTTCACTGCTTATTTGCTCTCTTGTGACTGGCTGATCTGCTCTGACCACAGACACTGATCCAAGCATCAAAAACGTATACAGAGCTACTACAGCTGCTGTTTTACGTGTTTTTCTCATCTTTCATTGTTCCCCCTAACTATTTAAACATACTTATTATACCACTTTGGATACCCTCGTCAATAAAAATGAATAGTCATGATCCATGTTCACATTTTTTCACATCTTATGCTTCAAAGACTAATTTTTCAATTGCATATGCAACACCATCTTCATTATTTGTCTTTGTCACAAAGTCTGCGATCTCTTTCAGATCAGGTTGTCCATTTTCCATAACAACACCGGTTCCTACAGCTTTGATCATCATCGTATCATTTCCTGCATCTCCACATGCCATCACTTCATCCATAGATAGTCCAATTTGCTCTGCCAGATGTAAAAGTCCATCTCCTTTATCACATCCAATCTGATTTATTTCAATGTTATTTCCCAGAGAACTTGATACACTCGCAATATTTTTCTCGATTAATTCTTGTCTTGCAGTTTCCCGCTCTTCCATATCATCAAAAAATACACTGATCTTCTCAATTCCCAGCGGATGCTCTTCAATGTACTTTCGCAGATCATCCAGCGGTAGTCTTGTATCTCTCACAAGTTTTAATACATGATCTGATACACCATACTCTGCAAGATGGTCAAAATAGCATCGTTCCATATACCCTTGCCCATTCTGATAAATATCACGTGTACAATGATATTTTTCCAAAATATCAAACAACGAAAATACCGTTTCTTTTGGTAAATGATTTGTATATATGATCTTATCTTCTTTCTGATCATAAACAGTTGCCCCGTTACAGCAAACTGCATATCGAACGCCTGGAATATCTCTTAAAAATTCTGGAATTGCTTTAAAAATACGTCCTGTTGCTGGAACTATATAAACACCCCTTCTGATCGCTTCTTTTAGAACTTCTTCTGTGTGTTTTGAAATCTGTTTCTCGCTGTCTAAGAGTGTATTATCTAAATCCATCGCTACTAATTTTATCTTACTCATGCTATTCCTCCACAAAAAAATAATTTTGAATGTTGATCTGAAGACTTTTATATCCCTGATACTCATTGATCACTGGATAATATGTACATGTGATATACTTTGATGTTCCCATTTTCTCTCGAAATTCATCTTCATCCTCAAAAATCATACCATCAATCCTAGTTCCCTGACCACTCTTTAATGCTAATTTTATCACATTTCTATTTTTTCCAAAAACATTCACACGTTCCACTTTTAACTTTCTGTGTGCAAATAATGGTTTTTTATTTTCTTTTCCAAATGGCTCTAAAACAGATAACTGATGGATCAGATCCATGGTAATATAATCAACTGGCATATCAATATCAATCTGTACTTTCTTTGCAAAATCTTTTTTCTCAAGGGTACAGTTCTCATTGATCTTTTTGCGGAATTCCTGTAATTTTTCTTTTTTCAAAGAGCATCCTGCTGCCATTGGATGTCCCCCAAACTTTGTGAACACCTCTTTGACTTTCATCATCTCTTCAAACATGGAATATCCTTCGATGGAACGTCCAGAACCTTTGATTCCTTCTTTTGCATCTGTTAAGACAAATGCTGGATGATTTAAGCGGTCCTTGATCCTTCCTGCTATGATACCTGCAATACTTTCATGACATTCTGGAAGATATAATACAAGCACTTTATCTCCTTTTGCTTCATATTCGAACGCCTGTCCCAGTGCCTCTTTTACACCATTTTCTGTCATGGTTTTCCGAAGATCATTCAGTTCTTTTAATTCTTCTGCTGTCTGTTTTGCCTTCTCTTCATCTTCTTCCAGAAATAGATTCAATGCTTTTTCGGCAGATTCCAAACGTCCGCTCGCATTGATACATGGTCCAACAATAAATCCTAGTGCATAAGACTGTATCTGTTTATCCATCAGATCATGCACATTCAGCAATGCTTTCAACCCGATATTTTGTGTATCTTTGATTCGGCGTAATCCTTCTTTGACAAAGATTCTGTTTTCTCCTGTCAGATCTACCACATCACAAACAGTCGCGATCGCAAGCATGGATAACAACTCTTCCAATTGGCTTTCATCTTCTTCCATTGCCTGATAAAATGCCCTCATAAACTGAAAAGCCACTCCTGCTCCACAAAGTAACGGATACGGATAATTGCATGCTTCTTGCTTTGGATTGATCACTACATCTGCTGGTGGAAGAACCTCTTTTCTCATTCCTGCTTCATCGGTATCAAATGGCACATCATGATGATCCGTAATGATCATTGTCAGTCCATGTTCTTTGCCATATGCAACTGCATCTGCTGCTGCAATCCCATTATCACAGGTAAGGATCGTATCAATCTGGTCTTCCACTGCTTTTTCAATGATATTTTCATTAATTCCATAACCGTCTTTCATGCGGTCTGGAATCTGAAAATCAATCTTTCCACCAAGATCATGAATCGCTTTCCACAAAATATAATTTGAGACAACTCCATCTACATCATAATCTGAAATAATACGGATTGTTTTCCCCTCTTGTACCTTTTGCTTCAAAATCTCAACTCCTTCTTTGACGCCTTTCATCAAAAAAGGATCTGAAATATCTGAAAGTTCTCCATACAGATACTGCTGTATTTGTTCATCCCCAACCACATCCCTGTTGCGGATCAGCCGTGCGATCACTGGATCTATGTTAAATTTTTCTCCAATCTGATTAAAATCAGCCTTTTTCTTATACAGATACCACTGTTCCATCATCTTACTCCATTTTTCATAAAAAAGAGCATCCAGTATTTACTGAATACTCTTTTTGAATGTTTTATTTTCTTTTCTTTTTCTTCTTTTTCTTGCGGTTTGGATTCGCTGTGATCTTCTCTGGCTGTGCTTGACTGGCTGCCTGATTTTCTTTGATCACATCTGATCCAATTCGCGTCTTCATCATATACCAAAGTGGTCCAGTTAAAAATACAGAAGAGAACGCTCCTCCGATCACACCCACCATCAATGCTAATGCAAATTCTCTTAAGGAGGATACTCCGCAGATGAATAACGCTAACACCATAACAAATGTTGTCAAACTTGTATTGATCGTACGAACCAATGTACTTGAAATACTCTGATTCACAAGTGCTTTGATATCATCTCTTGTCCGGATCGTCTGAAGTTTCAGATTCTCACGGATACGGTCAAAGATAACGATCGTTGAGTTGATAGAATATCCAATGATCGTTAACATACATGCGATAAATGTTCCACCAACAGATAATCTTCCAACAGAATATGCTGCAAATACGACCAATACGTCATTGATCAATGCGATGATCGCACTGGATCCAAATTTCACGTCTTTGAATCGGATTGCAATGTAGATCAGCATACAGATTGCTGAGATCACAACGGAAATAAATGCATCTCTTTGCATTTCATTACTGATCGTTGAACTGATATTCTCTGTTGTTACAGATTTTACTTTATAATCTTTCTTTAATGTACTTTCGATCTGTTTTCTCTGGCTCAGATTCAATTCTACACTCTTTACAACCATCTGATTATTTGCTTTTACTTTCTGACTCTGAACAGAGGTTGACTTGCTGACTTTCTCGTAAGCTTTCACAACCTGTTTTTCCAGAGAATCATTGACTTTCTGGTCATCCTTGAATGTGATCGTAGATGCTGTACCACCTGAGAATTCCAGATCATAATTCAAGATTGATCCAATCTTGCTTCGATTCATTGGAAGTGCAGCAAGTCCGACCAAAATGATCACACCTGCAACTGCAACGTATTTCTTACCTGTACGGACAAAATCTCTTGTTTTGATCGTTCTTGGTTTTCCATACCATTTCTTGTCGCGAAGTCCAAAATGATATGCCGCATATACAAGGAATCGGCTGATCACAAGTGCTGTAAACATAGAGATCAATACACTCATTCCAAGTGTCTGAGCAAATCCTTTGACCGTTCCTGATCCTTTAAACCATAAAACTAATACTGCGATCAATGTTGTAACGTTACCATCGATGATCGCTGATGCTGCCTTTCCGAACCCAGATTTGATCGCTGCTCCTGTACTCTTTCCTGCCCCGATTTCTTCCTGAATTCTGGCATAAATGATAACGTTTGCATCAACTGCCATACCGATACCGAGGATGATACCTGCAAGTCCCGGCAATGTCAGTGTCGCATTAAATCCATTCAGTGCTAATAACATCATCAGCATATAGATCGCAAGTGCCACACACGCAATCATACCAGGCACTGCATAAAATGCGATCATGATCAAGCATACCAGTACAAATCCGATGACTCCTGCTTTGACCGTTGTCTGGATCGCATTCACTCCTAATTTCGCAGATACTACGTTAGAACGTAATTCGTTTAATTTCACTGGTAAGGAACCGATTCGAATTGATGAAGCTAAATTCTCTGCTGCTTCATAACTTTCCATACCATCGATCGTACATTCTCCTTTTGTGATCGCTTCCTGTACATTTGGGGCACTGATCACCTGATTATCATAGATAATATAAATTGGTTTTCCAATATTGGCTTTTGTAGCTTTCGCAAATGCCTTTGTTCCCTTAGCATCAAATTCAAGTGCAACTAAATATTCTTTCTTACCAGTTGTCTGATTCTGATTAGTTACAGCTTTGGCTTTCTTAACATTTTGACCTGTCAATACAGTATCTAATGTTGTCTGAGTCGTTGTTTTTCCATTCTTCTTTACTTTTACCTGTTTCTGAACAGCAAAAGAAAGTGTTCCTGGTTTACCAAGCTCATCTAAAATCTTGTTTGCATCTGTTACTCCAGGAATCTCGATATTGATACGATCTTTTCCTTCCTGATAAACTTCTGCTTCTGTACTATACCCTTCTACACGCTTCTGAAGTTTGTATACAGTATCTTTCATATCACTATCAGATACATTCTTGCCATCTACTTCATATGTAATACTAACTCCACCTGCAAGGTCTAATCCAAGTTCGATATTGCTTGCTCGACCGATCTTCTTCTTTGTGATTCCCTTGGTTGTGATAAATGCTCCAAATACACACAAAGCGATCAGTAAAATAAGCCCTGCAATATACTTGCCACTGCTATTACGCTTCTTCATTCTCCGTCTCCCCTTCTAATGCCAATGCTGCCTTTACCATTAATGCACATTCTACCCTCTTGCGCTCTAATTTACATCCAATCTCATAAGTTCCATCGATCGTACCGTTAAAGTTATAAGAGTTTGCACTGCATCCACCACTGCAATAGAATCTTGCAAAACATTTTTTACATTCTTCTTTGGAGTATACATTACATGCCTTGAATTCTTTGACGATCTCATCTTTCTTGACTCCTTCGTAAACATTACCCATTAAGAAGTCTTCTTCTCCTACAAACTGATGGCATGGATATAAATCTCCCCATGGAGTCACTGCAAGATATTCTGTTCCTGAACCACATCCGGATAAACGTTTTGCAACACATGGCCCTCCTGTTAAGTCGATCATAAAGTGGAAGAAGGTAAATCCTTTTCCTTCCTTCTCTCTTTTGATCATCTCTTTTGCAAGAAGATCATATTCATCCATCAGAATTGGAAGATCCTCTTCTGTGATCGCATAATCTGCTGTATCCGGTGCCACAACAGGTTCTACAGAAATCTGTTCGAATCCTGCATCTGCTAAATGCATAACGTCTTTTGAGAAATCTAAGTTATGATGTGTAAAAGTTCCTCTTACATAATATTTCTGCTGGTTTCTGCTATCTGCAAATTTCTTGAATTTGTCGATAACAAAATCATAGCTTCCTTTTCCATTACGGAATGGTCTCATGTAATCGTGAACTTCTTTTCTTCCATCCACACTTAATACAACGTTATCCATCTCTTTATTGGCAAATTCCATGATATCATCGTTTAGTAATACACCATTTGTTGTCAATGTAAAACGGAACTTCTTATCATGTGTTTCTTCCAAAGAACGTCCATATGCAACGATCTCTTTCACTACATCAAAGTTCATCAAAGGCTCTCCACCAAAGAAATCAACTTCCAGATTTCTACGGTTTCCTGAATTCTCTACAAGAAAATCTAATGCTTTCTTACCGACTTCAGCACTCATTAATGCACGTCTTCCCTTGTATTCTCCTTCTTCTGCGAAACAGTATCGGCAGGCAAGGTTACAATCATGTGCAATATGAAGACAGAGTGCCTTTACAACTGTTGGTCTATCTTTGAATCCACAAATGTATTCTTCATAACAGTCTTCTGTAAATAATACACCTGCATCTTTTAATTCTGTAACTTCTCCATAAGATTCTTTGACATCTTTCTCATCCCAGGATGATAATTCTTTGATGATCTCTTCTAATGTATGATCCTCATATAAAGCAATCACCTCATATGTCAGGTCATCAACCACATGGACAGATCCACTTGCTACATCAAGGACCATGTTATATCCATTATTTTTATACTGGTGAACCATTGTTTCTTTCTCCCTTTATTTGTTATTTTCTTTCATCGAAAAAATGAGGCGGCCCACAAGGAACGCCTCAAGCACAAAGTCTTTGTTCGATTTGACTATTTGCTGTGTTCGCAGGTCTGGTTACCTACTGTACAAGATGTTTTACATGCTGACTGGCAAGATGTCTGGCATTCACCACATCCACCTTTTTTCACTGTGTTCTGTAATGTTTTATTTGTCAGAGTTTTAATATGTTTCATCTTATCGTCCTCCTGATTCTCATAAAATAACTTGCTATATTGTATCATATTCATTTTCAAATAGCAAGCATTCCACCTAAAGTTCCTCCTGCAATACATAAGAAACATGCTGTGATCCTTTCTGTGGAAAACAGAACGATATTTTTTTGAAAAATCCACGAGATCAAAGTCAAGATCATAAAGTATAACATTCCTGCTGCAAATCCCCATAAAAACTTCTTTTTTCCGATCTTACTTCCAATCAGCATGCCAGCAAAAACAGATGCAAGAATATATGTAAGTGTGATTCCAAAATTCGCGATTTTCATTCCTGCATTGCTTTGATAGATGATAAATGCAAGAAGACACAATAAAATTCCTGTGGCAATGTAGGCAAATACCAGACTTTGTATCATATAGAGTCCCTTTTTCCCCATGTCCATAACAATTGCTCCTTTTTCTATTTAATCTATGAATGGTATTTTGAATCTATACCTTTTTGTGATAAACTGACATTAAAAATACGAAAGGAGTTTTCCTATGATCGATCTTCATATACATTCTACTTGTTCCGATGGAACTTTTACGCCAAAACAGATTGTTCAAAAAGTGATAGCAAAAGGATTATATGGATTTTCTCTGACAGATCATGATACTGTCGATGGAATTCCGGAAATTCTTGCTATGGATCTTCCAGATGATCTGAAATTCATTCCTGGAATTGAAATTTCATGTGATGCACTTCATCGTGAGATTCATGTATTAGGATACGGAATCAATTATAAGGATCAGCAGTTAAATCAAACGCTCAACATGCTCCGCGACAAACGGTTTCAGAGAAATCTTGATATGATCGAACTCTTTCAAAAAGACGGTTATCCGATCACGCTTGAAAAACTGCAAAATGATGATCCTCATACTGTGATCACACGAGCTCACTTTGCAAGAACTTTGATCGCAGAAGGCATTTGTTCTTCCATGGATCAGGCTTTTTCCAAATATCTTGGTGAAAAATGTAAATATTATGTTCCAAAACCATTTTTTGATCCAAAAGATTGCTTAAGATTAATCCTTGATGCTGACGGAATTCCGGTTCTTGCACATCCATTTTTATATAAATTCTCAAATGAAGATACCAAACATCTCATTCATGATCTGAAAGAAGAAGGGCTCGCAGGAATCGAAGTTTATCATTCTTCCCATCATATCGGCCAGATCACAAAACTTCGCCAATGGCAGAAAGAATATGATCTTCTTGCAACTGGAGGATCAGACTTCCATGGAACGAATAAACCAGATATTGAAATCGGAACCGGACGCGGACCGTTATTTGTCCCAGATCATTTGATTGATGATCTGATGAATTAATATTAAGAAACAAAAAAAGAATCTGAAATACAGATACTATTCTCTGTCTCAGATTCTTTTCTTTTGATCAAATATTCATCTTATTCTTCAGATGATGATGCGTTCGCTTTTTCCATTGCCTGGATTGCTGATTTCTCCATTGGGATACGGCAATGTTTGTCGTTACCAAATTCAACAATGATCGTTGTTTCATCAACTTTATCTACAACAACTCCGTAAAATCCGCTTGTTGTCAACACGCTGTCTCCAACTTCCAGAGTTTCCATCATCTGTTTTAATTCTTCTTCTTTTTTCTTCTGTGGTCTGATCGTTAAAAAGTACATTAATCCAAAACAAACAACCAACATCAGAATTGTCATTGTAACCTGATCCATTTTCTTCCTCCATCTTTCTAATAAGATTACTGGTTCATCATGCCATCGATCTTACGTTTCTTGTATTCCTTATAATTGCCTTCTTCGATTGCCTGACGAATCTCACTCATCATTGTATTATAAAAATACAAGTTATGCAAGACACATAATCTCATTCCTAGCATTTCTTTTGCTTTTAAAAGATGTCGGATATAGGCTCTGCTGTAACTTCTACAGGCTGGGCACTGGCATCCTTCTTCGATCGGACGATGGGCCAGTTCGTATTTTTTATTGAACATATTAAGTTTTCCCTGATTCGTATATACATGTCCATGACGGCCATTTCTTGTTGGATATACACAATCAAAGAAATCAACTCCACGGTCAACTGCTTCTAAAATATTCACCGGTGTTCCAACCCCCATCAGGTAAGTTGGTTTATCTTCTGGCAGATATGGCACTGTTTTTTCAAGGATATTGTACATCTCTTCATGTGTTTCTCCAACCGCAAGTCCACCTAATGCATATCCATCTAAATCCATCTTGGAAATCTCTTTGGCGTGTTCGATTCGGATATCTTCAAATGTTCCACCCTGATTGATCCCAAATAACATCTGATGTGGATTGACTGTATCTTCCAGAGAATTTAAGCGGTCCATCTCTTTTTTGCATCGTCTCAACCATCTTGTTGTACGATCAACAGAATTCTGCATATACTCTCTTGTTGCAGGATGTGGCGGACATTCGTCAAATGCCATCGCGATCGTTGATCCTAAGTTTGACTGGATCTGCATACTTTCTTCTGGTCCCATGAAAATCTTTCTTCCATCAATATGAGAAGCAAAAGAAACGCCTTCTTCTTTGATCTTACGAAGCTTCGCCAATGAAAACACCTGAAATCCGCCAGAATCTGTAAGGATCGGGCGGTCCCAGTGCATAAACTTATGCAACCCTCCAAATTCCTTGATCAGCTTATCTCCTGTTCTTACATGCAGATGATATGTATTAGATAACTCCACCTGTGTTCCAATATCTTTGAGATCATCTGTACTGACTGCACCTTTGATCGCTGCCACAGTCCCGACATTCATAAATACTGGTGTTTCGATCACACCATGGACCGTTGTTAAACGGCCTCTTTTTGCTCTTCCGTCTTTTTTGATTAATTCATACATTCTTATTCACCATAAATTTTCTTAATATTATCCATTGTTGCACCAAGATTCTTTAAAACTCCATCAAGAATCGTAACAGCTGCCATTGATTCTACCACAACTACAGCTCTTGGCACGATCATTGGATCATGACGGCCATGAATTTCAATCTCTACATTATCAAGATCACGATTGACTGTCTTCTGTGTCTGTGCGATCGATGGTGTCGGTTTGATGGCTGCACGGAATACGATAGCACTTCCATCACTCATTCCTCCAAGAACTCCTCCAGAATGATTTGTCTCTTTTTCTACCTTCCCATCAACACAGATAAAATCATCATTATTCTCTGACCCTCGCAGGTTGGCAGCCTCAAATCCATCTCCGATCTCGAAGCCTTTTACTGATCCAATGGACATAATGGCTTTCGAAAGTTCTGCATCCAGTTTATCAAAAACGGTTTCCCCGATTCCAACTGGCATTCCTGTGATCTGACATTCAATGATACCACCGATGGAATCCATCTCTTTGATCATCTGGTCTGCTTTCTCCTGTACAAGTTTTGCTGCCTCTTTATCTGGCATGTTAAATGGATTGTTATTCATCTCCGCAAAGTCAAAATGATCCTTAGATACTTCAATTCCGGCGATCGCTTTTGCATAAGCTTTGATCTCAATTCCCAGTTCTTTCAAAACTTTCGCTGCTACAGCTCCTGCTGCTACACGTCCGATCGTCTCTCGTCCAGAAGATCTGCCGCCACCGCGGTAATCTCTGAATCCATATTTCATGTCAAATGTAAAATCTGCATGTCCTGGACGGTAAATATCTTTGATATTGCTGTAATCTTTAGACCTCTGATCCTTGTTATATACAACCATGGAGATCGGAGTCCCTGTTGTTCTTCCTTCGAAGATACCAGAAAGAATCTCAACCTGATCTCCTTCTTTTCTCTGTGTTGTATACTTTGACTGCCCTGGTTTTCTGCGGTCCAGATATTTTTGAACATCTTCTCTCTCAAGAGGTAATCCAGCCGGACATCCATCTACCACGACACCTACGCCTGCACCA
>OIHC01000413.1_pt1 | contig 11998 bp, 9 predicted proteins | sample 1582451 | NCBI WGS metagenome assembly OIHC01 (sample SAMN02674964, study PRJEB24791) | human gut metagenome, SKBSTL008 | isolation source: stool | host: Homo sapiens | place: USA | reverse complement strand
GAGATGGTGCGCTTGATGCACTTGGACGGCATTACCCGCATCAGCGAATTGACGGAGCGCATCAAGGAGATGAATCCGCTGAAGATAAAAGACGAGTTGATAAACAAGCACCGCTTCTACGAGTTCAAGATGAAGCAGTTCCTGCTAGCACTTGCCCTCGGCATGCGCCCTGCCAAAATTTATAACGGTACGGACTCTGCCGTCGAAGGTATCTTCCTGACGGACGGCAACGGGCAGATACTCTGCTACCACAAATCCCGTCCGCAAGTCTTTGCAGACTTCCTTTATCAGAACACGCGTTTGGAGAAAGGTGCCGTAGAGAAAGATAAATACGGCTTCTTGGAGCGCGAGAACGGCGTCTGGTACTTCAAGCTGAATGTAAAGATTGGGCTGGTGAAACGGTGAAACAGCCCCACTGAACACGTACTGATGTGCATTATCAACTATCAATTCTCAAATAAATAAATGAACGAGACATTACAAACCATCAAGGCACGCCGCAGCGTCCGTGCCTATACGGAACAGCAAGTTTCTGCAGAAGATTTGAACCTTATTCTTGAGGCGGCTACTTATGCCCCCAACGGTATGCATTTGGAGACGTGGCACTTTACCGCCATCCAGAATAAGGAGGTGCTGGAAGAGCTGAACGATAAAATCAAAGGTGTCTTTGCCAAGAATGACGACCTCCATACACGGGAGCGTGGACACAGCCAGACTTATTGTTGCTACTATCATGCCCCCACGTTGGTCATTGTCTCCAATGAGCCGGACAAGTGGTGGGCCGGTATGGATTGTGCCTGCGCCTTGGAGAACATTTTCCTTGCAGCCAAGTCCCTCGGCATCGGTTCCTGCTGGATTAACCAGTTGGGGCAGACCTGCGACGACCCCGATGTCCGGGCTTTCTTGACAAAGCTGGGTGTACCCGAGAGCCATAAGGTATATGGCTGCGCAGCCCTGGGATATGCTCCCGCCGATGCTCCGGTGAAGGAGAAAAAGGTGAAGGAAGGTACGGTGACCATCATCCGCTAAACAGAGATACCCGCAGGAGAGGTGGCGGTCAGGTAATTAATCATACATGAAGCAAAATAACGTATAATTCCGCCACTCTCCGTTGGGCTTCCTCTTCACAGAGGAAATGGGTTATCGCTGCATATTGATGATGCCGCTGTCCGTATCACTGTTGTTCAGCCCCTTGTTGCCTGCCTTGTGCTTGCGTCCGAACTCGAATGTATAGCCCACGCGCAGCACGACCATCTGTCCCGTCTCCCTGACGAATGTTTCGGAACGGAAAGGAGCCACTTTGCTGATTCTTTCTTTTCCCACTTTATAGTTATTGGTGAAAGGAAACATAATACCGATTCCCGCCTGAAGGTTCTGCCGGGTGTACATTGCCATGAATGCCGTCTGGTTTTCGTTCTTCTTGATGGTTTCGCCGAAGAAATTGTTCTGCACTTTCCGGAACTGCCCGAGCAGCGAGAAGTCTTTATATTGCACTTGTGCCATCACGCTGTAATAGAATTCATCGTACATATGGCTATAGTTCAGGCCTTCCGACCAACTGCGCGTATATCCTCCCGAAGCATAAAGCGTCAGGAAATCTTTCAGTCCGAACAGTGTAGCGCCATTTATGCCGACCATCAGTTCCGCATTCAGGCTTTGGAACGACCGCTGGTTTTCATCTTTCAGTATCAGTTTGCCGTCCTCCACGAAGATGCTTTCCATGATGGGATTGTCATAATACTGGTGGCGTACGCTCAGATTGGCATTGAACTGCTTCTTCGAATAGCTGTAAGACAAGGAGTTCGTGAACTGTTGATACGTTTTCAGCAACGGGTTTCCGCGGACTATCTGTATCGTATCCATCGCCTGCTCCACATCCGTCAGCGAGCCGAGCGACGGTATGGCAGGACTGATGTTGAACCGGTAGCGCAGGAATCCCGCCTTCTTCAGATTATAGCTCAACCGCACGGTGGGCGTGAAGGTATAGTAAGCATGGTCTTCCTCACTTTCCTTGAACCAGGCACGTGTCATTCCTACACTGCCCGCATAGCTGAAGTCCTTTACCTTGCCCTGCACCTCGAAGAAAGCGGATGTCTGCGACTGGTCCATCTTCGAAGTGGTAGGGTTGGAACCTTTATACTCATTCTCTGTCCGCATCTGATAGTGGCGGGCACCGCCGCTCAGCTTCACCTCCTTGAAGTTCTTTTCATAGATGGCTTCGCCAATGACGGAGCGCTTGTCACCGTCCACCAATGGCTGGATGTCCGCCAGCGGTGCGTTCTCGTCTTTGTACTCCTTGTATTTCCGGTTGTTCTTGGTATGGATGAGCGTTCCCGTTACATTCACCTGGATGCTCTGCTGATGGGGCAGGGTATGCTGGAAGTAAAGGTCGAGCGCCGGAGAGTAGCTGGATGTGTGGTTGTTGACGTATGAATAGATGGACTCCGTGCTGCCCACTGCCCACATCTTGTTCAGCTCATTCTGGTAGGGGGCATTGCTGAGGTTGTTACGGAAGATGGCATTGAATACATATTTGTCCGCTTTCGTCAGATTGTAAGTCAGATTCAAGTTGTTGATGAAGTTTAGGGAGGGAGACTCGTCTTCGATGCCTTCCTTGATGCGGTCGATGGTACGGTCGCCCAGATAGAAGGTTTCATGGGATTCGAGGCGGCTGTGATACTTGCCGTTCTTGTTGAAGTAGTCGATGCCCCATTCGGAGTTCTTGTAATTGAACTTCGCGCTCAGGAAATTCTCTCCCCATAGGGTGTGGGGCGAATCGGAGAGTTGGAAGTTCACGACACCGCCCGTTTCGCGGCGGCGCAGGATAATGTTGACTACGGCGCCCAGCTCATCGTCTCCGTACTGCTTGCCGGGGTCTTCGATGAACTCCACACGCAGTACGTCTTTGGCTCTGACGGCCGCTATCTCCTTGTCTGTCACTTTAATGCCGTTGATACGGGTTTGTACGGCCCCGCCACCGCTGACGCTCATGCTGTTGCTCAGATTGTCCACTTGCAGACGGGCAATGCCGAGATTGTTCAGCAGGTCGTAGGCACTGAACGAGCGTTTGAGCTGGCTTTCGGAAGGCAGGATGATTTGCCGGTCTACCCGCTGCAGCACATTGCTGGCAGATACCGTCACTTCACCGAGGCTCACGGCATCTTCCTGCAACTGTACATCGCCCAGGTCGAGGCTTTTATTCAGTTTCAGCAGTATGTTTTCACTTTGGAGGCCGATGAAGGAGATGGAAAGGCGGTAGTCGCCTGCCTTGATTTTATGGAGGGCGAACTTGCCTTGTGCATCCGAGGTTACTCCGGTCACCAAAGTAGAGTCTATGGTCCATAATGACACATTGGCGGCTATAACTGCCTCTTGCGAGGCGTCCGTGACGCGTCCTTTGATGGAGAGGCTCTGTGCCTGCGTACGGAGTACGGAGAGGGTAAGCAATAGTAAAAAAAGTTTGGTTTTCATAATCGTTTGTATTAGTCTGTTACTGTTGGATAGGGATGTAAAAGTCACTCTTCCCGCTAAGGGAAGATGCTGAAGCTTGTATATCAGTTGTTTATACTTTCCTCGTCTGTCCGATGAAAGTTAGGAATGCATGAAGGAATAAATCTCGTACATCAGTGTCGAAACTTTGACAATCGTAAGTCCGAAGAGGAGTCCGAAGGTAATCCATAATGCAGTCTTTGCGTATCTCTTCATGAACCGTCTTTTTTAAGTTTGTTATATCGTTCTGTTATTTCTTCTATACTGATGCCGAGTAGCTCCATGCTGCGGAACATGTCGGCAAGCTGGTTTTCAAAAAACTCTTTCTTCTGTATTCGCATCACTTTCTTCACCGCATCTTTGGAGAGGTAGAACCCCATTCCCCGTTCCGGGTAGATGATGTCCTCCGTCTGGAGGTATTCATAGGCCTTCAGCACGGTGCGCGAGTTCACTGCCAGTTGTGTGGAGAGCTCCCTCACGGATACCACCCGCTCTTCTGCCCGCCATTCGCGGGTGAGAATCTTGCTGAAACAGAAGTCTACAATCTGCTGGTATATCGGCTTGTTGGTCTTGAAGTCCATAGGCTACAGTTGTTTTTCTTTGAGCAGGAAGTAGCTCGATACCCATGAACCGAGCAGCACACTGATGGGAGCCGCATAATTGCAGAAAGTCACGATGGCTTGTGCACCGGCCGACAACGGATAGTTGGTGTTGGGCCATGTGGCAATGTTATCCATCCAATATCCGTCCGCTCTGGCTTCGGGCATGAGGGAGGCCACAAAAGTTACAATTCCTATGCAGACGGCAATGGAGCCTACAAAGATGGTGAAGCTTTTCAGCAGGACTTGCCGGCTGAAGGCGAAGTATCCGATGAAGGCGGAAGCATGCAGGATTACATAGGTCAGTATCTGGGTGTTGTGTATCCGGAACATCGTGATGTGCGTTGCGAAATACTGCAGGAACTCGCTGCCGCTTAAGGACAGCAGACCTTTGAGGCAGGCTATCAGCAGACTGCAGAATAGGGGAAGCAGCAGCAGGTATTTTATCCAGATATGCAGGAACTTCTCGAATGCCGATGCCGGCAGCAGTATATCGAGAGTGGAGCTGTGTTTGCTGAAATTTGTTTCCAGCAGGCAGGGGGCCATGAGGATAAACCATAGTACGTAGCGGGAGAATTCGGTGGCAGAGGTATGTTTGCCGTAGTAACTTCCACCGCGGTTTATGTCGTAGAGGATGCACAGGATGCAGATGAACGATACGACGGCTGCTGACCAAAGCAGGTGCCTGCCGGTCTCATTCCTTTTATATTGTTCCAGTAGCAGGAAGCGTTTCAGATTAAAAGTTGCGTTCATAGTTCTGTTTGTATGATGGATTTTCATTGAAACATGCTCTGTATCTTTTCCGGTTGTTGCAGCACCGCTTTATACAGCAGCTCGATGTCCGGTGTGTTCTCTTCTTCGTCCTCGTTGGGGAGAATGGAGAAATGGCCCGACAAGTCTTGTTCGCTGTAGATGCTTTCTGCCGGCAGAATGTCCGTACGGGCAAAGAGAAGCCGGTTACTGATTTCGTCCAGCGAACGGTTCAGTAATATTTCGCCTTTGCCAAGGATGACGAGATGGTCCAGCAGATTCTCGAAGTCGTGCGCCTGATGGGTGGAGATGAGCAGCGTGCTTTCATCGTCCATGCTGCGGCTGATGATACGTTTCAAGGCTTGGCGGGAGGTGATGTCCAGCCCGTTTGTCGGTTCGTCGAGCAGGATGTATGGAGTATGCAGGGCAAAGGCGTATGCCAGCATTGCCTTCTTCTGTTGTCCGTAGGAGACGGAAGAGAGTTTTTGTTTCCGGTTGATTTTCAGCTCTTCCAGGTTCAGCTTGAATTCTTCCCGATTGAAATGTGGATAGAATACGGAATGGCGTGCAGCGAAGCTGGCGATGCTTTCGGTAGGCATCTGCAACTCTTCGGGCAGGAAGAAGTAACGGGCCAACCCTTCGGACTGTCTCTCTGCCGTGTTTCTTCCGTCTATGCTGCACTTTCCGTTTTTGGGGAAGAGTAGTCCGCAGATGAGATGCATCAGCGTCGTTTTGCCTACGCCGTTTTCTCCCAGAAGTCCATATATACCGTTTCCTATTTCCAAAGATATGTTGTTGAAAATAAGTGGATTGGACTTGTAACCGTAGCTCGTATTCTCTATCGTTATCATAATTTTATTAGTGTTGCACTGATGTACAACACTGCAAATGTAGGGTAAGTTATGGAGAAAAGCAAGGGAAAGAGATACTTATTAACTTCTTTTAGCGGTTGTGCGCTTGCCGTTTGCTTACAGCATCTTCACCAGTATGTCCCATACAGCCACCATGTGGCAGGCTGAACCGCCCAATACAAAGAAATGGAAAACCGAATGCATGTACCGTGCTTTGCGCAAGGAGTAGAAGGCGGCTCCCGTGATGTAGCATACCCCCTCGGCAATAATCCAGTAGCAGGCTGTGGGGGAGAGGGCGAAAAGCTGCTTGAATACTACCAGTACGGACAGCCCCATCAGGATGTAGCACACTGTTTCCACGTAACTGTGCTCCTCCATCTTGCGGAAGCTGACAACAGTACCGATGATGGCGCATAGCCAGACGAAGCCGAAAAGTCCCCAGCCCCAACCGCCGTCCTCTCTCAATGCAATGAGTATGATGGGGGAGTAACTGCCTGCAATGTGCCAATAGATGGCTGCATGGTCCCAATGCCGCAAGCGCCGTTTCCACGGATTATGATGTTTCAGGGAGTGGTAGAGTGTGGAGGCAAGATAGGAGCCTCCCATGCCGAACAGATAGAGCCATACGCCGCATGCTGCCCAAAGATTCTGCGCCTGGTAGCATTTTATCAGGAATAGTGTACTTACAATTACTCCCATGGCAATGCCGATGCCATGGGAGATGGAATTGATGGTTTCTTCTTTTTTACTATAAAATAGTCCGTTACGCTTTCTTTTCATCAGTCGAAGCATCCATAGCATGTGGGCAACAGTTTACGGTCTCCCAACGTGTTGTCTACACGTGCCACGTTCACCCAGAACTTGTTTTCGCGCACGCTTTCTATCGGGTAGGCTGCCTTTTGGCGGGTATAGCTGTGCTCCCACGTGTCGGCTACCACTTCGTATTCGGGATGTGGGGCATTCACCAGCACGTTGTCCGTCTTGTCGGCTTCGCCGTTCTTTACCTCTTGAATCTCGTCCCAAATGGTCAGCATCACGTGGACAAAGTTGTCCAGTTCGGCAAGGCTTTCGCTTTCCGTCGGTTCAATCATCAGCGTGCCGTGTACCGGGAAGGAGAGGGTGGGGGCATGATAGCCGTAGTCCATCAGACGTTTGGCGATGTCGTTTTCACTGATGCCCGTCTCTTCGTGCACCTTGCGGCATTCCAATATCATTTCGTGTCCTACGAAGCCGGTAGCACCGCGATAAACAATGCCGTACGTATCCTTGAGGCTGGCTGCCAGGTAGTTGGCGCTGAGGATAGCTATCTTCGTGGCACGCGTCAGTCCTTCCATTCCCATCATGCGGATGTAGCCGTAAGTGATGGGCAGGATACCTGCGCTGCCGAAGGGAGCTCCGGACACCTGGTTGGCTGCATTGCCGAACAATTTGTGTCCCGGAAGGAACGGAACCAGATGCTCTGCCACGCAGATGGGGCCTACGCCCGGTCCGCCGCCGCCGTGAGGAGAGGCGAACGTTTTGTGCAGATTCAAGTGGCAGACGTCCGCACCGATAAAGCCGGGATTCGTCAAGCCTACTTGGGCATTCATATTGGCGCCGTCCATATATACCTGTCCGCCGGCGTCGTGTACGGCATCCACGATCTCGCGGATGCGGCTCTCGAATACGCCGTGCGTCGAGGGGTAGGTGATCATCATGCAGGCCAGCTCCGAGCTGTGCTCCTGGGCTTTGGCCTTCAGGTCCTCCACGTCGATATTGCCGTTGGCGTCGCAGTCGACCGTGACGATCTTCATGCCGGCCATCGCCGCCGAAGCGGGGTTGGTGCCGTGTGCCGACGAGGGGATCAGGACGATGTTGCGGTAGCCCTGGCCCCGGCTCTGGTGGTAGGCGCGGATCACCATCAGTCCCGTGTATTCGCCTGCGGCGCCCGAATTGGGCATCAGCGAGCAGGCGGCGAAGCCGGTGATGGTCGCCAGGTCGGCGGCCAGCCCGTCGATCAGTTCGCGGTAGCCTTCGGTCTGGTCGGCGGGAGCGAACGGGTGCATGTTCTGGAACCCGGCGAGCGACAGGGGCTGCATGAGGGCTGCGGCATTGAGTTTCATGGTGCAGGAGCCGAGCGAGATCATCGAATTTGCCAGCGAGATGTCGCGCAGCTCGAGGCGTTTGATGTAACGCATCAGGTCGCTTTCGCAGCGGTAGGTGTTGAAGACGCGTTCGGTCAGGAACTCCGACTGGCGCAGGATCGCGGCCGGGATGGTAATCTCCTCCGACAGTTTGACGGCCTTGGCTTTTTTGCCTTTGGCCTCGGCGAAGATGGCGATTACCTCGTTCACCTCCTCGGGGGTGGTCACGTCGTCGAACGAGAAACGAACCCGATCCTCCGAAGGATAGAAGAAGTTGATGCCGCGTTCGAGCGCCAGCGACTGTACGACGGCGGCTTCCGCCTCTACTTCGAGCGTGTCGAAGAAGTTCTTGGCTGCCAGTTTGTAGTCCATCGCTTCGAGCGCCTTGGCTACCGTTACGGCTGCCGTGTGGGCCGTCTTGGCCGAGCGGCGCAGACCTTCGGCGCCGTTATAGACGCAGTAGAAGCCGACCATCGAAGCCATCAGTGCCGTAGCGGTGCAGATGTTCGAGGTGGCACGCTCGCGCTTGATGTGCTGTTCGCGGGTCTGGAGCGCCATGCGGAGCGCACGGTTGCCCAGACGGTCGATCGATACGCCGATGATGCGGCCCGGCATGTTGCGCTTATACGCTTCGCGCGTGGTCATGTAGCCGGCGCTCGGGCCGCCGAAGCCCATCGGAATACCCAGACGCTGCGTCGTGCCGACGACGATGTCGGCCCCCCATTCGCCCGGAGCCTTCAGCAGGGCCAGCGACAGCAGGTCGGCAACAGCCGTTACCAGGGCGCCTTTGGCATGGGCCGCTTCGGTGAAGGCGGCGTAGTCGCGCACCTCGCCGTTGGCGGCGGGGTACTGTACGATGGCGCCGAACTCCTTGCCGGTGAATTCATATGTATTGTAGTCGTCGATCACCAGTTCGATGCCGAATGGCTCGCTGCGGGTGATCAGTACGTCGAGCGTCTGGGGGAAGATGTTACGATCGACGAAAAGCTGGTTGCGTCCCTCCTTGACCGCTTCGCGCGAGCGGAGCGAGAACATCATCAGCATCGCTTCGGCGGCTGCGGTGCCTTCGTCCAACAGCGAACAGTTGCCGATCTCCATGCCTGTCAGCGAAATGACGGCGGTCTGGAAATTCAGCAGCGCCTCGAGGCGTCCCTGCGAAATCTCGGCCTGATAGGGGGTGTACGAAGTGTACCAGGCGGGGTTCTCGAAGACGTTGCGCGTGATGGCGGCCGGTACGGCGCAGGGGTAGTAACCCATGCCGATGAACGAACGCAGGGTGCGGTTCTTGGCTGCGAGGGCCTGGATGTGATTCGCGAATTCGTATTCGCTCATGCCCTGGGGCAGGGCGAGCGGCTGTTTCAGGCGGATAGACTGAGGGATGACCTGTGCGATGAGCTCATCGACGGATTTGACGCCGATCACGGCGAGCATCGCTTTCAAATCCTCGGGATTGGTGACGCCGATGTGGCGGTCGGAAAATTTATCAAACATAGGATTTTGAGAATGATTTTTTTATGATTTGTAATTCGAATTTATTCGTTCGGGATCAATATTTGAAACTGCTGCCTCCGATGAACTCCCGCAGGAGCGACGTGGGCGGGATCTCTTCGGGAGAGATCGGGATGAAGTTGTCGAGGAACTTGAGCATGCGTTTGGCCTCGCCGTATTCGGGGACCGTATCGGGTACTTCCCGCAGGATCGGTTCGGCAAAGCGGCGCAGGACCGAAATTTCGTAGAAGAGCGACGAATTGAACATCACGTCGGCATTCTCCTGGTAGGGGAAGATGTGCTTCTCCTCGCCCCGGCGGACGCTTTCCCAGCGGGCGAGCGTCGAAAGGGCGTCGTTGCCCCGCGTGCGGTAGTCGCGCGTCAGGCGGCGCAGCAGCCGGTTGTCGGAGGTGGCGATGCGCGACACGTTGTCGAGGGCCACCGAGGTGAAGCAGGAAACGTAGATCTTGAATTTCCGGGATTCGGGAACGCCGGGCGTCAGGGCCGGGTTCAGTCCGTGGATGCCTTCGACGATCAGTACCGACCGCTCGTCGAGCTGCAAGGGGTTGTCGTGCCACTGGCGGGTGCCGGAAATGAAGTCGTAACGCGGAATATCGACGCTCTCGCCCCGTTCGAGGCGTTTCAGATGGTCGTTGAACTGTTCGAGGTCGATCGCTTCGAGTGCCTCGTAGTCGTACTCTCCTTTTTCGTCGCGTGGCGTCTTTTCGCGGTCCACGAAATAGTCGTCCAGCGAGATCAGTACCGGGTTGAGTCCCAGGACCCGAAGCTGTACGCCCAGCCGCTTGGCGAAGGTGGTCTTGCCGCTGGACGAAGGGCCTGAAATCAACACCAGCCGCACGCCCCGTTCGCGGTTGGCCTCCGCGACGCAGCCGGCCACCTGGGCTAGCTTGTTTTCATGGAACGCCTCTGCGATCTTGATCAGCTCGCTGGCGTCGCCCGCGAGGACTTTCGAGTTGAGCTGTCCGACGGTCGGAACGCCCATGATCTCCACCCACGACTGGTATTGGTGGAAGACGTCGAACATCTTCTCCTGGTGGACGCTCTGTTGCAGCCGCGTCGGATCGGTCCGCAGCGGCAGGGCGATGAAGAAGCCGTTGTAATAGGGGTGCAGGTCGAACTGCGGAGTGTAACCCGTCGAAGGGGTCAGGGCTCCGTAGAAATAACCCGGCAGGGAGTCGATCGTATAAATTTTGCTGTATAACCTCGGCCGGGAGTCGAGCAGGGCGATTTTATCGGCCATTCCGAACCCTTCGTAGATTTTGCGGGCCGTGTCGGTGAGCATCTTCACCCCCTGGATCGGCAGGTTGCGGTCGATGATCCCTCGCATGCGGGCCTTGATCGCGTCGAGGTGTTCGGCGGGAATCGGTCCGAAGCCCGATATTTCGCAGTAGAAACCGCTTGCCCCCAGCGAGTGCCGGATGTAGAGCGTGCGGTCGGGGAACAGCTCCCGGACCGCCTTTTGCAGGATGAACGAGATCGTGCGCTGATATACCCGGATTCCTTCGAAGGAGGTGATGTCGATGAACCGGACCGTTACCGGTTTGTATATTCTGTAGTTGAGTTCCTTGATGCGGTTATTGACATAGGCGGCCAGGAACGGATGCGGCCCGTCGAGCCGGAGCTGCCGTTCGACTTCGAGCAGGGTCGTGCCCATCGCGACCTCGATCGTCCGTCCTGCGTTTTCGCAGATGACCGGAAGGGTGTCTGACATATTTTTGTTCATAAATCGCGTAAAAATACAATTATTTCCTAACTTTGACAAACGTAAACTCTATTTGTGATGAAAAAAATCTTCTTGGGTATTTCGCTGTTGCTGTGTGCGGCGTTGTGTGCGTGCGCACCTCGTGAAAAAGTAGTTATCATATTATCAACGAACGATATACATGCCCAAATCCAGAATTTTCCGCAGTTGGCGACGGCCGTTGCCGAGTGTCGGGACACGGCGTCGGTGATCCTGGTCGATGCCGGCGACCGCTGGACAGGCAACGCCTATGTGGACCAGGCCGAAGGACGGCGTCCCGTGTTGGAGCTGATGAACGAGCTGGGGTACGACGTGGCCACGCTCGGCAACCACGAGTTCGACGTGGGGCAGCAGACGCTGGCCGAAGCGATCGGTTATTGCCGTTTCCCGGTGATCTGCGCCAACATGGTCAGCGAGAACTCGCCGATTCCGCAGTTGAAACCCTATGTCATTCTCGATCGCGAAGGGGAGAAGTTCGCTTTCGTCGCTGCGGTGACCAATTACGGGTACAACAACCATCCGGACGGCCACGACGCCATCTTCGAGGGGTTGCGTTTTACGGATGCCGTGCGGACGCTCGAGGAGTACGAATACCTGCGCGACAGTTGTCAGGTGTTGGTGGCGCTGACACACATCGGTTCGAAATACGACCGGGAACTGGCCGACGAAGCCTCGGAATACGACCTGATTATCGGCGGGCACAGCCACGAGCGGATCAACGAGGTGGAGGACGGCGTGCTCATCACGCAGACGGGCCGCAACCTGAACATGGTGGGGGTTACCGAGGTGCGACTGCGAGGCAAGGAGATCCGGTCCCTGTCGTTCCGGCTGGTTCCGCTGGCCGACTACGCGCCCGACCCGGTTTATCAGGAGATGGTCGAGACCTACCGCAACAATCCGGTGCTGAAGGAGAAGGCCGGAGAGCTGACCGCTACG
>OIHC01000381.1_pt1 | contig 12647 bp, 7 predicted proteins | sample 1582451 | NCBI WGS metagenome assembly OIHC01 (sample SAMN02674964, study PRJEB24791) | human gut metagenome, SKBSTL008 | isolation source: stool | host: Homo sapiens | place: USA | reverse complement strand
TTTGCCAGCCGCAGGTGGGCAGCGTTGGGCTTTGCCCCCTTCACAATAAGCTTATCCCGGTAGAACCGGTAGAACTCCTCGGGATTCTCCTCCCAGAAGGTGTGGCTCAGGATGGTCTCGGGCGGGTAATCGTACTTCTGGTGGTACAGGCCGTCCACGCTGCGGAAATCAGGGATGCCGCTTTCGGTGGAGACCCCCGCGCCGCCAAAAAAGACGATGCGGTCGCTCTCGGCAATGATTTTTTCCAGTGCAGGAACCATAAAAGAAACGCTTCCTTTCCGGCAGATCGTTGTGTTTTGGATAGCTCCAGTATAACACAAATCCAGAGGAAAGGAAGCGTTTCTTTTTTTGACGGGATCGTCCCCCTGCTCATCGCCCGTTTTCGGCAAACAGGGTCCCCAGCGCATCCAGCAGATCATGCGGGAGCATCCCGGTTTCCCCGTGCAGGGCAGCGGCACGGTCGGCAGCTGCACCATGGAGATAAACGGCACAGGCAGCGGCCTCAAAGGCAGGCAGACCGCAGGCCAGCAGGGCGCTGGTCATGCCCGCCAGCACATCCCCGCTGCCGCCCCGGGAAAGCCCCGGGTTGCCGGTGGGATTGACCGCGCAGCGGCCATCCGGCCCTGCAATGACGGTATTTGCCCCCTTCAGCACCACCACAGCATTCCATGCTTTCGCATAGCGCAGCGCCGTGCCTTCCCGGTCCGCGTTGATCTCTGCCGCAGAGCGCCCGGTCAGCCGGGCCATCTCGCCGGGGTGGGGCGTTAAAATCAGTTCTCCTTGAGGATGAAGCATTTTTTCCGTTTGGAGCAGGTCAGCGGCGGCGTTCAGGCCGTCCGCATCCAGCACTGCACTGCCGGAAAAGCCGGGCAGGAGCGTTTTTACCAGCGCCCGGGTCTCGGCAGCACGGGCCGCGCTCTGGGCCGTATAGCCCAGCCCGGGGCCCGCCAGCAGAACAGAGGCCTTCTGCCGCCGGATGCGGTCGATATTCTGGGGCGAGATGCCGCCCTCTGCCCCCGCTTCGCAGGGGCAGAGACAGCACTCGGGCAGGCGGGCGGCCACTGCCGCCAGCACCGGCTCCACACTTGCCAGCGTAACGATGCCGGCCCCGGTGCGCAGGGCACCTTCCACGGCCAGCGCCGCCGCGCCCCGGTAGGACGCACTGCCCGCCACCGCCAGCACGAAGCCAAAGGTCCCCTTATGCGCATCCCGGGGGCGGGGCTGGATCTTTTGCCAAACAAAATCAGAAGTTGTTTCGAACATAGGCGGCTCCTTTCCTACTGTGGTTTAACCCCCCAGTCACGCTTTGCGTGACAGCCCCCGCTAATAGGGGGGCCCTTGGCATTTCGTAAAGCTCACCCTCTTTGCCAAGCAATGACGGAGAGGTTTAATCCGTTCCCTGCAAATACCTCCGGATCTCCTTCTCCGCCTCCTGCACCTCTTCATGGAACATGCGGGCAGAGACACGGAGGGCACCATGGCCCAGGATGATGACCTGTTCCATGCCATCGGAGGTGGCCACGCGGACGCGGCGGCCCTTGCCGATCTCATGGGTGACACGCTCGATGAACATATCGGCGGTCTCGGCTTCCCGGGTGTAGACCACATGGATATTGTGGTACTGCTCTATGCTGCCGGGACTGCCCGGCACACGGTAGGCATCAAACACAAGGATGAGCACACACTTCTTAAAGCCCTGATAGTTGCAGAGGATGTCCATCAGCCTGTGGCGGGCCGCTTCCAGGCTCTCTTTGGAGAGTGCGTTCAGCTCGTCCCATGCAAAGATGATGTTGTAGCCGTCCACCAGCAGGTATTCGGGCTGGATCTCCCACTGCTCGGCGTTGAAATCAGGGCGTTCCCGCTTCTGGGTGGGGCGGAACGCCGCCAGCGGGTCCCGCTTGATGGGCCCATAGGTCTGTTCAAAGATCTTCAGCAGCTCAGCATCCTCTTCCAAAGTAGCACGATAGGCGACCATCCGGCGGGGACGGGCCTGCACCGTTTCCTCGGTCTTTGCAGTCTTGCCCCAGCCGCTGTCCACATGCATGTGGCTGCGCACCTGCTCCCAGGGCACCACAAATCCGGCCCCGTGGGCGCAGAACACCGAATCCGCCGGGTTGTCGAGGTCGTGTTCCGGCTCATAGCCCGCAGCCTCGATGACCTCTGCTGCATTGTGGCAGGGACGGTAGCCGTCCAGCGTCAGGGTCAGGTGTCCCCTGCCCCGGGTGTAGCCCACCACCTCCATGGGATAGCTGCGCATGGTGGAGGCCGGTGCGGTGCCGGTGAGCAGGGTGGTATCCCCGTCGGCTCCGGTCTCGGGCGGGTCAAAACTTCCGCCCATGTTCTGGATATCGTTCATGGCGCGGCCCACGTTGTCAGAGGGCAGCTCCAGCCGGAAGGCATACCACGGCTCCAGCAGCTGGGTCTTGTGGATCTGGTCTGCCATCATCAGGCCCTGCCGGACGGCGCGGTAGGTCGCCTGCCGGAAGTCGCCGCCCTCGGTGTGCTTGAGGTGGGCGCGGCCCGCAATGAGGGTGATCTTCACATCGGTCAGGGGTGCCCCGATGAGCACACCCAGATGCTGCTTTTCCTCAAGATGCGTCAGCACCAGCCGCTGCCAGTTCTTGTCCAGCACCTCTTCCCGGCAGTCGGCGGCAAACTGCATTCCGCTGCCCCGGGGCAGCGGCTCCAGCTTGAGGTGGACTTCCGCATAGTGGCGCAGGGGCTCGTAGTGGCCCACGCCCTCCATGGCTTCGGTGATGGTCTCCTTATACAGAATGCCGCCGGGGCCGAAGCTGACCTCCAGCCCGTACCGCTCGGCCAGCAGGCTTTTCAGCACCTCCAGCTGGATCTCGCCCATCAGCTGGACATGGATCTCGCCCAGGGTCTCGTTCCAGACCACATGGAGCTGGGGCTCCTCCTCTTCCAGCCGATGGAGCTTTCCCAGCGCGGCGTGCACGTCCGCGCCCTCGGACAGCAGCACCTGATAGCTCAGCACCGGCTCCAGCACCGGCAGGTCGCTGTCCCGTTCCGCCCCCAGACCCTCGCCCGGGCGGGCTCTGGTCAGGCCGGTAACGGCGCACACCTGGCCGGGGCCGATGCACTCTGCCAGCGTAAACTTTGCGCCGGAGTAGAGCCGCAGCTGATTGGCCTTTTCGGCCCATGGCTCCCCGTCGACCTCTCCGGTGAGCTGGGCTTTCACCTTGAGCGCGCCGCCGGTCACCCGCAGCCAGGTCAGGCGGTTCCCCTGCTCATCCTGGCTCACCTTGAACACCTTGGCCCCGAAGGCTTCCAGCGCGGGGGCCGGGCGGGTATAGCGGTCAAGGCCCTCCACCAGCGCGTCCACACCCTGCAGCTTCAGGGCTGAGCCAAACCAGCAGGGAAACACATGCCGCCTGGCAATGGCGGGGATGATGTCGGTATCGGTCAGACTTCCCCGGTCCAGCATCGTCTCCATCAGCCGCTCATCGCAGAGAGCCAGCGCCTCGTCCCGGTCGGCCTGCTCTGCCCCAAAATCCACAAAGCCATCCCCCAGCCGACGATTCAGCTGGGTCAGAAGCGCTTCCCTGCCCGGGCCGGGCAGATTCATCTTGTTCACGAACACAAAGGTGGGGATGTGATACCGCCGCAGCAGCCGCCAGAGCGTCTCGGTATGGCTCTGCACGCCGTCGGTACCGCTGATGACCAGCACCGCATAATCCAGCACCTGCAGTGTCCGCTCGGTCTCCGTGGAAAAATCCACATGGCCCGGGGTGTCCAGCAGGGTAAAATCGGTATTGCCCGCCGTGAAGAGGGCCTGTTTGGAGAAAATGGTAATGCCGCGCGCCTTTTCCAGCGCGTCGGTGTCAAGAAAGGCATCCTTATGGTCCACCCGGCCCAGCTTGCGAATGGTGCCGGTGCCGTAGAGCAGGGCCTCGGAAAGGGTGGTCTTGCCGCTGTCCACATGGGCCAGAATGCCGATGACCAGCTGCTTGTGCTCTTGTTCCATGCCGCGGCCCCCTTACAGTGCGCTGGCGATCAGCGCAGCAGCGACCAGCGGCAGGCCCAGCACCAGATTGGAGAGCAGGCTGCAATAGGTGCGCTCCTCGGGTTCCAGCTCCTCAAAGGAGACGATCTTCTCATCCGCATAGTCGATGATGGAGCGGGTGGAGTGGATCTTTTTCTGCCGCTTGCCCATCCCCTTGAATTCCTCCAGCAGATGGTGGATGGTCACGCCATCCAGCCGCAGGTAGTCCACCCATGCCCAGATGAGCAGCACCACGCCGCACAGAAAGCCCGGGGCCTCCCAGATGGTAAACGTGCCATCGCTGACATAGCGCTGCCACAGCAGCATCAGCACGGCCACAATGGAGGTGCGGGTCACGGTCTTATATAAAATGGGGTGGAACATGTAGCGTTTGTACATCGAGGTCAGTTTCTTCATGGTGCGCTCCTTATTGATGCAGATACATTTTATTGTATCATGTTTTTGTGAAAAAAGATAGCTGTTTTGTGCGCACAGCGTGAACAGTTTCTCTCTTTCGCCTGTTCTTCACAGATATACAGTTCTTTCCATTTTATAGTAATTTTTTTCACATTCTTTTCCCATGAAAGTGTTTGTCACCGTTTTGTTTCCAATTCTATGCCGTGGCGGATTGACTTCTTTTCAGTAAAGTGCTAAAATATACCGTGGTGTGACTTTTGTCTTTCCTGTGCACTTTTTGGAAAGGCAGACAGCCTCACTGCGTTTAGGAAAAGGAAAAACGCGCGGCTCTGTCCGCGCAAGATCTGGGAGGATCATCCAATGAGCTTCAATTTTGATCGCCGCACCTTCCTGAAGGGTGCAGGTGCTGTGGGTGCCGCCAGCCTGCTGGCAGCCTGCGGCGAAAAGTCCAACAACACCGGCAATGGTGCTGCCGCCAGCGGCGCTGCTGCCCCCAACTCCACCGGCGCTACCCCCCTGAAGGAGTTCATCTCCTTTGAGAGCGGCAACCGTGAGCTGGAAAGCTGGAACATGCTGTACACCCAGAAGGCTGAGGATGCCAACGTGGTCACCAACCTGTGGGACGGCCTGCTGAGCTTTGACTGCTACGGCAAGGTGGTGCCCGCCATCGCTTCCAGCTGGGAGCACAATGAGGATGCCACCGTCTGGACCTTCCACCTGCGGGACGACGTGGACTGGGTGGATTGCAACGGTGAGGTGAAGGCTCACCTGACCAGCAAGGACTTCCTGGTTGGTTTTGAATGGGTGATGAACGCCATTAAGAACGAAGCCAACAACACCTCCATGCCCAACGATACCATTGTGGGCGCTTACGAGTACTACGCGCTGACCAAGGAAGCCGGTGACGCTGCTGCTGACATGACCTACGAGGACATGCTGGCTGCCGGTGTGGGCATCGAAGCTCCGGATGATTACACTCTGGTGTTCACCTGCCCCAGCGCCTGCCCCTACTTTGATACCGTTGCCGCCTACAACAGCTTCTACCCCGTGGCCCCTGCTCTGATCGAGGAGCTGGGTGTCGATGGCTTCCGGAGCTGCGACAACACCACCATGTGGTACAACGGACCCTATGTGGTGGAGGAGTACATCCAGGGCAACACCAAGAGCTACATCCCCAACCCCAACTACTACGATGCTGCCAACGTCAGCCGCTTTGAGCGCTTCACTGTCACCATGATCAGCGACGGTTCCATCAGCCTGCAGCTGTATCAGAGCCGCGAGCTGGACGAGGTGGACCTGGGCGAGAGCAACATCACCACCATTCAGTCCGATCCTTCCAACGAGTACAATCAGCAGCTGTGCGAGAAGCGTGCCAAGAAGTTCAGCTACTGCTTCATCTTCAACTACGACAAAAAGAACACCGATGGCACCCCCGATGAGAACTGGAACAAGGCCATTGCCAACAAGGCGTTCCGTCAGTGCTTCTCCAAGGGCATGGTGCTGAACAAGTTCTTCGCCCGTTACAACCCCATCAATCCCCTGAAGTGCGAGAACGATTTCTTCACCATGAAGGGCCTGTGCTACACCTCTGACGGCACCGACTACACCAACCTGGTGGCCAAGGAGATGGGTCTGGACGGCGAGGCTTACGACGGCAAGACCATGAAGCGCCTGCGCGCCAACAACGGCGACATCACCGAGCTGAAGAAGCAGGCCATGGAAGAGCTGAGCGCCATTGGTGTCACCTTCCCTGTTCACTGCTCCTACTACATTCTGGCCGGCTCCACCTCCGCTCTGGACAGCGCAACCGTGCTGAAGCAGTGCTTCACCGACAGCTTCGGCGATGACTTCATCGTGCTGGATATCAACACCTTCGTGTCCTCCACCATGAAGGAGGTCGTGGCACCCAAGCTGCAGAGCTTCGTCCACATGGGCTGGGGCGCTGACTTCGGCGATCCCATCAACTTCCTGACCCAGATCATCGTTCACGACGACAATGCTTACTACAGCTGCAACATGACCAACATCGCAGGCATTGTGAACAATGGCCCCGCCAGCTACCAGAAGGATCTGGTTGCCGCCTACGAGAAGTTCACTGATCTGGTGAACGAGGGCCGTGCCATCGTTGACGATACTGATGCGCGCTACGCCGCATTTGCCAAGGCCGAGGCTTACTTCCTGGACGAGAACCTGATCTTCCCCACCGTCTACGATATCACCTGGTGCCTGACCCACGTCAACGAGTACAGCAAGATCAACGCTATGTATGGTCCCTGCAACTACAAGGCTGTGAACTGGGAGACCAGCGAGGAGGCTTACACCACCGAACAGTACGATGCGTTTGCTGCCGCATTCGACGCAGCCACTCAGGCCTGATCGAGTGAACCCATAACAAAAAGCAGAACCGGACGTTTTTGAAGCGTCCGGTTCTTTTTTTCTCCCTGACAGCACAAAACCCCGCCGCGCGGGAAAGCTCCCAGCGCGGCGGGGTCATTGTGTTAAAATACAGGAAAGCAGTTCAGCTTACAGCTGGCTTTCATACTCCTTGCGGTAGCCTTCCAGCTCACGCTGGTTGCCATACACGAAGTGGCCGTTTGCGATCTCTTCCCAGACCGGCTTATCCACGCTGTAATCGTGGATCGAGGGGTCATAGACCAGCAGCTTCTTGTGCTTTTCGAGGCTGGGGTCAGGGATGGGAACCGCGCTCAGCAGGGCTTTGGTGTAGGGATGCAGCGGATGGAGGAACAGCTCCTCCGCCTCAGCCAGCTCCACGATACGGCCCTTGCTGATAACAGCGATACGATCCGAGATGAACCGGACCACCGACAGGTCATGTGCAATGAACAGGTAGGTCAGGCCACGGCTCTTCTTCATCTCGTTCAGCAGGTTCAGCACCTGTGCACGGATGGAGACATCCAGTGCAGAGATGGGCTCATCGGCCACGATGAACTCCGGCTCCATGACCAGTGCACGGGCAATGCCGATGCGCTGGCGCTGGCCGCCCGAGAACTCGTGGGGGAAGCGGGAGGCAAACTCCGGCAGCAGGCCGACCTCATGCAGGGCGTTCATCACCTTTTCATGCAGGTCTTCCTGATCCTTGTAGAGATGATGGTTCAGCAGGCCCTCAGCAATGATATACTCCACCTTGGCGCGCTCGTTCAGCGAAGCCATGGGATCCTGGAAGATCATCTGGATCTTACGGATGACCTCCTTGTCCAGTTCCTTGGAGATCTTGCCGTTGATCTTCTGGCCCTTGAAGAAGATGTCGCCGCCGGAGGTCGGGTTGATGCGGCAGATGGCACGGCCAATGGTGGTCTTGCCGGAGCCGGACTCGCCGACCAGCGAGAAGGTCTCGCCCTTATAGATGTCAAAGTTGACATGATCGACAGCAACAAATTTCTTCTTACCGGAGCCAAAGGTGATCTGAAGGTCTTTCAGCTCAATCAGCTTTTCGCGTTCAGCCATTTAAGTTGGCGCCTCCCATCTTTCCCATTTTCTCACGCAGGTTCTGGATGGAGTGCGGCCGCTCGATCTTGGGAGCGCGCGGGTCCAGATACCAGGTCTTTGCGGCGTGGGTCTCGGACACCTGGAAGAACGGAGGCTCTTGCACAAAGTCGATTGCCAGCGCATGCTTGTTGCGGGGCGCAAATGCGTCACCCTTGATCTCGTTGAACAGGTTCGGGGGAGTACCATCCACGCTGGGCAGGGCCTCACCCTTGGTGCCCAGCTGCGGCAGAGCCTGCAGCAGAGCCCAGGTGTAGGGATGCCATGCGTCGTAGAAGATCTCCTCCACGGTGCCGTATTCCACGATCTGGCCGGCATACATCACGGCCACACGGTCTGCCACGTTTGCCACAACGCCCAGGTCATGGGTGATGTAGATAACGGACATGCCCAGCTCCTTCTGCAGGTCGCGGATCAGCTGCAGGATCTGTGCCTGAATGGTCACGTCCAGTGCAGTGGTGGGCTCGTCACAGATCAGGATCTGCGGGCGGCAGGCCGCTGCAATGGCAATGACGACACGCTGACGCATACCGCCGGAGAACTCGTGGGGGTACTGCTCGTACCGACGCTCGGGGTCGGGGATACCCACCTTGCCCAGCATCTCGATGGCAGCCTTTTTGGCTTCCTCGCCCTTCAGACCCTGGTGATGCTCAATGCTCTCCTGGATCTGCTTGCCGATCTTCTTCAGCGGGTTCAGGCTGGTCATGGGGTCCTGCATGACCATGGCGATCTTCTTGCCGCGGACACCCAGCCAATCCTTCTCGGTGAACTTGGTCATATCGCGGCCTTCGTACATGATGGAGCCGCCGGTGATCATACCGTTGGCATCCAACATACCCACAAAGGTCTTGGTGAATACGGACTTGCCCGAACCGGACTCGCCCACGATGGCAAGGGTCTCGCCTTCGTACAGGTCCAGCGAGCACTTGCGGATGGCGTTCAGCTTGCGGCCGCGCAGGCTGAAAGTGATCTCCACGTCTTTGGCAGAGATAATCGGTTGTCTATCCATTTACGTCTCTCTCCAATCTATCAAACGTGGTTGCGCGGATCAGCCGCATCCGACAAAGCGTTGCCCATGATATAGAAAGAAATGGAAATGATGGACACGATGGATGCAGGGAAAACCAGCAGGTATGGATAATCCAGGAAGAAGCCGCGCACCTTGCTCAGGATCAGGCCCAGAGAAGGCGTGTCGATGCCCAGGCCCAGGCCCAGGTAGGACAGCGTGGATTCCAGATTGATGGTGCCCGGGATGGACAGTGCCATACGCAGGATGATAACGGAGACCAGATACGGCAGGATATTCTTGGTCAGCACGCGCCACAGCGGAGTGCCCAGGCAGCGGGACGCGAGGTTATACTCACGGTCACGGAACATGAACACCATGTTGCGGACACGGCGTGCCATAGAAAGCCAGTTGATGGCGATCATGGAGATGGCCATGATCCAGAAGCTCTGACCCACCATCAGGGCGATCAGGGTCATATAAATGATATAGGGCACGTTGTCGATCAGGTTGTACAGCTCCGTGAAGAAGCGGTCCAGACTGCGCACATAGCCCCAGATCAAGCCGAAGATCACGCCCACGATGCTCTCGCCCACGGCGACCACCAGAGCCAGACGGATGGAAACCTGGGTGGCATACCACACCTGGCACCAGTAGTCACGGCCCAGGTTGTCGGTACCGAACCAGTACTCACTGTTGGGCTTGATGAAAGCCTTGCTGGAATCAGAGATCAGGGTAGTGTAGTGATACTTGCCGATGCCCAGCGCAATGAAGGAGAACACCGTCAGCGCCAGGAACAGGATCAGGCAGAAGACAGCGACCTTCTGCTTGAGGAAGTTCTGGATGACAGAACCCCAATAGGAATAGTTGGAGTAGCCGATGCGTTCAGCTTCTTCCGGGGAATAATCCACAAAGTAGAACAGCTCGTCCTGCTTCTTGCCTTCAAAATCCGATGCCTTAGCCATCAGCGTGCTTCCTCCTTTCCGGTCAGGGTGATACGGGGGTCAACCACCATCATCAGCACATCGCCCAGGAACACGCCCACGATGCCCAGCACAGCGTAGAGGATGACCAGGGTCTGCACAACGTTCAGGTCATAGCGCTGAATGGCATCCGTCAGCAGGGGGCCCATGCCGGGAACGGAGAAGAACCGTTCCATCAGCAGGGAGCCGCCCACCGTCAGCAGGATGGACTGGGGGATATACTGCACCATGGGAACCATGGCGTTGCGCAGAACATGCTTAAACATGATCTCGCGGGAGCTCAGGCCCTTGACACGGGCCAGCTTGATATAGTCGCGGGTCAGCTCATCCACCATGTAGCGGCGGGTCCACAGGGCATAGCCTGCAATGGATGCCAGTGAAAGGCAGGTGATGGGCAGCACGCTGGAAGCACTCACATTGCGGGTGGAATACAGCGTGGGGAATCCCAGGTACTTGGAACCAAAGACCAGCACCAGAGAATACGACACCAGCGACGGGACCGCGTTGACGAACACGGTGTAGGCCGTGCCGATCCAGTCGAATACCTTGTCCTTGAATGCCGCCTGCAGGATGCCCATCAGCACACCGACCACCAGAGAGATGGCGGACGCCGTGAGGCCCAGACGCATGGAGACACCAAACTTTTTACCAATGACCTTGACCACCGTGGCACCGTTCTGGATGCGGCGGGAAGTGCCGAAATCCAGATGCAGCAGGCTGTTGTAGAACTTGACCAGCTGGGTGGGGATGGGGTCGGTCAGGCCAGCAGCCTCCAGAGCGGCGGTCTTCTGCTGATCGGTAAACTTCATGAGCTGTTCCTCAGTGAAGTAGTAGTCCGTCGGCAGGCAGCGCATCATCAGGAAAACTGCTGTTGCGATCAGAAAGATTGTGACAAGCGACTGGAGCAGCCGCTTAACCGTGTATTTTAACATGTTATCGAACCCTTAACTTTTATTTCTACCCTTTCGGGCGGGGAAACGGGGAACTTAAGCCTTGGTAGCTGCATCGAATGCAGCGGCGAACTCCTCGTACTGCTCGGTGGTGTAAGCCTCTTCGCTGGTCTCCCAGTTCACAGCCTTGTAGTTGCAGGGACCATACATAGCGTTGATCTTGCTGTACTCGTTGGCGTGGGTCAGAGTCCAGGAAACATCGAAGTAGCAGGGGCAGGCCAGAACGTTGTTCAGCATGCTGGCCTCAGCCTTTGCGAAGGCAGCGTAGCGGGCATCGGTATCATCAACGATGGCCTTTGCGGTGTTGACCAGATCGGTGAACTCCTCGTAGCAGGCCACCAGATCCTTCTGCCAGTCAGCGGGGCCGGCCTCGACGATCTTGGCGATGTTGGAGTAGTACCAGCTGTAGTAGGCGTTGTCGTCGTGCAGGATCTCCTGACCAACGAAGTTGACGGGATCGCCGTAGTCAGCGCCCCAGCCGTTGATGACGAAGCTCTGCAGCTGAGGATTACGGACTTCCTGGGTGATGGAAGAAACGTAGGTCTTGATGTCCAGCACAATGAAGTCATCGCCGAAGCTGTCGGTGAAGCACTGCTTCAGCACGGTTGTATTGTCCAGAGCGGAGGTGGAACCGGCGATGATGTAGTAAGCAGCGTGGACGGGGAAGGTGACACCGATGGCGCTCAGCTCGTCCATGGCCTGCTTCTTCAGGTCAGCAATGTCGCCGTTGTTGGCGCGCAGGCGGATCATGGTCTTGCCGTCGTAAGCCTCGCCGTCGAAACCCATCTCCTTGGCAACCAGGGTGGAGTACTCCTGGCCCTGGGTGTTGTAGCAGACACCGGGCATGGTGTAGCAGTCGTTCTCGCACTTCAGGGGGTTGATCTTGTTGGTACGTGCATACCAGTTGGTCAGATTCAGGCCCTTGTAGAAGCACTGACGGAAAGCGGTGTTGGCGATGGCCTTGTTCCAGTTGTCGTCGGGGGTGCCGTCCTCGTTGTTCTTCTGGTAGTTGAAGTGCATCTGGTAGCTGAACTTCTTGGGACGCTTCTCACACAGCTGAGCATTGTACTCGCTGTTGGGATCAGCCTGGATGGTGGTCAGGGTGCTCTCGCCCACATCCATCTCGTCCAGCTCACGGTTCTGATACAGCTGGAAGGTGACGGTGCCGTCGCTGATCATGGTGACGGTGAAGCGGTCGAAGCGGGACACCTCGTCAGCTGCATAGTAGTTGGGGTTGGGGATGTAGCTCTTGGTGTTCTGGCTGATGAACTCCTCCACCACATAGGGACCATTGTACCACATGTTGGTGTAATCGCAGGCACGGAAGCCCTCAACGCCCAGCTCGTTGATCAGATCCTCAGAGACGGGGTAGAAGCTGGTGTAGGCAGCAACGGTATCGAAGTAGGGGCAGGGATCCTTGCAGGTGAAGACCAGGGTGTAGTCATCCGGAGCCTCAACGCCCACGCCTGCATCCAGCATATCCTGGTAGGTCAGGTCGGCAGCAGCATCGCCCATATCGCTGGTCTTCTGATAGTAATCAGCAGCACCGGTCAGGGTCTCGTTGGGCATGGAGGTGTTGTTGGCCTGGTTCTTGGCTGCGTTCAGCACCCACTCCAGACCCACGAGGAAGTCCTTGCTGGTCAGGTGAGCCTTGACCTCGCCGTTCACATCCACCCAGTCCACATCGTCGCGGAGGTTGAAGGTCCAAACGGAAGAGTCCTCATTGTGGCTCCACTCCTTGGCCACGGAAGGCACAGCCTTGCCGTAGCAGTCAAAGCTCAGCA
>OIHC01000378.1_pt1 | contig 12692 bp, 8 predicted proteins | sample 1582451 | NCBI WGS metagenome assembly OIHC01 (sample SAMN02674964, study PRJEB24791) | human gut metagenome, SKBSTL008 | isolation source: stool | host: Homo sapiens | place: USA | reverse complement strand
CTCTGAAAAAACAATGCACAAAACCCGGAACCTTTTCACAGCCAAAACGGCTTAATAAGGCTCCGGGTTTTTGATTTTGTGCTATTTCTTTGTGCAAGTTGCTATCGCATTTTTATTTTGCAACAGTCCCCTGTTTTATTTTTACTTTTCCTGGATCTGTTTGCCGGTGAGGTGCTCAATGGTGATCTCGTAAAGCTGCACGGCCTTGATGTCCAGCGCAATTTCCTTTTCCACCTCTTCCTTGCCGGGGTAATACTTCATGCCAAGCTCCCGCACGCGGGCCTCGGTAGCAGCGGCATCGTCGATCAGATGGCAGCGGCCAAACACCACGGTGCTCTGCACATAAGGTGCCCAGTCGCCCGGCTCAAAGTGTTCGTTGCCGTAAACGGTAAAGCATACCTTATCATTCTGTTTCAGCGCGTCCACCTTCTGGCCGGACTTTGCACCGTGGAAGTAGATTTTGTCGTGCTCCTGATCGTAGTAATAATTTACCGGGATCGCAAAGGGATAGCCGTTGTCGCCGTTCACTGCCAGCACGCCCCGCCGGGACTGCTGCAGCAGGTGCTTTGCAGCTTCTTCCGGGATGGCGCGGCTGGCTCTTCTCATGGGTCTGAACATTTTTGTTTCCTCCATGTATCGCAGGTTTGCGGTGCGCACTCATGCACCCTTGATAATGCGGATGAGGGTCTTATCCAGCTGGATGGTGCGGTTCCACGGGTTCAGGATGATGCCGCTGATCTCCGGCACGGCAAGCGCTGCATCAAACAGCTTGTCCATATCCACAAGAAAGGTGGACTGCACCGGCTCGGCTCCCTTCATTTCCTCGTCAAAGCTGGTGAATACCGGCCAGCAGCATGCCCATCGGTCCCATCATGTTGCCCACTGTGCTCATGGTATTCTGCAGCGGTGCAGGCAGCACCACACGGAACCAGTACAGCAGTGCACCGGCTGCAATGGCGATCATGTTGATATTGGTGAGCACCTTTTTCCAGTCCAGCGCACTGCTGCCCTGCAAAAGGGAACTGGCGTGGGTCCACAGCAGCACCAGCTGCACAATGATGAATGCGCAGGAGTAAATGACATACGCATCGCCCATCAGAGCCTTGACCAACGGGATCACCAGTGCAGCGGCGTTGCTGTAGATCACATTCACCTGCTCCACGGCATCCAGCTTGAGCGGGCGGCTCAACAGGGCGCTGAGCACCAGCAGCACTACATGGATAGCCGCCGCAATAGCCATGGAGTACAAAAGTCCCTTGCGAATCTCCGGCGTATCGTCGATCTGGAATGCGTTGATGATCACGCAGGGCGTGACCAGATACACCATGACCACTGAGAGCACCCGGCTGTCGCTGGCCTTCAGCAGCCCCGCCTTGACCACAGCATAGCCCATGATCAGAATGAGGAACAGCTGTGCGATCTGCTGCATCAATAACAGACTTATCTCCATTGTTTTTTCCTTTTCCCTTCCCTTTTTCAAAACCCAAAGGGAGAGCCGCCTTCCGCAAGGCAGCTCTCCCCTTTTTCTGATTTTATTTGCCGCTCGTCAGCCGCGCCACATGCAACGCCAGATAGGCGGTTTCCTCGTTGGGCAAAAACACGCCGTACTTGCGCAGCACAAAGGTGCGTATTTTTTCCGCGCAGGTCACCGCTGCCGGATAATTCTGCTGCATCTGCTGGAACAAAAAGTCGTCTTCGCTGTCCATCAGTTTGCCGGAGAAGAACCGCTCGGCAAAATACTGCAGGTGGCTCACGAACCGCGCATAGTGGATGCTCTCGGTGCTCACCGGGCAGTGCATACTGTAGGTGACAATGTTGGACAGCTCACCGATCAGCTGCGCTGCCCGCATGGCATCGTAGCCGGCCTGCGGGTCCTGCCGGGCGTTGACGATATGGAAGGCAATGTTGCCTGCCTCTTCGTCCGGCAGCTCAATGCCAAGCTTTGCCTTTACCTTCTGCAGGCCGCGCTGGCCCACCGCATACTCCTTGGGATAAAAATGCTTGATTTCCCAGAAGATGCGGTTGGTCACCACAAGACCCTTTTGCTGGCGCTCCACTGCAAAATGCAGGTGATCGGTCAGCAGCAGATAGATGTGCGCCGAAAGTTTGACTCCCAGCGACTGCTCTGCGTCGTCCACAATGTCCTGCGTCAGTTCCAGATAGGATGCCGGAATGCTGGAAAACAGCTCCAGCATAGGCTGTGCGTCCGGGTTGGACAATGGAAGGAACACGCGGTCTGAGGGCTGCCGTTCAATGGGCTCGCCCGCCTTGCGGCCATAGCCGATGCCCTTGCCCAGCAGGATGGATTCCTCGCCGCTGTCATCCTGCACCAGCACAACACTGCTGTTCAGCACCTTCTGAATGTGCATCGGTCCCTCCTCCTTCCGTTGAAACCTTAAGACTGCCGCTTAGTCCAGATCTTCGCCGTTGGAAGCAATGACCTTCTTGTACCAGTAGAAGCTGTCCTTACGGCTGCGGGCCAGAGTACCGTTGCCCAGATCATCCTGATCCACATAGATAAAGCCATAGCGCTTGGACATCTGGTTGGTGGATGCAGAGATCAGGTCGATGGGTGCCCATGTGGTGTAGCCCCACATCTCAACACCCTCATCGATGGCCTTGCCCATTTCGCTGATGTGCTGGCGGAAGTACTCTACACGGTAGGGGTCGTGGATGGAGCCGTCGGCCTCCACCACATCCTTGGCACCCATGCCGTTCTCCACCACCATCAGCGGCTTGCGGTAACGGTCGTACAGCTCGATCAGGCTGTAGCGCAGGCCCTTGGGGTCGATCTGCCAGCCCCAGTCGGTGGAGGGCAGATACGGGTTCTTGACACCCAGCACGGTGTTGCCGGGGGTACGCTCTGCGTTCGGGTCCACAGACTCGGTCATGGTCATATAGTAGCTGCAGGAAACAAAGTCCACACAGCCTGCCTTCAGGGTGGCGGCATCCTCGGGCAGCATTTCCACATGGATGCCCTTGCGCTCGAACATCTTGAGGATCAGGCGGGGGTACTCGCCCCAGACATGCACATCGGCATAGAACAGATTTTCCAGATTCTTTGCCTGAGTAGCCAGTTCATCATCGGGTGCGCAGGTGCGGGCATAGGTGGTGAGCTTGGTCAGCATGCAGCCCACCTTGCTGCCGGGGATGATCTCGTGGCAGTCCTTTACTACCATAGCGCTGGCCACCAGCTGGTGGTGCAGGGCCTGATAGCAGGTCTCCAGCATCTTATCCTCGGGCACGCGGCTGGGGATGATGCCGGCGGTGGTGAACGGGTGACGGATCACGCTGTCCACCTCGTTGAAGGTGAGCCAGTACTTGACCTGATCCTTGTAGCGCTCAAAGCACGCATGGCAGAACTTTGCAAAGCAGTCGATTACGCGGCGATCCACCCAGCCATTGTACTTGGTGGCCAGTGCCAGCGGCATTTCGTAGTGGCTCAGCGTGACCAGCGGCTCGATGCCGTTCTTGTGCATCTCAGCGAACAGGTCGCTGTAGAACTGCAGGCCCTTTTCGTTCGGCTCTGCTTCCTCGCCGGTGGGGAAGATGCGGGTCCATGCAATGGAAACGCGCAGCATGGTAAAGCCCATCTCGGCAAACAGCTTCAGGTCTTCTTTGTAATGATGGTAGAAGTCGATGCCGCGGCGCTTGGGATAATAGGTATCATCCGGGTCGGCCATGGCGGCAGCAATGTGTGCGTCGTCCATGGCAACATGGGACTTGTAATCCTTCACGTCGGTGTTGGGCTTGTAGGTGGCAACATCGGCCACGCTGGGGCCTTTGCCATCCACGTTCCATGCGCCCTCTACCTGGTTCGCGGCAACAGCGCCGCCCCAGAAAAAGCCTTTGGGGAAACTCATTTATTTGCCTCCAGTTTCAGCAGTGCGGCACCGGGCACCACAGCGCCCTCGTCCACAGTCTTGATGGTGAACTCATCGGCGTTGGTCACGACGATGGGGGTAGTTACATCATAACCGTCTGCTTTGATTCCGTCAAGGTCAAACTTCATCAGCAGCTGGCCCTTCTTGACAGTCTCGCCGTCCTTGACCTGCGGGTCAAAGCCCTTGCCATCGCGCTTGACGGTGTCCATGCCGATGTGCATGAGCAGTTCAGCACCGGCATTGGTCTTCATGGAGATGGCGTGCTTGGTGCCGAACACGGACTCGATCACGCCGTCAGCGGGAGCGTACAGCTCACCCTTCTCGGGCACCACGGCAATGCCGTCGCCCAGGATCTTCTGGGAGAAAACTTCATCCTTGACCTCTTCCAGAGCAATGGCCTTGCCCTGCAGGGGGCTGCTGATGGTGGAATCCGCAGCTGCTGCGTCTGCAGCAGTCTCGGGAGCGGGTGCAGCGGTCTCATCCTCTGCGGGGGTCTCGTCCTTATACAGGAAGAAGGACAGTGCGAAGGAAACAACAACGGAGATCACCAGACCAACTGCAGCCCACAGGATGTTCTTGCCGTTATCCGGGTCAACGAACATGGCCATGCCAGCCAGACCGGGACCCATGGCAACGAATGCCTTGACCTTCATCAGGCCAACGAACAGACCGCCGATGAAGCTGGAGGCCACAACGGACATCATGACCTTCTTGTGCTGCAGGGTAACACCGTACAGAGCAGGCTCGGTGATGCCGAACAGGCCGGAGATGCCAGCGGAGATCGCGGTAGCGCGCAGGTTCTCGTCCTTGGTCTTCAGTGCAACGCCCAGGCAGGCACCGCCCTCGGAAATGTTGTGTGCCAGAGAAGCAGGCATGTACAGCATTTCAAAGCCGGGGTCGGAAATAGAAGCAACTGCGTAGGGGACCAGAGCCTTATGCATGCCCATGGAGATCATGAAGGGCAGCACGGCAGCCAGCAGAGCAACGGCCAGCCAGCCCAGCGTGTTGTACAGAGCCAGGATCACGGTGGTCAGCAGAGCACCGATGTTGTAGCCCAGAGGTCCGAGGACGACCAGTGCCACAGGGAAGCCAATGCCGAAGCACAGCATGGGCACAAAGAACACGCGGATGGCCTTGGGGCACCACTTGTTGGCCCACTTTTCAATAAAGGACATGAAAATGACGGTCAGGATAGCCGGGAATACCTGTCCGCCATAAGCGATGTTCTGCAGCTTGATGCCGAGGAAGTAAGCACCGCCCTCGGTAGCCAGCAGAGCGGAAACGCTGGGGTGGATCATGGCAGCAGCCAGAGCCACCGACACCAGCTTGTTGCAGTCGAACTTGGTTGCAGTGGTGAAGGCGACCATAACGGGCAGGTAGTACAGAGCTGCATCTGCCACGCCGACAAACACCTTATAGGCGATATCTCCGCTGCTCATCAGGCCCAGAGTGCTCAGCAGCACCATCAGAGCCTTCAGAACGCCTGCACCTGCAATGGCGGGGACCAGCGGCTGGAAGATGCCGACCATGTAGTCCAGAATAATGCCGCCGATCTCTTTTTTGCCCTTGGGGGCAGCGGGAGCTGCAGCCTGACCTGCGTTGAAGGTGCCCAGCTTGAGCAGCTCATCGTACACTTCGATGACATCGTTGCCGATGACCACCTGACACTGCGGGCCGCTGGAAATAACGCCCATAACACCGGCAGTCTTTTTCAGGGCTGCAGCATCCACCTTGGAGGTGTCTGCCAGAGTGAAGCGCAGGCGGGTGGAGCAGTGCTCGACCTGCACAACGTTCTTCTCGCCGCCAACCAGACGCAGCACGTCGGAGGCAGTCTGCTTGTAGTTCTTCATTTTGTTCTCCTTTATCTTGTGTGTGGTGGCATTTCCCTGGCGCCCGGCCGAAGCGGACAAAAGAAAAAAGACCCAACAGAATGACCCCGTGTACAATTTCTCCCGGAATCATAGTATCTGGCTACAATTCACCCAAAAGAAAAGGTATTTGTCATTCCATCAGATCCTGCCTGCATTACCAGTAACATGTCCAACTGGATATTGTGGTATTAGTATATCAATCCTCTTTTCGTTTTTCAATATGACTTTTTCACAAAATAACTCTTAAAAAATTATGAAGTTCGCACATTCATTTGTTTTTTCACATAGCTGTCGGTGTGTGCTCGTGTACTCCTTTCACCGCCTGCACTGATGCCGATTGCGCATTGCCGCCGATGTGGCATCCAGTGAGCCTGCAGAGCCGGGCCGTGAGGTGCGCTGCCCCGGCATGGGCGAGCACCGCAGCCGCAAGGAGAACATGGAGCTTGGCATCCCGGTAGCCGAGGAAAAGTGGGCCGAAGTGCTGGCGATGTGATGCAATGTTAAAAGGGGTGTCTCTTCGGCAGACAGAGAGACACCCCTTTTCTTTTTATCTGTGGTTTTCCGCAAATATCCGGCCCAGCTGGGACAAGATATCATGCGGCAGCATTCCGTACTCGCCAAGCGCAGCAGCGGCACGGTCGGCAGCGGCACCGTGCAGATACACCGCGCAGGCCGCAGCTTCGTATGCAGGCAGGCCGCAAGCCAGCAGGGCCGCCGTCATACCGGCCAGTACATCTCCGCTGCCGCCCCGGGCAAGACCGGGGTTGCCGGTAGAGTTTGTGCACACGCGGCCATCTGGTGCAGCCACCACGGTACGGCAGCCCTTGAGCACCACCACGGCGTTCCATTTTTCTGCATACTGGCAGGCAGTATTTTCACGGTCCGCATTGATCTGCGCCACCGAAAGCCCGGTGAGCCGGGCCATCTCGCCGGGGTGCGGGGTCACGATCAGCTCTCCCGCCGGGTGTGGCAGCGTTTTGCCCTCAGCCAGCAGCTGCGCGGCGGCGTTCAGGCCGTCCGCATCCAGCACCGCGCTGCCTGCAAAGCCGGGCAGCAGCTTCTGCACCAGCGTGCGTGTCTCTGCCGCGCGGCCTGTGCTCTGGGCTGTACCGCCAAGGCCCGGGCCCAGCAGCAGCACCGTCGCCTTCTGGCGCTGGAGCTGTGGAATGCTCTCCGGTGAGATGCCGCCTTCGGCCCCCGCCACGCAGGGACACAGGCAGCATTCCGGCAGGCGGGCCACCGCAGCTGCCAATACCGGCTCCACGCTGGCCAGCGTTACCATGCCCGCACCGGTGCGCAGCGCACCCTCGGCAGCAAGCAGGGCCGCACCTCGGTAATATGCGCTGCCTGCCACAGCCAACACGGTGCCAAAGCTGCCCTTGTGGCTGTCGCGCGGGCGCGGCGGGATGTTGTGCCAGACAAATTCGGATGTGATCTCGGTTGACATTTTATGCTTCCCCCTGCACCAGTTTGCGGATCTGCTTTTCCACATTCTGCACTTCCTCATGGAACATGCGGGCGGAGACACGCAGCGCGCCGTGGCCCAGAATGATGATCTGCTCCATGCCGTCGGAAGTAGCCACACGCACCCGCCGCCCCTTGCCGATCTCATGAGTAACGTGCTCGATGAACATATCGGCGGTTTCAGCTTCCTTGGTGTAGACCACATGGATATTGTGGTACTGCTCAATGCTGCCGGGGCTGCCCGGCACACGATAGGCATCGAATACAAGAATAAGATTGCACTTCTGGTAGCCCTGATAGTTGCACAGAATATCCATCAGCTTGTGGCGGGCCGCTTCCAGACTGTCCTTTGCAAGGGCGTTCAGCTCATCCCACGCAAAGATGATATTGTATCCGTCCACCAGCAGATATTCGGGCAGGATTTCCCACTGCTGGGCATCAAAATCCGGGCGTTCCCGCTTTTGCACCGGGCGGAATGCCGCCAGCGGGTCCCGTTTGATGGGGCCATAGGTGCGCTCGAAGATTTTGAGCAGCTCAGCATCCTCTTCCAGTGTTGCGCGGTAAGCCGCTGTCTGGCGCTGGGGCACGGCCTGCGTCTCCTGCTCCGGACTTTTGCTTTTTCCCCAGCCGCTGTCCACATGCATGTGGCTGCGCACCTGATCCCAAGGCACCACAAAGCCCGCGCCATGGGCACAGAACACCGAATCTGCCGGGTTGTCAAGGTCGTGCTCCGGCTCGTAGCCCACAGCTTCAATGATCTCCGCCGCATTGTGGCAGGGCCGGTAGCCGTCCAGCGTCAGGGTCAGGTGTCCCCGGCCCCGGGTATAGCCCACCACCTCCATGGGGTAGCTGCGCATGGTGGCCACCGGTGCAAAACCGGTGAGCACAGCAGCCTCTTCCCCGCTTTCTGGCGGGTCAAAGCTGCCCTCCATGCGCTGGATATCGGTCATGGCACGGCCAAGGTTCTCCACCGGCACTTCCAGCCGAAAGGCATACCATGGCTCCAGCAGCTGGCTTTTGGCCAGCATCAGGCCCTGCCGCACCGCGCGATAGGTGGCCTGCCGGAAATCTCCGCCCTCCGTGTGTTTGAGATGGGCGCGGCCCGCAATGAGGGTGATCTTCACGTCCGTCAGCGGCGCACCGGTCAGCACGCCAAGGTGCTGCTTTTCTTCCAGATGGGTCAGCACAAGGCGCTGCCAGTTCTTGTCCAGCACTTCTTCCCGGCAGTCGGCGGCAAACTGCATCCCGCTGCCGCGGGGCAGGGGCTCCAGCTTGACATGCACCTCCGCATAGTGGCGCAGCGGCTCGTAGTGGCCCACGCCCTCCATAGGCTCCGTGATGGTCTCCTTGTACAGAATGCCGCCGGGGCCGAACTCCACGTTCAGGCCAAAGCGCTCTGCCAGCAAACTGCGCAGCACTTCCAGCTGCACCTCACCCATGAGCTGCACATGGATCTCGCCCAAAGTCTCGTTCCATACCACATGGAGCTGCGGCTCCTCTTCTTCCAGCCGGTGCAGCTTGCCCAGTGCCGCGTGCACATCAGCCCCCTCCGGCAGCAGCACCTGATAGCTCAGCACCGGTTCCAGAACCGGCACATCGCTGTCGCGTTCCGCGCCAAGGCCCTCGCCCGGGCGCGCCTTAGTCAGGCCGGTGACGGCGCACACCTGCCCCGGGCCGATGGCTTCCGCCAGCGTATACTTTACGCCGGAGTACAGCCGCAGCTGGTTTGCCTTTTCCTCCCACGGCTCACCATCTGCTTCGCCGGAGAGCTGGGCCTTTACCTTCAGTTCGCCGCCAGTCACGCGCAGCCATGTCAGGCGCGTGCCCTGCTCATCCTGCGACACCTTAAACACCTTGGCACCAAAGGCATCCAGCGCGGGAGCCGGACGGGTATAGCGGTCAATCCCGTCCAGCAGAGCGTCCACGCTTTCCAGTGCATCGTTTTCGGTACGCCGCAGCGCCGAACCGAACCAGCACGGGAACACATGCCGGCGTGCAACGGCCGGGATGATGTCCGCATCGGTCAACTGCCCGGCATCCAGCATCCGATCCATCAGGTTTTCGTCACATAGGGCCAGTGCTTCGTCCCGGTCGGCCTGCGGCACATCAAAGGCCACAAAGCCCTCGCCCAGACGGTGGTTCAGCTGGGCGAGCAGCTCTTCCCTGCTCTTGCCGGGCAGGTCCATCTTGTTCACGAACACAAAGGTGGGCACATGGTAGCGCCGCAGCAGCCGCCAGAGCGTCTCGGTGTGGCTCTGCACGCCGTCGGTGCCGCTTACCACCAGCACAGCATAGTCCAGCACCTGCAGGGTGCGCTCTGTCTCGGTGGAAAAATCCACATGTCCGGGGGTGTCCAGCAATGTGATATCCGTATTGCCCGCTGTTAACAGGGCCTGCTTGGAAAAGATGGTGATGCCGCGCGCTTTTTCAATCGTGTCGGTATCCAGAAAGGCATCCTTGTGATCCACGCGGCCCAGCTTGCGGATCGCGCCGGAGCGGTAGAGCATGGCTTCCGAAAGGGTGGTCTTGCCGGAGTCCACATGGGCAAGGATGCCCAGAACGATTTGTTTATGCGTTGTTTCCATCCGCTTCTCCTACAATCAAAAATTCATTTTTATTGTAGCACGGATGGGAAAAAAAGAAAAGTTTTTGATTTAGAATGGGGGTCGAAACCCAAAAGCGCAGTTTATCTTATCGGCTTTTCGCGTGAAAAAACAGCTCTGGAAAATCTGCGGATTTTCCAGAGCTGTAAATATAAGAATAACAATTCCGCTATTCATAGCCAAAGCGAACGCGTCGGCCATTTTAACGGTCAATTACTCCACAATGATGCTCTTGCCGGTCATTTCAGCAGGCACGGGCAGACCGATATACGGCAGCATGGTGGGAGCGATATCTGCCAGACAGCCGCCCTCGCGCAGCTTCACATCGCCGCAGCCAACAGCCACAAAGGGCACCACATTGGTGGTGTGTGCGGTGAAGGGAGTACCGTCCGGGTTCATCATCTTCTCGGCGTTGCCGTGGTCGGCGGTGATGAAGGCGCAGCCGCCAGCCTTCAGCACAGCGGACACCACCTGATCCACAGCGGTATCCACAGCCTCAACGGCCTTGACCGCAGCATCGAACACGCCGGTGTGGCCGACCATATCGCAGTTTGCGAAGTTCAGGATCACCACATCGTACTTGCCGCTCTCGATGCGCTTGACGCACTCGGCAGCAACCTCGGGGGCGCTCATCTCGGGCTTCAGGTCATAGGTGGCGACCTTCGGGCTGGGGATCACGCAGCGGTCCTCGCCCTCGTAGGGAGCCTCCACGCCGCCGTTGAAGAAGAAGGTGACATGAGCGTACTTCTCGGTCTCGGCAATGCGCAGCTGAGTCTTGCCATTCTCGGACAGGTACTGGCCCAGAACGTTCTTCAGCTCCACAGGCGGATAGGCGACCTCGCAGTTGGGCATGGTGGCATCGTATTCGGCCATGCAGACATAGTTCACCTGCTTGCGGCCGCCGCGGCGCTCAAAGCCGGTGAACGCATCGTCGCAGAAGATGCGGGTCATCTGGCGGGCACGGTCGGGGCGGAAGTTCATGAAGATGACGGTGTCGCCATCCTGCACGCGGCCACCCTCACAGGTGACGCAGGGCAGAACGAACTCGTCGGTCTTGTCTGCTGCATAGGATGCCTCGATGGCCTCGGCAGCGTTGGCGGCATGATTGCCCTCGCCGTAGACAAAGGCAGCATATGCCTTCTCTTCACGATCCCAGTTGTTATCGCGATCCATGGCGTAGTAACGGCCGGAGACGCTGGCGATCTTGCCGATGCCCAGCTCGTCCAGCTTGGCCTGCAGGTCGGCCAGGAAGCCCTTGCCGGAGTGCGGGTCGGTATCGCGGCCATCGGTGATGCAGTGCAGGTAAACGTTCTTTGCGCCCAGATGTTTTGCCATTTCCAGCACGCCGAACCAGTGGTCTGCGTGGCTGTGCACACCGCCGGTGCCCACCAGACCCATCAGATGGATGGCCTTGCCGGCATCGATGGCAGCCTTCATGTTCTTAACCAGAACCGGGTTCTGGAGCATCTCGCCGTCCTTGATGGACTTGGTAATGAGGGTGAGCTGCTGGTACACGATGCGGCCAGCGCCCATGTTGGTGTGGCCAACCTCAGAGTTGCCCATCTGGCCCTCGGGCAGACCGACGGCCATGCCGGAAGCGTTGATGGTGGTCATGGGATATTTTTCCATCAGAGCATCGAGGTGGGGTTTCTTTGCAGCGACCACGGCGTTGCCGAAGGTCTCCTCCGGCACCCAGCCGAAGCCATCCATGATGCACAGAAGAACAGGTTTCTTTGCCATAAAATTGAATCTCCTTTGAATTTAACAAATCAGCGCCCGGCACAGCGCTGAAAATGCGGCGCAGCCGGGCGCTGAAACAGCTGATTTAAACCGTCGATCAGCCCTTGGTGGCTGCGTTGACGATCACTGCAAAGTCGGGAGCCTTCAGGGATGCGCCGCCGATCAGGCCGCCGTCCACATCCTTTTTGCTCAGCAGCTCCTCGCAGTTCTTGGCGTTCATACTGCCGCCGTACTGGACAGTGGTAGCCTCGGCAACTGCCTCGCCGTACACCTCGCCGATCACCTTGCGGATCTGGCCGCAGACTTCCTCAGCCTGATCGGCGGTAGCGGTCTTGCCGGTGCCGATGGCCCAGATGGGCTCGTAAGCGATCACGACATTTGCCATCTGCTCAGCGGTCACATCACGCAGAGCGATCTTGGTCTGCATACGCACCAGCTCTTCGGTCACGCCCTCTTCGCGCTGCTGCAGGCTCTCGCCCACGCAGATGATGACCTTCAGGCCGGCGTTCAGAGCAGCCAGAGCGCGCTTGTTCACGGTCTGGTCGGTCTCGGCGAAGTACTGGCGGCGCTCAGAGTGGCCCACAATGACGTACTCCACTCCCAGATCTACCAGCATGTCAGCGCTGATCTCGCCGGTGAAAGCGCCGGACTTCTCAAAGTGAACATTCTCAGCACCCACATGGATGTTGGTGCCCTTGGTCTTTTCCACAGCGGTGACCAGATCGGTATACGGGGTGCAGATAACCACCTCGCAGCCTGCGTCCTGCACGGCGGGGACCAGCTCATCCACCAGAACAGCAGCCTCGGAGGCAGTCTTGTTCATCTTCCAGTTGCCTGCAATGATAGCCTTACGCTTTGCCTTATCCATGATACTCTATCTCCTTTATTTACCTTCTATATGTGCAGTCTGTGCACAAACAAAAAGGTGCGGCGGCGCTGAAGCCGCCGCACCCATTTACGATGCCGGAAAAATTATGCGTTCTGAATAACTGCGATGCCGGGCAGCTCCTTGCCCTCCAGATACTCCAGAGAAGCGCCGCCGCCGGTGGAAATGTGGGTCATCTTGTCGCCCAGACCCATCTGCTGCACAGCTGCTGCGCTGTCGCCGCCGCCGATCACGGTGGTAGCAT
>OIHC01000373.1_pt1 | contig 12952 bp, 8 predicted proteins | sample 1582451 | NCBI WGS metagenome assembly OIHC01 (sample SAMN02674964, study PRJEB24791) | human gut metagenome, SKBSTL008 | isolation source: stool | host: Homo sapiens | place: USA | reverse complement strand
CTCTGTTTTAAGTTCTCTGTCTTGCGACAGCTTGTTTATTCTATCAAAATGTTTTACATTTGTCAAGAACTTTTTTCATAACTTTTTTAACTTATTTTCAAAGCAATATTTATAAAGTCATGTCTGTAAATTGCAACTCACAAGCTCTACAACTCAATGTGTCCCGCGAGTCAGCTTTGATATAATATCATCCCGGCACACATATGTCAACGGATTTACTGCAATTAATTAAAGTAGTAAAACTATCTTAAAAAACACAAATTTTCTAAATTGTCTGTTTATTATATACAATTCTCACAATTACTATCTGACAGCCTCTATCGCTTCCTTGATATTTGCCACACCGACAATCTCAATTCCACTAATATGCGACACTCCTGCAAGACACACTTTGGGAACAATACACTTTTTAAAGCCAAGCTTCTTTGCCTCAGCAACACGCTGCTCGGACATGGTAACTCCGCGCACCTCTCCGCTTAAGCCCACCTCTCCAAAGCATATGGTATCCTCACGCACTATAATATCCTTTTTGCTTGATGCGATTGCAAGCACTATTCCAAGGTCTATCGCCGGTTCGTTCATCCTTATACCGCCTGCTATATTCACATAAGCGTCACAGTCTGACAGTGACAGGTTGGCTCTTTTTTCAAGGACCGCCATGAGTAGATTTACTTTATTATAATCTGTACCATTTGCTGTACGCCTTGGATTATTAAAAAAACTGTGACATACAAGAGCCTGTATCTCGAGAAGTATCGGGCGGCTTCCCTCTATGGAACATGTGACAATTGATCCTGATGCTCCCTCGGGCTTACCGCTAAGCATATACTCCGATGGATTTTCCACCTCAACAAGTCCCTCCGCCTTCATTTCAAATACGCCTATCTCATTGGTCGAACCAAATCTGTTCTTAACGCCTCTAAGTATCCTGTACGACTCATACCTGTCACCCTCAAAATAAAGCACAGTATCAACCATATGCTCCAACGTCCTCGGCCCCGCAACCGCACCATCCTTTGTCACATGTCCTACTATAAAAACAGAAATACCCAGAGTCTTTGCAAGCTGCATAAGCACTCCGGTTGTCTCCCTGACCTGTGAGACACTGCCCGGTGCCGACGCTATCTCCTCATTGTACATAGTCTGGATGGAATCTATTACAACAACCTCCGGTTTTTTTCGTTGAATCACGTCCTTTGCTATATCAAGACTTGTCTCACATAAAAGCTCCAGTGAATCCGTAAAATCGCCAAGTCTGTCGGCACGCATCTTTATCTGATGCAGTGATTCCTCACCTGACACATAAAGTAATGGCACCTTTTTTTGTGAAAGTTCCCTGCATACCTGAAGTAGAAGCGTGGATTTTCCTATACCCGGATCTCCTCCCACAAGCACAAGTGACCCCCTCACAATTCCTCCGCCAAGCACTCTGTCAAACTCGGCTATACCTGTCACTATACGCTCCTCTTTCTCGCTTTTTACTGCCGAAAGAGGCAGAACCTGTGCCGCCTTTGATTCTTTTTTTACTTTTCCCGACGAGCTTATCGACTTTTTATCTACGGTTTCCTCTACAAATGTATTCCATTCCTTACAGGCCGGGCACTGTCCCATCCATTTTGCCGATTCATAACCACATTCCTGGCAGAAAAATACAGAGGTCTTTCCTTTTGCCATATTGTTCTCCTTTATAAAATACAAAAAGCCCGGCTTTCACCGGGCTAAAAATATGCTCTATTTTCTTGATACTTTGATATCGACTGAATCAACACCCTCAAGCTCTACGCTTAAGCTGAGCTTGCCGCCGAGATTTGTCTTCATAGTACCTGCAACAGCTCCAGCTATATCAATTTCGTACTCTGTCTCCTCTTCAAGGCCAAGAGTAATCTGAGCATCCTCAGGTCCCTCCACAGTAAATGTCACTGTATCAGCAGTCTCCTCGAAATCCATAACCGCTGTTCCCGGAACAGACTCGTATACAAAGAGTCCGTTTCTTTCGAGCTTTGTAATCTCCTTAAAGGTCTTTACCTTGTAGATATCTCCATCCTTCTCAAAATTGTCAAGCTTTGCCTTTGCAGCCAATGTATAATCTCCGAAGCTGAGCTTTCCGTTTTCCTCAGTACGGATTAATTCACTTATTACAGCCATTTTTATCCTCCCGTAGCTATATTGATATATTAATTATAAATCCAATTCTACTCAACAGTCAATGAAATTTGTTTGTTTTTCGTAGAAATTATTACCTTATTACCGCGCTTAATTTTACCGGTAATAATATCCTCTGACATACGGTCTTCAATCTCCTCCTGAAGCTTTCGTTTAAGAGGTCTTGCGCCATATTTTCTGTCATAGGCTTTGTCCACGATAAAGGATTTTGCACTGTCGCGCACTGTGAGCTCTATATCAAGCTGTTCTTTACAGCGTTTCTTAAGCTCCTTTACAAGAAGTGTCACTATATGCTTCATGTCATCCTTGTTGAGAGCTCTAAATACAATAGTCTCGTCGATTCGGTTCAAAAACTCAGGTTTAAATATACGGCGGACCTCCTCCATGACACTGTTCTTCATACGCTCGTGATCCTGCTTTTCATCCTCACCAGCGCCAAAGCCAAGGCGCTTTGGTTCTATAATAGAAGAAGCTCCTGCATTTGATGTCATGATGATTATTGTATTCTTGAAATCAACCGTGCGCCCCTGTGAATCAGTGATTCTACCATCATCAAGCACCTGTAAAAGTATATTGAACACATCAGGATGTGCTTTTTCTATCTCATCAAACAGTATAACAGAAAAAGGATTGCGTCTGACCTTCTCTGAGAGCTGTCCGCCCTCCTCATGGCCCACATATCCCGGTGGTGAACCAATCATCTTTGAAACACTATGCTTTTCCATGTACTCGGACATGTCAACACGTATCATGGCATCTTCTTTGCCAAAGACAGCCTCAGCAAGTGCCTTTGACACCTCCGTCTTACCTACTCCTGTCGGTCCCAAAAACAGGAATGAGCCAATCGGCTTCTTAGGATCCTTTAAACCAACACGGCCTCGTCTGACTGCCTTTGCAACAGCAGAAACAGCCTCCTCCTGTCCTATTACACGCTTGTGAAGTATCTGTTCAAGCTTTGCAAGTCGTCCTGCCTCTGACTCTGTAAGCTTATTTACAGGTATTTTGGTCCATCCCGATACTACATCCGCTATCTCATTTTCGCCGACTACAGGCTGATTTTTGGCTCCTGTGCGACGGTTCTTTCTGATAAGCTTCTGCTGTTTATTTTCAAGCACTTCCTTTTCTGACATAAGCGCGCCGGCAGCTGCGAGATCTCCTTTCGATAAAGCATTTTCCACCTGGTTCTGCTTATCTGTTATCTCTTTTTTCAGAGCAAGCAGCTCGTCAGATGATGTCAGATTCTTAAGCCTTATCCTGGCTGCCGCTTCATCCATCAGGTCTATCGCCTTATCAGGTAAAAATCTGTCATTTATATATCGTGCAGAAAGGTTTACTGCTGCTTTCACACCCTCATCTGTTATGATGACACCATGATGCTTTTCATAGAGTCCCTTTAATCCTGTGAGTATCTCTATTGTCTCATCCACACCCGGCTCCTCAACCATCACCGGCTGGAAACGGCGCTCAAGCGCAGCATCCTTTTCCACGTATTTGCGGTACTCTTCTATGGTAGTGGCGCCGATTACCTGTACCTCGCCTCTGGCAAGTGCCGGCTTTAATATGTTAGATGCATCTAACGAGCCTTCTGCTCCTCCTGCACCTATTATAGTGTGAAGCTCATCAATGAAAAGCAGTACATTTTTGGCATTTGAAACCTCGCTTATCACCTTCTTGATACGCTCCTCAAACTCACCACGATACTTTGATTTGGCTACAAGCCCGGACATATCAAGAGAAACCAGTCTCTTTCCCAAAAGAATATCCGGAACATTGCCACTGACTATATCCTGCGCAAGTCCTTCTACTATAGCGGTCTTGCCCACTCCCGGCTCTCCAATCAGACATGGATTGTTTTTGCCACGGCGGCAAAGTATCTGGATAACGCGCTCCATCTCCTTTTTTCTGCCTATAACAGGGTCAAGAAGCCCTGCCTCTGCCATATCTGTCAAATCTCTGGAATACTGATCTAATACAGGAGTCGCAGAATTGTATGATGTACTGTAGCTTTTCATCAGATCCCTGTATGCAGACGGATCCTCACCCATCGCACCAAGAATATCTATAAACATCTTCTGACTGTTAACACCCATGGTGTTTAAAAGTCTTGCAGCTGCACAGTCTCCCTGCAGTACTATAGCCATCAGCAAGTGTTCTGTACCTATCTCATTGCACTCAAATCTATCGGCTTCCTCCGATGCACGCTCCAATACTCTCTGTGTCCTTGGTGAATAGCCATCCCTGTCCATCACTTCGATGTTATCCCCCGGTGAAATCAGGTCTTCAATCATCGAAATAAGCTTATCATATTCCACATTGCAGGCTGTTAGAACCTCAGCTGCCACACCGGTGCCCTCTTTTATAAGGCCAGCCAGTATGTGCTCTGTTCCAACATAGCTGTAATTCATTTTCTTTGATATACGTGCAGCCAAATCTATTGCTTTTTTAGCCTTACTTGTATATGGTTTCAAGTCATATCCTCCAGTCATATTCACTAATTTAAGTCGATGAACTGCAAATCATCATCCTCGCTGTCATCTTCATTGTCATCCTTTACACTGCGGTCTATAGTCTCAGACAGCTTATTTCCCTCATTGACAAAGCCATCAAGTGCCATTTGAAGCTGATTCTTTAAAGCATCCTCATCAGCATCGTTTTCTGTGTCAGAAACGTTTTCCTGCCTTGAATCGTCTTTTAAATCAAACTCAGAGTTTTCATTCTCAACAGCTTTCTTAAAATCAGGTGTAATTTCTACGGTTCTTCCGACATAGGATGCATTTGATATATTTTCATCCGTAGCCATCTTTTGCTCATCTGCAGCACCTTCCGCTGTTTCTTCTGCGACTTCATCTGCCGGCTCTTCTGCAGCTTCTCCTGCCACTTCATCCACCGACTCTTCTGCAGCTTCTTCTGCCACTTCATCCACCGACTCTTCTGCAGCTTCTTCTGCCACTTCATCTAACGGCTCTTCTGTAACCTCTTCTTCCAACTCATCTGCTATCTCGTCCGCAGTTTCATCAGTTGTTTCTTCCAAAGCTTCATTTGATACATCTTCTGCTGCATCATCTACATCATCATCGTCATCATGATAGTCCATTGCCTTATATTTTCTGTTTTTCACAGCTGATACAATAAGCAACAGTAACAGAATAATGATAATAAGAACCAGTATTGCAGCTAAAACAAGATATTTATTGGCAATTCCCGGAACAAGCTCACTCTTTACCGCATCGTTTTCCTCCTGTGCCACTGTAGGTGTGCTGAGCTCGGTCCTCATATATGTGCCATCTACGCTATCATATGTGTACCAGCCACTCTCACCATTGTCATTCATGGCATATACGAGGTAAAAATCCTTTGTCTGATCATCGGTTTTTTCGGCTTTGGTCTGGTAGGCTGTTGCCACACCCTTGCCTTCTATGGAGAGCGATATCTCATTATATCCCTCAGGCACATCATCCACCTTAGGCAGTAAAACCACTATAAAATGCAACTCTGAATTGATACGGACAAACTCATATGCTGCATTCTGTGCTGCATCATATACAAAAAGCCCATTGCCGCTTTCCGACTGTAAATACACAAGCGTGATATCACCAAAGGTGCCATGAAGGGTATTGTATTCAAGTCCGTCAATCACTGTCTTTGAGTGCTCAAAGCCTTCAGGAACAACATCCTCCGGAATGTCATTTACCATAGTCCACTCTGTGCCATTTATATCGAACTTCTTCCAGTTATCCTGCTTATCTGCATTCTCCGGATCATCCTCGGCTCTTCTGGTAACAACTATATTGTATGTGCTTGTGCTGCCGTCCTCTGCTGTCACAACAACGCTGACCGTATTCTCTCCAACCTCAAGTGAATCATTGCCTGTGACGGATGTCACACTCGCCTTGGAATCAGCCGGATTTGCTGTAACCGCAAGGCTTGAACAGCTGTAATCTACTGTAGCTGTGTAATCCTTTGTCGCAGCAGAAAACCCAGGGGAAAGCGTACCTGCTGAGATAACAAGCGAACCAAGAGATGCGTTTGAGGATTTCTTTTCCACTTTGTTTTCATTATCTTTATTTGCATTGCTGTCATTGCCGGTATTGCTGCCGGAATTGTCCTTGTTATCCTTGTTGCTGTTTGAATCGTTGTTTGATGAAGCACTTGTTACCGTCACCTTCGTGCTGGCACCGGTAATTACACCTCCGGCATCGTTGCCCTCTGCATCTCCTACAACTGTACAATATGCCTTTATAGTGCAGCTTCCTGCAGCCTTCGCCGTAAATGAAAATGACTGCGATGTGGGATATCCTGCGGCGTCACCAATATTGGCCACACCATCTCCTCCGTTACTCAGTACTCCCTCGTCAGAGCTTGAGATAACTACAGTACCAAAATATCCGGACGGCATGGAAACAGTCACCTTAACTGTTTTTCCAACAGCTACAGAGCTTGAGCTGACACTGAGACCAAGTCCCTGCGCATATACATGCTCGGCAGGTGTGAAAACAAGCATCACTGCCACAACAAGTGATAATATACATCCAAATAATTTCTTCATATCTTTCCTCACATTTCTAATTCTGCGATATCTTTGATTTGCCCAGTATGTGTCTGTTCATGATTATCATATCAAGGGCATTTCCACCATCACCCTTTCTGTTAGCATCAGCTGCCTCCAGATAAGCACCTGTGAGTGTTCCCTTTCCTAAGATATGTCTGTTGAGCTTAATCATATCAAGAGCATTTACAGCACCATCACCATTGATATCTCCATATACAACAATATCATATGTCTTTTTCAGGTTACCCGAAGCATCATAAACAGCCACTTTATTGCCTGTTGCAATCTTTCCGCTGTTTTCTGAGCCTGAGCTTGTCAGAAGCTTTACAGTACCTGATGCTGATACTGCTATATTCTTCACAAAATCAGCTGCACCGGTTCCAGGCTCAATGCCTGTAATATAAGTACCTATACTGTATTTACCTGATGTTATGTTTACATCTGTATTATTTTGGTTATTATTGTTCTGATTATTATTGCCACCTGCATTATTTACAGATGCCGCCTGCCTGTTTATATTGATAGTGTATGTTCTTGTATCACCGCTTTGCGACTTGCATTTTACCTTAATTGTATTATTTCCGACAGCAAGCGAATAGCTTCCTGTGCCTGAAACACCACTGTTTCCTGAAACTGCATCTGCCGAAACAGTCACTGAGCTTATAGCATTTGAAACAACTGCTGAATAGCTTGTTGTCGCTCCATTGAAGGCCGGTGTGAGTGTTACACCACTTATCGCAAGCGACTGCAGATAGTTATTGGTATCACCAGCTTTATCGAAGCCCACTGCTGACGATGGCATATTGTTGTATACAGGTATTTTAAATACAAAAGCCTGATTCTTGTCTGAATATCCTTTAGCCAGACTCTGTCCCTCAGTAAGAGCCGCTGTGGCATTGCCCATGTACTGATGGAAATACAGCGAGCTTGTATTTACTACATTAAACTTCTCAAAATACAGTGTATTTTGACCCTTATTTATATAATTGCTGCCCACCTTTACAGCTCCGCCGCTTATGGACTTTACTCTTGTATTCCAGCCCTGCTTCTTGGCAAAAGACAGACCATTTTTATAAATCTTATCCTTCGTGTTTCCGGTTGCACTAAAATTAAAATAATTATAATATCCTTCGTATCCGGAATATGTACCCGAAATAAGAGGGCTCGTTCCCTTTTGTCCCTGCTCCTGCTTTATACGCGATGCTATATGGTATGCACTTACTCCACTGCTCTTTGCCACATCCATGAATGTGCTTGCATAATTGATTTTCTCACCATTGTTGGAATAGGTCTTTGTTCCCTCCATAAATGTGCCTTTTACTATGGACTTGACACCTTCAAGTGCCTCATTCGGACTGTATGCCAGACTCTGAAACTGAAAAATATTGGTCTCATCAAGAAAATTCCTTGGATCCATGAGATAAGCAATATAGGCACTGCTTGCTGACACCCATCCCGGTTCGTACTCAACCCACGTATTTGTTGACCAGTTATATGCTCCGGCAGCTGTGGATTTCTTGGCATTGTCTGCTGATTTGGATACCAGATTAAGTCCGTTTACACTTTCATTTTCAATCACCGTATCCCAATTCAAACCTGTATTTACAGCCTCAAATGTCCAGCTTGAATACTTATTGTGAAGAGCTGTAAGGTTTGGAATATAGCTGTCAGGAAAGCCTGCATTCTTCATAGCCGTGACAAAATCAGTATTGTCTCCGCTATTATTGTATGTCACCTTTATGTATGTACTGATAGTCCAGCCCGTAAATGCCTTGCCGTTTAAAGTACCCTTGACATTATACCAGACCACACCGTTTACCCTGGTCTCTCCAATTATGTCAACCTGATGGTTCCAGTTGAGTGAGACAACCTTGGTAGTGCCGGATGTGCCTGCTGCATTGCGGACATACACATTGCCACCTGTAATCGTACCTGTAGCATATGCTCCCGATGCGGTTGCAAGGGCAAGCTGTTCCTCATTATTCTGCTGTATGGCATCCGCATTGCCGGTGTCTGCTGAAGCATCCCCTGTCTGCGCATTGTCTGATGCAGCTGTGCCGGTACCTGCTGATACAAAATCAGACCTGATATAGCTTACACACTCCTCGTTATTTGCTGCCAGATTGTACTTTGCCTTGTACCACACCTTGCCGTCTGCACCTGTGGTCTGCTCAAGAATAGTAATATCCTTGCCGTTTGAAAGCTTGTGCTCCAGCTCATACTCTGTGCCCGGTCCGCTTCTCGCCGCTACCCAGTATCTCTCATCACACACAACCTTAGCCGCCTGATCCGCATAGACTGCTATGCTGCTGTATGGTGCCAGGTCACATGCGGCTAATGACAATGTTACGACAGAGGCTGCCAGAAATTTATTTATCTTTATCATCAAATCCCATCTTTCTTATGTGCATTGTTTACATTAATCCATTATCCATTTAATTATAATAGAATATGACCTTTGTATCAATGTATTCGGCAGAAATTTATTATTTTTTTTTAGGTATACATCGAATTGCATGCAAGCATGCATCGATGATACCTTTTGACCCTTTAATCAAAAAACTCCCTTCAACGTGCAGCCCGTGCTTACGTTTCAGGGAGTTGTCTGATTCATATTCTGCTTTTTCTTACTGTCTCCTGTAGCTTTTTCTAGCTGAACAGGGATTTTATCTTATCCCATAAATCCATGAAAAAGTTACCAATCTTTTCCCAGAAGCCCGGGTCATTTATCTTATCGCCAAGCTTTGATGCCCAGTCCTGTGCCTGGTTGATGACTGAATCCCAGTCGATATTGGCATCCTTAAGCTTCATAAGAAGCGATGTCAGCTTTGCAATATCATCATCAGAAAGCTTCAGGTCGTAATCCTTTGCAGCCTCCTTTATCGCATCCTTTATCTGGCTCTCATCCTTGAGCCTTCCATCGGCAAGCTGCTTCTTTAGGTCTGCAATCATTGCCTCGATATCCTGCGAATCGCCGTCAATGCTCTTGTTGAGCTCTCCTGTTGTGACAAGCTCATCCATCGCTGCGTCTGTCACCTTGTCGTCAAGCTTCTTGCCTGTCATCTCCTCGTATGCCTTTAGTGTGCCTACAAGTGCTGCCGTTCCGGAAATAGGGAAAGGTCCTGCGACTATGATTTTAGCATCAGCTATGCCTGCTGTGGCAAGCGCATTCTTGTACATTCCTACCGTACAGTAATTGATATTGTGTGTGGAAACACTAAGACCCGCACCCTTTTTATCCTCTGTAATGAGTACTGAGGAAAGTGACCTTGTGCCAATCTCGCTCTTGCTGATGTATGAATCGAGGTACTTGTGCTCCTCATCATTATTTACATAGACCACATCGTATTTGTCCAGATCAGTGAGCTCGATTCCCATAAATCCAAGCACTGTCGCTCTCTGATCCGGTGTGAGGTCTGCTCCAAGACTTAAGTATGGCTTATCATTTTTGCTGATGGTCACCTTGTCGTTTGTCTCACTGCCGGCTGTCGTTGTACTGTCTGCAGTACTGTCTGTGTTACTCTTATCAGCTGCGTCACTGCCTGATACATCAACGCTTGAAACTGTATCAGTCTGCGTAGCTGTCTCTGTTGCAAATACAGCCGGATTCATTGTAAACAATGTCACCGCAGCAAGCACGCTACATACAATACTCTTTGCTTTTTTCTTTATTGATCTAATCATTTTTCCTCCAATCTACTGCTCTATATCATACGAAATTGTAAAGCTGCTTCCGTCGAAGCTGACATCTGCCATGCTTCCGCATACCACAGGCATCATCGGCGACATATGACCTATATCCAGATCCATGATGATTGGCACATTAAACTCTCTAAGCAGTGATGAAAGCGCCTGTCTGTGGTCTATGCCAAACATTTCCTCTCCGAAGTGCGCCGGGCGTCCGATAAGAAAGCCCTTTACATTTGAAAACCATCCTGCATTTTTCATCTGCCACATAGCCCTTCTCATGCCCATCACATTAAGGTCACAAGCCTCAAGGAACCATATGATACCATCATCACTGTAGCGCTCATTAAATTCCCTTACATGGTCAAACGATGTACCAAGCAGATTGATAAGACAATCCATGCAGCCACCAAGCAGCCTGCCTCTCATGGTAAGCCTGCTTTCCTTTGCCACCGCAGGAATAGAGCTGATACACGACTTTTCAGTCAGGTTGTAGCCCACAAACGGGGCATTCTCATCCTTTATCGATTCCTTCTCCCACATAGGGTAATTGGTAAATGAAAGCTTCCTGCCACAAAGCAGATTAAATGCATCGGTAAGTGACTCATGCCACACCTCCATGCCAAAGCTGCCCGCACACGGCCCGTAAATACCTGCTGTATCTGCAATAGTAGCCTCCAAAAATGTGAAATTAGTGTTGTCGGAATAGCCCATGTACCATTTCGGCTTTGACTGCTTCACGCGCTCAAAATCAATATAAGGCACTACCTCGCACATCAGCTCGCCACCACCACAGGATATAAGCACATCACTGTCAACAGAAGCATAGCTCTCGTTCAGCTCTTCTGCGCACTTCTTAGGTGTATTGCTGATACCTATGCCACTGTCGCACCTGCAGTTAGGTCCCTCTATCGTCTTATAACCCATGCTGTGAAACCTTTTAATGGCATTGTCAAAGGCACTCCTGTACGGCTCTGTTGTACAGCCCATCGAGGGCGCCACAAAGCCTATTGTTCCTCTATCCTTTAGAAATTCAGGGTATCTCATGTTTCTATCATCCTATCACTATTATTTACATATCTAAGCTTCTGTCTGAAGTAAAATATGTAGGATTTTATCATTTCTGTCCAGGTCATTTTACTGTCATAATTAAATGTCGTCGTATACTGCAAATGCTGTCTGTTGCACCAGTTGTATATATCATGCAGACTTATCGAATCAACATGCTTTATATTGTTCATAAACACCTTAACCTTTGAAAGCTCATCCTCACTGTCAATGTATAGATGAAAGATAGTATTCGGACATTCAATTATTATCTGCTGTTCCCCTATATTTTTCATCAATGTATCCTCTATTGAATAATGTATCCTGTGTGATTAAAAACATTATCGTCTGTCGCACCGGGATGTGGGTAATAACAAAATATCGTAACTGTTCAGTACCTTCACAGTTAAAAAATATCACATAACCATAGTACTACACCGGCGTCACAAAATCCAGTCATTTTTGCCTGCCAATTCTTACTATTTTATTAAGAAAAACGGTAAATATCATACCCCCTCACAGTCAAATGCCGGAATGAAGCTGTCCTTTGCCACGTCACCCTCCTGTATAAATGCATTCGTGATTCCTATTTCGAGGGCATAGTTAACAAGTCTTTCATACTCTCTCTTTGTCACTGTGCGGTTTATCTCAGGATAATCCTCTAGTGCAATCGGCGTAAACTGGCTCATCATGCTTATATATACGTGATCATGATATGTATCATACAGGTACTTAAGTACAGCCTTTGCATCATTCACATGTCCCGGCAGTAGAAGCTGTCGCACAATAACTCCCTTTTGTATGAGTCCTGTCGCATCGTCAATCACGACATCCGGCTGCTGCCTGACCATCTCTGAAAGCGCCTGCTTTGCGACAGACGGATAATCTTTTGCCCTTGAATACCTTGCCGAAAGTGTACTGTCCATATATTTAAAATCCGGAAGATACACATCCACTATGCCCTCAAGCAGCTTTAGCTCTGTCACATTTTCATATCCGCTCGTATTGTATATAATAGGAAGCTTCATGCCGTGGCTTTTTGCATCGTTTACCGCCCACACTATATCAGGGATATACTGCCCAGGTGTGACCAGATTGATATTATTTGCGCCTTTGTCAGCAAGTTCTATGAAGATATCACTCAGCCTCTCTTTACTGATTACCTTTCCCTCTTTTCCGTCAGAAATCTCCCTGTTCTGGCAGAACACGCAGTGTAGGCTGCAGCCTGAGAAAAAAACTGCCCCACTTCCTCTTTTTCCTGATATGCACGGCTCCTCCCAGTAATGAAGTGCTGCTCGCGCCACCTTTATTTCAGATGAAACGCCACATACACCTGTTTGTCCGGTTCTTCTGTTTATGCCACATTTTCTGGGACACAATAAGCAATTTTCGTATTTATTCATATTTTTCATTTTAACCCTTGCTAAAAATAATGTTTGATACTACAATCTATATGATTAAAGGGTCAAAAGGTATCATCGATGCATGCTTGCATGCAATTCGATG
>OIHC01000359.1_pt1 | contig 13346 bp, 10 predicted proteins | sample 1582451 | NCBI WGS metagenome assembly OIHC01 (sample SAMN02674964, study PRJEB24791) | human gut metagenome, SKBSTL008 | isolation source: stool | host: Homo sapiens | place: USA | reverse complement strand
CACCGGGGCTTAAGGCAGGTGCAGCTATAAGCGCAGGCTGTGTGGGTGTCTTTCTACTGCTTTTATTGTTGCGTCAAATAGTTAAGAGACGCAGCCGTTTAAAGTTTAAAGCAAACAGTGACAGATAATGCTTACAATGACCTGTAACGCATACAGTTCATTTATGCGAAACACAGAATGTTCAAATTGTAATAGTATAATTCAATAATAAAAATAAAACAGGAGATTAACAAAATGAACAAGCAAAACAAAAAAATCGCACAGGAAAAAAGAAGAATCGAAAGAGAGAAGGCAGAAAAGAAGGCAAAGGTTGTGAATTTGCTGAAATTCTGGGTGCCGGTAGTGGCAGTTGTTGTGGTAGTCATAGTGCTCATCTGGGCAGTTGCGACATCGGGAGGCTCATCATCAAACAGTACTGATGGTACAGAAGCTGCATCACAGACCACAGAATCTCAGGCATCCGAGACACAAAGCAGTGATTCACAGACAGAGGCAGCAACACTTAATACAGAGACTGACACGGTTGCGGAAAACGGAGATAAGGTAAATATTGATTACACCGGATATATGGACGGTGAAAAATTCGAGGGTGGAAGCACTGATGGACAGGGCACAGACCTGGTGCTTGGCTCAGGCAGCTATATAGATGGCTTTGAGGACGGAGTGGTAGGTCACAAGGTGGGAGAAACCTTTGATTTAAACCTTAAATTCCCGGATGATTATAAGGTAAATACAGAACTAGCCGGAAAGGATGTTACGTTTGAGGTGACTCTTAACGGTGTATATAAATAAAGAGGATAACACACATATATGGAAAAATCGTTTGAAGAGGTACTGGTACAGTTTTATGTTGATCAGTACAGGGAGAATGCGAAGAGAAGTACAGGTAAGCCTGTAAAGCTGGCACACTATATTCACAGGCTCAATAACAAAGCAAAATCAATTAAATATGCGCGATTTTCAAAAAATGAGACTGTGGCACTTGACAAGCTGCATCAGGAAATAAAAAGGCTTGCATTGATTGCATACTATTCCAACAATAAAAATGCAAGGCAGATTTTAAATAGAGAAATCCTTCCGCAGCTCGTAAGGGTGGATATGGAGCAGTTTGATGAGAAGGAGGCAGAGTATCTCACAGAGGATTTTCTAAAGCTTTTGCGTAAGGAGTATATAGGTGCGATATGTACAAGGAGCATGAAAGAGCTTTATAATGAGTTCCGCAGCAAGGAGCTTAGAAGAGAGATTGTCACGCTGGTTCCGGCACGGCCGGAGCTTGAGTTTCCAAAAGCACAGAGCATGAAAAGGCGCTTCATACTCCATATAGGCCCGACTAACAGCGGTAAGACATATCAGGCGCTTGAGAGGCTTAAGCTGGCGCAAAACGGAGTTTATCTGGGGCCTCTTAGACTTCTGGCACTTGAGGTATATGAGAAGATGAATGATGCAGGCATACCATGCACCATGCTTACAGGCCAGGAGTGTCTTGAGGTATCAGACAGCAGAATTACAGCATCGACAGTGGAGATGCTTGACTGTGACAAGGAATATGATATCGCAGTGATTGATGAGGCACAGATGGTTGCAGATGATGACAGGGGACATTCCTGGACCAGGGCAATTCTTGGTACACTTGCAGGAGAGATTCATATATGCATGAGTCCGGTGGCAAAGGATGTAGTCATTCATCTGATTAATCTGTGCCACGACGAGTATGAGATAAGGGAGTATGAGAGAAAGACAGTTCTAAAGCTGGAGGATAAGCCTTTTTCATTTCCGCAGGATGTAAGAGAGGGCGATGCCTTTATCGTATTTTCAAAGAAGTCGGTACTCAATATAGCAGGGCGTCTGGAGGAAAACGGCATAAAGCCAAGTGTCATATACGGAAGTCTGCCACCGGAAATAAGGCGTAGGCAGATGACGCTTTTTAATGAGAAAAAGACACAGGTTGTCGTGTCAACAGATGCGATAGGAATGGGCCTCAATCTGCCGGTCAGAAGAATTGTATTTCTGGAGGTGGAAAAGTTTGATGGAGTATCAAGACGTCCGCTTGTCATCTCTGAGATAAAACAGATAGCGGGCCGTGCAGGCAGATTTGGTCTGTATGATACAGGCTATGTGACAGCTTTGGGACAAAAGAATCTGAATTATCTGAAGAATACGCTAAATATACCGGAGCAGGATATTGATATAGTAAGTCTTGGCTTCCCGCAGGTGCTCCTTACAATGGATGCGCCGCTTGATGCGATAATTAAGCTCTGGCATGAGGCAAAGCCATCAGCACCGTTCAGGAAAATCAATGTCGATGAGATATTGTTTTTGTATGGATATGCGTATAAGGAGCGATACTTTATCGCAGATTTTGATGACAAATATCTGCTTTATAAGATGATTACATGTCCTATAGATATAAAGGACAGGGAGCTTGTCAGACAATGGCTGCGCTACTGCATGTCGTATACATCTGATATCTCTCTCGACAAGCCTGATAAGCATTCAAAGTATCAGGGACTCATGAAATACGAATCCTATTACAAAAAGCTTGATTTGTACTATCAGTTTTCAGTCCGCATGGGCAAAATTGTGGAGGAGGACTGGCTTGAAAACGAGCGCGACAAAACACAGGCAAAGATTATGCAGCTTCTATCAAAGAGCAAGGATGAGTATATTATCAGATGCCGGTATTGCGGAAGAATACTTCCGATTGGAAATTCGCGCAATATATGCAGAGACTGCTACAGCATGATACGCAGGTAGCAGCCGGCTTATATTTTACGGTCAAGTCGTTGAATTTAGCTGTCCAATGTGGCATAATAGAAATAAGACCAAAATATGAATGGAGGAAGTTTTTATGGCAAACAATGAGTTACAGATTGCCGGCTCACAAGGTGAACTTAGAATCCGTCCTTACGAGCACCACGCAAAGTATTATGAAACAGATCAGATGGGTATAATCCACCATTCAAACTATGTCAAGTGGATGGAAGAAGCAAGACTTGATTTGATGGATCAGATAGGACTCAACTACAGGCAGATGGAGGATATGGAAATCATAAGTCCGGTGCTGTCGATATCGGTAGAGTATCACAGTATGGTACATTTCGATGATACGGTCGTTATCTACACAAAGCTGCTTAAGTATAACGGAATCAAGATGGAGCTTGAGTATGTCATGAAGGACAAGGAGACAGGCGAGCTTCGCACCACTGCAAAAAGCAGTCACTGTTTTTTGAATAAATCCGGCAAACCAATCTCATTAAAGAGAATGTATCCGGAATTAGATACAAAATTTTTTGAATTTAAAGAGGCATAATAAAATGATACAGGATAGATTAAAAGCATTGAGAAGCGAGATGGCAAAGAGGGGCATCTCGCTGTATGTGGTTCCTACTGCTGATTTTCATGAGTCAGAGTATGTAGGAGAGCATTTTAAGGCACGCAAATATATTACAGGCTTCACGGGCTCAGCAGGAACCGCAGTCATCACTATGGATGAGGCCGGACTATGGACAGACGGCAGGTATTTTGTGCAGGCGGCTGCGCAGCTTAAGGATACCACTGTAAAGCTCTTTAAGATTGGCGAGGAGGGCGTACCGACAGTTGATGAGTATATAAAGGATACTCTTTCGGATGGCGGTGTAATAGGCTTTGACGGCAGAGTGGTAAATGCCGCATGGGGCAAAAGACTTTCAGAAATCGCAAAAGAAAAGCACGGCAGCATGTACGTAAATGAGGATCTGATTGACCTTATATGGACTGACAGACCACCTATGTCAAAGGCACCTGTCATGATTTTTGACAATAAATATACCGGTGAGGATATAAGCTCAAAGCTTAAAAGAGTCAGAGAGCAGATGGCACAAAAGGGTGCAACACTTCATCTGATGTCATCACTTTACGATATCGCCTGGCTTTTAAATGTCAGGGGAGGCGACATAAGCTATGTGCCTGTAGTGCTTTCATACTTGGCACTGTCACAGGACAGCTGCATATGGTTTTTGCAGGAAGAGGTTGTGACAGAGACTCTTAAGGCATACCTCGATAAGAATGGTATACAGACAAGACCTTACGATGATTTTTATGAATATGTGAAGCATATTGATGAAAAAGAGACAGTGCTTTTAAATACATCGATTGTAAATTACCGCATCTGCGACAGCCTGCCGGATGGTGTTAAGGTGATTGATGCGGAGGATCCTACAGTTGTCATGAAGGCCGTAAAGAATGAAGTACAGCTTGAAAATCTGCGCAAGGCGCATTTAAAGGATGCAGTTGCGATGTGCAAGTTCATGTACTGGCTTAAGACAAATATAGGTAAGATATCCATGACAGAGATTTCGGCTTCAGATTATCTTGCATCGCTTAGAGCTGAGCAGGAGGGCTTTCTTGATTTGAGCTTTGCCACAATATGCGGATATGCTGATCATGGTGCTATTGTGCATTACTCTGCAACAGAGGAGTCTGACAGGCAGCTTAAGCCTGAGAGTCTTCTTTTGGTTGATTCAGGCGGACATTATCTGGAGGGAACCACAGATATCACGAGGACCTTTGCACTAGGCCCTGTGACTGACGAGATGAAGGATATGTTTACGAGAGTGTGCCGCTCAAATATGAACCTGGCAAATGCAAAGTTTAAGGAGGGCTGCTCGGGCCTTAATTTTGATATTCTGGCAAGAGAGCCTTTGTGGGAGATTGGCATGGACTACAATCACGGTACCGGACACGGTGTGGGCTATGTGCTCAATGTTCATGAGGGACCAAACAGCTTTCACTGGAAGCAGTACCCGGGCAGAACTGCAGAGCGTGTGATAGAAGAGGGCATGGTCACTACAGATGAGCCGGGCATCTATTTAGAGGGCAAATTCGGTATTCGTACAGAGAATGAGCTTATCTGCCGAAAGGGTGAGAAAAATGAGTATGGACAGTTTATGTATTTTGAGAATCTGACCTATGTACCGATAGATCTCGATGCGATTGATCCAAATCAGATGACAGACAGGGAAAAGGGATACCTGAACGCTTACCATGCTAGAGTTTATGAGCTTGTTTCACCTTTTTTGAATGATGAGGAGGCTCAGTGGCTTAAGAAATATACAAGAGCTATTTAACGTTACTGCCTGCACTGCAGTGTGACCGGCAGCGATTACAACAATATTATAATTGACAGTAAGGAAAGTATCAAAATGAGTGAAAAGCTTGTACTTATAGACGGACACAGTATTTTAAACAGGGCATATCACGGGCTGCCTGATCTGACCAATTCAGAGGGACTTCACACAAATGCAGTCTATGGATTTTTGAATATCATGTTCAAGATTCTTGACGAGGAAAAGCCTGACTATCTGACGGTGGCATTTGATGTGCATGCACCGACGTTTCGCCACAGGATGTTTGATGCGTACAAGGGCACGAGAAAGCCTATGGACGAGGAGCTCAGGCAGCAGGTGCCTATGATAAAGGAAATGCTTACCGCTATGGGCATAAAAATCGTGGAAAAGGAGGGCTATGAGGCCGACGATATACTTGGAACCTTATCTGTCAGGGCAGAAAAGGCCGGTATGGATGTCGCCATCATTTCCGGAGACAGAGACCTTTTGCAGCTTGCGACTGACCATGTCATGGTAAGGATTCCAAAGACAAAGAAAACAGGAACCGAGATAGAAAACTACAATACAGCAGATGTTATCGAAAAGTACGGCGTCACTCCAAAGGAGTTTATCGATGTAAAGGCTCTGCAGGGAGATACGTCTGATAATATTCCCGGGGTACCTGGTATCGGCGAAAAGACAGCAGGCGCACTTATAGCAAAATATCACTGTATAGAGGCAGTACATGAGGACGCTGAGAATGTAAAGCCGCCAAGGGCTTCAAAGAATATAGTGGAGTATTGGGAGCAGGCGCTTATGAGCAAGGAGCTTGCGACAATCATACTTGATGCGCCGGTTGACTATGAATTTTCTGATGCAAAGCTTAGTGGCGGAGTAGAGTCACTCTACACTGAGGAAGCCTTTTTACTGTGCAAAAGATACGAATTCAAAAATATGCTGTCACGGTTTAATGTGGAGGCTCCTAAAAACAATGCCGAGGAGCATTTTGTGGTAGTAAGGGACTTAAAGACTGCAGAGAGTGTGTTTGAGAAGGCAAAGGGCAGGGAGGTCGCTTTTGCGGTAGTACCGGGAGAGTCTTTGGGAAACTGCGAAAGTGATGGACAGCTAAGTCTGTTTTCGGAGCCGGTTTCGAACGATTATCTTGCTGTTTCGATTTGTTTTTCAGAGGAGGACATTTATTTTATCTGTACAGGTGATGAGATTTCAAGCAGCTTCCTGGATGAAAAATTAAATACCCTGGAAGTAAAGTCATGGATATCACCGGATTTAAAGACCAATCTGCACAGATTTAAGAGCAAAGAGATAAAGGCAGATGACAGAGGCATATATTTTGACATGATGGTGGCTGCATACCTTATCAATCCGCTTGTCGGGGAGTATCCCTATGATGCGGTTGCAAAGGACTATCTGGGGCTTATGCTCTCATCTAAAAAGGATTATCTGGGAAAGCTTGATTTTACTCAGATGATGAAGGAGGATGAGAAAAAGGCAGTGGACTGTGCCTGCTACGAGGTGTATACTGCCTGGAAATCAAAGCCGGTTCTTTTGCAGAAGCTAAAGGAAATGGATATGCTCACGCTTTATAAAGATATCGAGCTGCCACTCGTTTTCGTACTGTATGATATGGAAAATGAGGGTATAAGGGCTGATGGAATAAAGCTTAAGGAGTATGGAGATAAGCTTGCTGTTTCGATAACTGAGCTTGAAAAGAAAATATATGAGGCAGCAGGTGAAGAGTTTAATATAAATTCGCCAAAGCAGCTTGGAGTCATTCTCTTTGAAAAGCTTGGACTGCCAAATGAAAAGAAGACAAAGACCGGTTATTCGACTGCGGCAGATGTGCTTGAAAAGCTGGCGCCGGAGTATCCGATTGTTGCGGATATATTGGAATACAGACAGCTCACAAAGCTAAAGAGCACATATGCTGACGGACTTTCGGGATATATTGCATCCGATGGCAAAATCCATACTACCTTAAATCAGACAATCACTGCGACAGGCCGTCTTTCAAGCACAGAGCCTAATTTGCAGAATATCCCGATAAGGATTGAGCTGGGCAAGCTTATCAGAAAGGTATTTCTGCCTGAGGATGGAGATCTGTTTGTTGACTCAGACTACTCGCAGATCGAGCTTCGGGTGCTGGCAGCGCTTTCAGGGGATGAAAGGATGATAGAGGCCTTTAAGAATGGTCAGGATATCCACAGAAGTACAGCGTCCCTTGTGTTTGACACACCGTTTGATGAGGTCACAGACCTTCAAAGACGAAATGCAAAGGCGGTAAATTTTGGTATCGTATATGGTATCAGTGCGTTTGGCCTGTCTAACGACCTGGGGATTTCAAGGAAAGAGGCACAGGGCTATATAGACAGCTATTTTGTCAAATATCCAAAGATTAAGGAGTTTTTGGATCAGACGGTTTTGGATGCCAGGAAAAATGGCTATACAAAGACCATGTTTGGACGTATCAGACCGATTCCTGAGCTGAACTCGAGCAATTTCATGCAAAGACAGTTTGGAGAGAGAGTTGCGATGAACTCACCTATTCAGGGTACAGCAGCCGATATCATAAAGATTGCCATGATACGTGTGCATGACAGGCTTCTTGACGAGGGCTTAAAGTCAAGGCTTATCCTTCAGGTGCATGATGAGCTTTTAATTGAGACAAAGGAAGCTGAGAAGGATAAAGTGATTAAGCTTCTGGAGAAAGAAATGCGTGGCGCGGTGGACATGAAGGTATCCATGGAGGTGGGCACCGAGTGTGGCTATGACTGGTATGATGCGCATTGATGACAGAAAAGGAAATAGTATGATTTTTATAGGAATAACAGGTGGTGTAGGTGCCGGAAAATCGGCAGTGCTTAGCTATCTTAAGGAACTTGATGGCGTAAAGGTCATGCTTTCCGATGAGATAGCACATGAGCTGATGGAGCCGGGAAGCGACTGCTACAACAGATTAAAGGAATTGTTTGCGGGCGAACCGATATGGCATGAGGACGGGCATTTTGACAGACCGGCACTTGCCGGAGTGATTTTTTCGGATGATAAAAAAAGAGAGCTTTTAAACGAAGTAGTGCATCCTGCAGTAAAGGAATATGTGCTTAATGCAGTTAAAGAGGCAAAAAAAGATGGTCTGTTCATGCTTGTTCTTGAAGCAGCACTCCTTATAGAGGAGGGATATGGTGAAATCTGCGACGAGCTGTGGTATATTTATGCAAGTGAAGAAGTCAGAAGAAAAAGACTTAAGTCATCAAGAGGCTATTCAGATGAGAAGATAGACAGTATCTTTGCAAGCCAGCTTAAAGAAGCTGAGTACAGAAGGCACTGCAAGGAGGTTATTGATAATGATGGAGATATCGAAAACACGATAGCTTCAATAAATAAAGCGCTTAGCAAATACAAGGAGTAGTGGGAATGAACAATGTATTCGGTTTGGATATTGGTACAAGAAATGTTGTAGGAACTGTCGGCTATCAGACTGATGACAAGGAATTTGTGGTTACAGCACAGTATGTCAGGGAGCATGAGACCAGAGCGATGCTTGACGGTCAGATACATGATATAGGCAGGGTGGCAAAAACCATTAAGGAAGTAAAGAACGAGCTTGAAAAACAGACAGGACAGCCACTTGAAGAGGTGTGTATAGCAGCCGCAGGACGAGTATTAAAGACTGTCACGACGCATGTGGAGTATGAGTATGCGCAGGAGTCTGTGGTGACCGGAGAGGATGTCAATACGCTTAACCTGCTTGGCATAGAAAAAGCACAGGAGGCACTCAAGGAGGTTAACGATACAAGCTATAAGTTTTACTGTGTGGGATATTCTACAGTCAAATTCTTTTTGAATGATGATGTGTTTATCAGCCTTGAGGGTCATAAGGCAAACAAAATAGGCGAGGATATCATAGTTACATTTCTGCCGGAGGATGTGGTTGACGGACTTTATGCGGCAGTGGGACAGGCAGGGCTTAGTGTTGCCAATATGACATTGGAGCCTATCGCCGCTATCAATGTGGCAATTCCGGAGAACTATCGTATGCTTAATATCGCACTTGTCGATGTGGGAGCCGGAACGAGTGATATCTCAATCACAAGAGATGGAAGTATCATAGCCTATGGCATGATACCGCATGCAGGAGATGAGATGACAGAAGTTATTGTGCAGCATTTCCTCGTGGATTTCAATATGGCGGAGAGCATCAAGCTTCAGTCTACGACAAGTGATACGGTTACATACAAGGATATCATGAGCATCGAGCACACAATTCCTGCACAGGATGTCTGGGATGTGGCAGCACCTGTTGTTGATAGTATTGCACAAGAGGTATCGGCTAAAATCAGAGAGCTAAACGGTGACAAAACAGTGAGTGCCTGCTTTGTAGTCGGAGGCGGAGGCAAGATACACGGCTTCACGGAAAAGCTTGCGGAAGACCTTGACCTGCCGGAGGAAAGAGTCGCTCTAAGAGGTGAGGAAGTGCTTGGCGATGTGACCTTTGAGCAGGAGGATATTAAGAAGGATCCGCTTCTTGTCACTCCAATTGGTATATGTCTGAATTATTATGAGCAGAGAAATAATTTTATCATGGTCAGATTCAATGGTGAGAGAATAAAGCTCTATGATAATAACAGGCTTACAATAGTCGATGCGGCGCTTCAGGCGGGATTTTCAAACGATGAGCTGTTTCCAAAGCGCGGCACCCCGATAAACTTTACGGTAAACGGTGTGGCAAGGCTTGTAAGAGGCGAGGCCGGAGAGGGTGCAGTGGTGACCATGAACGGAAAGCCTGCAAGCATCAATACACCACTTGAGCCAAATAGTGAGATAGTCATCGAGCCGTCCACAGCAGGGGAGGCAGCAGTGTATAAGATATCGCAGCTTGATGAGTACAATCATTCTGTCATTACTTTTATCATAAACGGCAGAAAGGTATCATGTCCAAGGTTTGTCCAGGTAAACGGAAGGCTTGAGCCGGAGGATTACAGCATCAGGGAAAACGATGTGATTGAGACAAGAAATTACTATACAGTGCGTCAGATTGCGCAGTTTATGGATCTCGTTATTGACACAGACCAGATGATATTTGTAAACAATGAAGAGGCTGATCTCGACACTCTTGTATATGAAAATTTCTCTGTTGAGTGGAAAACAGATGAATATGATGTTGCAAGAATCGACAATAACAATTATAATGACACACAAGAGTCTGATTCAGATGATGCTTCGGTCTTAGCTGAGCAGGATGCAAACAGCACAGAGTCAGACAACACAGTGACCAGAACATCAGAGCAGATGATGAATCAGGTGCTCGATGAGCTGCATGATGAGTTTGCTAAAGAAGCTGAAGCATCTGCTGTGCCGGAAAACGAATTGCCGGAAAATGAATTGCCAAAAAATGATATACAGGAAGAAATACACGAAGAAAACTCATCAGAAAATACAGTTACAGTAATTGTAAACGGTGAGCCTGTAGAGCTGTCAGGCAAGGATACATATATATTTGTCGATATATTTACCCATATCTCATTTGATTTACAGGCAGGAAAGGGCAGGGCAATAGCCACTGTAATAAATGGCAGAGATGCCAAGTTTTCCGAGGAGCTTCATGAGGGAGACAAAATAGAATTATACTGGAAAGAGAATTAACATGTTAGAATTATGCAGCATTGCCAGCGGCAGCAGTGGAAACTGTATATGTGTGGGCACAGATGATTGTCATGTGCTCATAGACGCGGGCATCAGCGGTAAGAAAATAGAAAACGGACTGAATGAATTTGATATGACGGCCACAGATATGCAGGGGATTCTCGTGACACATGAGCATATAGACCATATCGCAGGGCTTGGTGTCATGGCAAGACGCTATCATATTCCGATTTATGCAACAAAGGCCACAATCGGGGCCATAAAATGTACCAAATCCGTTGGAAATATAGATGATGAACTGTTTCATCCTGTTGAGGCAGGCGTCGATTTTACAATAGGCGATATAGAGTTTGAGCCGCTTCACATATCACACGATGCGGCTGATCCTGTCGCGTACAGATTTAAAAACGAAAATCATGCGATGGCGGTCGTGACAGACCTTGGCACGTATGATGACGCACTGGTTTCAAAGCTTCAGAACCTGGATGGGCTGCTGCTTGAAGCCAATCATGATATAAATATGCTCCAGACAGGGGCATATCCGTATCCACTCAAGCGCAGAATCATGGGTGACAGCGGACATTTGTCGAATGAGAGAAGCGGGCAGTTGTTATGCGAGCTTCTTCATGATAAATTTGGCTCAGTAATACTGGGACACCTTAGTAAAGAAAACAACTACGAAAAGCTGGCGTATGAAGCCGTCAGGCTTGAGGTCACAATGGGAGACAATCCATATAAGGCAAGTGATTTCCCTATGTATGTGGCTAAGAGAGACAGGGCATCAGACCGCATAGCCGTAGAATAAGAGAACAGGAGAATAAGTTGTTATGGATAACACAAAGAACAAAGTAATCATCACAGTTGTCGGAAAAGACACAGTAGGAATCATTGCAAAGGTATGTACATATCTGTCAGAGGGCAGTGTAAACGTGCTTGATATTTCACAGACTATCGTTTCAGGTTATTTCAACATGATGATGATTGTTGATATGGCAAATGCTACAGCTTCATTTGCAGAGATTTCTGACCAGCTTGATGCACTTGGAGAAGAAATTGGTGTAACAATAAAGTGTCAGAAGGAAGAAATCTTTGAGATGATGCATCGAATCTAGTTTAGCATAAAAATGTCATACACAGTTAAAGGAGAACAGCAAAATGATAAATATTGGTGAAGTAATTGAGACCAATGACATGGTGGAGAAGGAAAATCTTGACGTGCGTACAATCACACTCGGTATCAGCCTGCTCGACTGTATAGACTCAGACCTTGCAAAGGTAAATGAGAATATCTACAACAAGATTACAACACTTGCAAAGAATCTTGTATCAACAGGAAAAGAGATAGAGAACAACTACTGTATCCCTATCGTAAACAAACGTATTTCAGTTACACCTATCGCCCTTGTCGGCGGTGCGGCCTGCAAGAGCTCAGAGGATTTTGTTACCATAGCAAAGACTCTTGACAGAGCAGCCAAAGAGGTAGGTGTCAACTTCATCGGTGGATACTCAGCACTTGTGTCAAAGGGCATGACAAGGGCGGATGAGCTTTTAATCAAATCCATCCCTCAGGCAATGCTTGAGACAGACCTGGTATGCAGCTCTGTAAATGTTGGCTCTACAAAAACCGGAATCAACATGGATGCAGTAAAGCTGATTGGCGAGATGATAAAGGAGACAGCAGAGGAGACAAAGCACCTTCCTGTATCAGGCTGTGCCAAGTTTGTAGTATTCTGCAACGCTCCTGATGACAATCCGTTTATGGCAGGAGCCTTCCATGGTGTGACAGAGGCGGATGCCATCATCAATGTAGGTGTCAGCGGACCGGGAGTAGTAAAGACAGCTCTTGAAAAGGTAAGAGGCGAGAACTTTGAGGTGCTCTGTGAGACAATCAAGAAGACAGCCTTCAAGGTTACACGAGTAGGACAGCTTGTGGCAAAGGAGGCTTCAAAGAAGCTTGGAGTGCCATTTGGAATCATAGACCTCTCACTTGCACCTACACCGGCTATCGGAGACTCTGTAGCCGATATTCTCTGTGAGATAGGCTTAGAGAGAGCCGGAGCTCCGGGAACAACAGCAGCACTTGCACTATTAAACGATCAGGTGAAAAAGGGCGGTATCATGGCATCCTCATATGTCGGCGGACTCTCAGGTGCTTTTATTCCTGTATCAGAGGATCAGGGAATGATAGATGCTGTAAACGATGGTGCACTCACTCTCGAAAAGCTTGAGGCTATGACCTGTGTGTGCTCAGTGGGACTTGACATGATTGCAATCCCGGGCGATACAAAGGCCACCACAATTTCAGGAATTATCGCAGATGAGATGGCTATCGGTATGATAAACCAAAAGACAACAGCCTGCAGACTGCTTCCAGCAATCGGAAAGGATGTAGGTGATGTGGTAGAAATCGGAGGACTCCTTGGAAGTGCACCGGTTATGCCGGTAAACAGATTCTCTTGTGATGCATTTGTAAACCGTGGAGGAAGAATCCCGGCACCTATACACAGCTTTAAAAATTAATAAATAATGGCATTATTTACAAGCATGTACTTATAAGAATAACTTATAAGTACATGCTTATTTTAAAGTGGTACTTGACAA
>OIHC01000327.1_pt1 | contig 14060 bp, 14 predicted proteins | sample 1582451 | NCBI WGS metagenome assembly OIHC01 (sample SAMN02674964, study PRJEB24791) | human gut metagenome, SKBSTL008 | isolation source: stool | host: Homo sapiens | place: USA | reverse complement strand
CTGGCCACGAGTACGGTGCAGCCACCGGCCGTCCCCGCCGCGTTGGCCCCATCGACCTGGTGGCAAGCCACTACGGCGTGTTCTGCCAGGGCTGCGATGAGGTTGCCCTGACCCTGCTGGACGTGCTGGACTACATGGAGAAGATTCCCATGGTCACCGGCTACAAGCTGACCGACGGCACCATCACCAAGCGCTTCCCCATGGGCATGGCTCTGGACACCGCACAGCCCGTGGTGGAGTATCTGCCCGGCTGGCACTGCGATATCACTGCCGCCCGCAAGTGGGAGGATCTGCCCCAGGAAGCCCGCGATTACGTTGAGTATCTGGAAAAGGCTATTGGCTGCAAGATCACCTACATCTCCGTGGGTGCCGAGCGTGAGGCCTACATCCACCACAACGTCTGATCCGCGCCACAGAACCCGCCGCATTGAAAAGGAAGCGTGACTATGTTTGATATCATCACGGACAGCGCCTGCGACCTGACCCCTGAGACGGCCGCAACACTGAATATTGAGATCATCCCCTTCTATGTCTCGCTGGACGGTGAGCACTACCGCAAGGAAGGCAAGGAGATCGCCGTGCGCGATTTCTACCAGTTCATGGTAGATAACCCCGCGGCCTACCCCAAGACCAGCCTGCCTTCGCTGGAGGATTTTGAGACCGCCTTCCGGGCCCATGCCGAGGCGGGCCGCCCGGTGCTCTGCATCTGCTTTACCAGCAAGATGAGCGGCTGCGTGGGCAGTGCCCGCAACGCCCGGGAGCTGGTGCTGGAGGATTTCCCCGATGCTAAGATCGAGGTCATTGACAGCACCGCCGCTACCGTGACCGAATCCATCGTGGTGGAAAACGCGGTGGCCATGCGGGATGCAGGCTGTACGCTGGACGAAGCCGTGACCTGGCTGGAAGCGGAAAAGATCACCAACCAGATCTTCTTCACGGTGGGTAATCTGGACTACCTCATCAAGGGCGGGCGCATCGGCAAAGTCACGGGCCGTGCCGCCAACATTCTGGGCATCAAACCCATGATCCTGTTCAAGGAGGGCGAGATCTTCTCCGCTGGTGTGGCCCGCGGCCGCCAAAAGAGCTTTGAGAAGGCCCTCGACCTGCTGATGACCTATCTGGCCGAGCACAACGGCACGCCCGATGACTACTGCATCACGGTGGGCTACGGCTACGATGCTGACGAGGGTAAGCGGCTCTGGATGCAGACCCGCGCCGCCCTGCGCGCCAAGTACCCCACCTGCGAGTGCAATGTGGTCCTGCTGCAGATCGGTTGCACCATTGCCGTGCACACCGGCCCCTATGCGTTGGGCATGGGCGTGATGCGGCGGTGGAAAAAACAGTAACTCCTCAGTCGCCTCCGGCGACAGCTCCCTCTAGGAGGGAGCCTTACGGCAGCGAAAAGCCTCCCTCTGAGAGGGAGGTGGCATTGCGTCAGCAATGACGGAGGAAGTTCCCACATAGTAAAAAAGAAGCCCCGACGAATGTCGGGGCTTCTTTTTGTTTTTCAGCCTTGATTTTTACGATGCACGATCACAGAAGACGGTGACACGGGTCTTGCCGCCGTAGGTGCAGGTGTACAGCACCAGGGCGTAGCCGCTGTGTTCCACTTCCTCCACACTGTGGGGGTCAAGCACTTCGACCTTGTTCACGACGTACTCATTCACGATGCCGTCCATATCGGTGAAGGTGACGCTGTCCCCCGCTGTGAGGGAGGCCAGCTTGCCGAAATGGCTCTCGTAGTTGTGCGCCGCAATGACCAGATCATCGGTGCGGGAAGAGCCGAACTGGCGGCATGGGGCGATCTTCAGGCGGGGGTAGCTCCACTCGCTCATCACCGGCAGGTCAATGCCGATGGCGGGAATGGAGATCTCACCCACATATTCGTTGCCGTCGATCTCCACCACCGGGAGCTCGGGGTCCAGGGGGCCGCTCTCTGCCTCCGGTTCCGGGGTCTCCACCTTCTGCTGAAGGTCGGCCACCACGGTCTGGGCCTCGGCACCGGCGTGGGCATCCTCGTAGCGGTTGTAGGCGTACAGGCCGCCAGCCGCCAGCAGAAGCACCACACCCAGCACGATGCAGATAAGCCCGGGGGATACTTTACGCATTCTTTTCACGTTTCTTGCTGCGCTCCATCAGGTAGGCTCCCACGGCCACCAGCACCAGACCGCTTGCCGTCAGAACAGGGATGGGCCAGTTCAGCTGACCGGTCTGGATCAGTTTGGGGCCTTCGGCCGGGCGGGCATCCGCCACCACGCTGGCCGGGGCGGTGGGCTCCGGTGCACTAGGGGTGGTGGTTTCAGTCACGGTCGGGCGGGCATCTGCCGGGGCCGGGTTCTCCGGCGTGGAAGGGGTGGGCGGGGTGACGGGATCAGGGTCATACGGGTCCGGGTAGTACGGGGTCTCGATGGCCTTGTATCTGTTGTTGAAGGTGATGCTGCTCACCTTTTCGTCCATCAGGTCGGCCTGTGTGTGCACGGCCATCCGGGCCACCAGCTTGTCGTTGTCCCACACCACGGAAACGCGCAGATAGTACACGGTTTCATCGTAGGTGCCGCGGGTGTTGACACCGGCGCGCTGGCGCACGGTGTAAACGTAATAGCCGGGCTTGGTGTAGTTGATGGGGCCAAAGCTGCCGGTCTCGCCGTCGGTAATCTCCAGAGTGGTCACCTCGGGCAGGGGCGCATTGTCCACAGCCTCAAGTTCCACAGTCAGTGTTTCCTTTGGGAGAGGTGTTTCCCCCGTGGACTGAATGGAAACCGGAAGCTCCTGCAGCTGTGTATGCTGGTCAGCCGCGGTGGCCGCAAATGCCGCCGGCTGACACAGGCAGAACCCCAACGCAAGCGACAGGAGTGCTGCCGCGATTTTACGGAACCTCATTTCATCCTCTCCTTTATGAATCCGACGCGGACGGGATCATCCACGCCAGAAGAATGGTGCGTGCATCGGTAAACTCCGTTGAACAGGTGGACAGCGCCAGCACCTGAGCGTCATCGCCCGCCGCTTTCATGGCGGCCAGTGTTTCGGTGTTCAGGTTCAGGGCGTTCTCCTGCGCAAAGGTGTACAACCCCTGCAGGTCGCTGTCCCAGCGCTGGGGCTGGAAGATCGCGCTCTCAGACGAAGGGACCAGCAGACATGCAAAGGTTTGAAGATCATAGGTGCGGTCGGGCAGGATCAGCTCACCGGTGGTGTTCTCTGCAAAGAACTCTGCGTCCTTGTAGAGATCCAGATCACCGAACATCTTGCTCTCTTCCATGTGGTGACCATACAGCAGAGAGTAAGGGTCGGTGAAGTTCTTGTCGCAGTTCACATCCAAAAAGATGCTGCCTGCCAGCGAGAAATCACCGTAGACATCGGTGTTCACATAGGTAAAGTTGTCCTCGCCCTGTACCACAGGGTAGTCGATGGCGGTGTTGTCCAGTGTGACCCACGCGCAGACATCCGGGTTGATGCCCAGCAGCTCCTCAAAGCTTGCGCCGTTATCCGCGCCCGCCTTGGGCTTGAACTGCAGAAGCTCTGCCTGAACATTGTCTGCGGCGGCGTACACCTGCGAGTTGTCCCACAGGGCATAGGCTGAATACGCCCCGGCGACCACCAGGAACAGCACGACCACCGTGCTCACCAGAAAGTCGGCTGCCCTCAACGCTTTTCTCTGCCAGTTGATACAGCCCACCTCCGGTTAAGCAAATTCAAATAAGTGGTTATTCGTTAGGTTTGTGCTGGGATAACCCCCCAGTCACGCTTCGCGTGCCAGCCCCCGCTAATAGGGGGGCCCTTGGCATGGCGCAAAGCTTCACGGTTTTGCCAAGGCCGCCCCTACTAGGGGCGGTGGCATCCCGCAAGGGATGACGGTGGGGTTTAATCTACCGCGAGCAATTACTCCTCGTCGCGGCGGCGCTTGTTCAGCATCAGGGCCACACCACCAATGGCAACGATGGCCAGCATTGCAATGTAAGGTGCATTGTCCAGCACAACGCCCATGTCGGGCTGACCCTTGTGTTCGTTAGTGAAGTTAACGGTTACAGCAGAATCAGCAATGGAACCACTCACAGTTTCCTTGCCAGTATCAAACGCAACAGCGTTAGTGCCATTCTGGCCTGCAACAGTAACAGTATACTGATCCTTGACAACATCAGTCCCGCTCACAGCAGAACCAACTTCCTTCACAGTGTAAGTAACATCAGTAGGCAGGTTGCTAAAGCTCATAGTGCCATTATGCTTCATGGTCACAGTATAAGAAGTACCATAAGTCAGAAAATCGCCTGCTGCAACAGCCTTACCAGAATTAGTTTCCTTAACAGACACAACGTCATTCAGTGAACCTGCAACCAGACCCTTGTACGAAGCACCAGTAGTACCATTAAAAGTAACTTCAAAATCAAACTTTTCATTCAAGTCACCAAGACCACCCTTGACCTTCTTGGTCACGGTCAAATCCTGAGCCTTGTAGGTATTATTGAAAACACCATCGCTCTTAGTAGTCTCACCATCACTATAAAGGGCAACATAATAGCCAAAGTCCGTGCCATTCGGATTCTCTGCATTCTGGTTTACAACAGAAACCACCATATGAATGACTTTATTATCTTTGGTAATACCAGGAATGTTAGGCTCTACTTCGGCAATCTTATAAGCGTACTTACCAACCTGCTTTGCTTTATTACCCAGCAGTTTAATCAGATCAAAACTAAACTTCTCGCTATATGCCTCATTACGTTCACTATAGCTTTTACCATTCGCTGTATCTGCGGTAAACGTTACGCTCGGAGCAACACCATTGTTAACAACACCAGCTTCAATATGCTTAGCTTCGTTAGCATCATCCGGCGTAATCGTGAAATCAAATTTCATGCTGTTCGGTGCAGTACCACTTTCAACAGTCAGATTCTTAGTCAAGGTCACCATTGCCTGATCATTAACCGGCTTAATCATCTTGTCGGTAGACTCGACTTCATCCGCAAACGCTGCGGTTGCGCCGACGGTGAGCATCATGGCGGCAGCCAGAACGCCCGCGAAGAATTTCTTCAGTTTCATTGTTATTCCTCCCTAGTAAGAAATAGTTCGTACTCCTGTGCCACGGCCCAAACTCCGCGGTTCACAGGCAGGATGCCGGCAGCTTCTTCCGGCTTCCGTGGTATTACAGACTGCGTCGCCGCAGTAGTGTAATTACTTTTGCTTGCACATCCTCCAGCGGAACCGGGCCAAAGTCCCGGCTGTCCTCGGATTGTGTGCGGTAATCGCCCAGCACAAAAAAGCAGCCTTCCGGCACCGTGTAGGGGTACTCCAGCGCGTCTTTTGCGTAGGTGGGGTAGAGGATCTCGCCGCTCTGCACCGCGCCGTTCACCACAAGGGTGCCGCTGTCGTCCAGAGCCACAAGGTCGCCCTCGCGCCCAAGGATGCGGCCCACCCGGAGCTTACCGCCCTGGGTGTAGACCACAACGTCGTTTTTTGCGTAGGTTTTTTGCAGGCGGTAGCAGATGAGCAGGTCGCCATCCTTTACCGCGGGGAACATGCTGCTGCCCTTGGCCTGTGTGAGCAGGAATACTTGCGTGAACAGCACCCACGCGCACAGCAGGATCACCACAACGCGGCCCAGCAGGCTGATAAAATCCTGCCGGTTCTCAGCGTCCAGCCTGCGGCGGCGCACCGCCCGTGCCCCCAGCTTCAGGGCTTCATTGTCCAGCGGGTGCATCGGAATGCGCCTCCTTTTGGGGGTCAGAGCTGTCAACTTTGGTGGTATCCAAGGGCAGGCTTCCGGTCTGCTGCTCCAAGAGCACATTATAGCGGGTGCGCTCGGCGCGGATGGCGGCTTCGTACAGGGCGTAAAGCTCTTCCAGCTTCTTCCACATTGCCGCTTCGTCCACGCCGCCCAGCAGGTTCTTGCGGAATTTCACCGTCCGGAACCACTGGATGATCGCTTCCTGCTCCGGGCTGATACAGCTTTCCTCTGCACCGGCCAGCCGCTGGGGCGCTTTCTTCTTCGCCATGCGGTCAGCCCCCTTTAGTCATCTTCCTTACGGCGCTTGCGCAGCATCAGCAGGGCAACGCCGCCAGCCACCACAGCAAGGATGACAATGTAAGGCAGGGTGTCGAGGAGGACACCAAGGTCAGGCTCGAGCGTCCGGTGATTGGTGAAGTGAACCGTCTGCTCAGTTGTACCGATTGTTACAGTTGCAGTACTATTCTTTTCGTATACTTCACCGTCTGTACCAATCTGCCAGCTGGTATCGTACTTCTCACCAGAATAATCTTCCTCTATAACTTTGTACTCACCACTTGGCAGATTCTTGAAGATAATCGAAGCTCCGTCTTTCAGAGTAAACTTGCCATTTCTCAGCCATTCAACCTTTGCACTATCTGCTTCGCTAATCTCAACATTGGCATCAGTAATATTTGCCGATGTCCCATCAGCTTTGGTAATCGTAAAGGTAAAGGCTTTGTTGGTATCGCCAAGTTTACCAGTAACAGTTTTGGTAACGGTCAGGTTGGCGGAAGCAGGCACATACTTTGCGTAGAAAGTTGTATCCGCAGAAATGGTGCCATTTACAAAATCCGCTTTTTGGGTGCAATTTTCATCCGTATACCAACCTTTAAAGGTGTAAACTGTACCATCTGCTGTTGTTTTAGTTTCCGGGCACACCGCTTCAGTCTGATCATCGCGTTTGACATCCGGGCGGGCAATTGTATTCAACTGAATTGAATCGCCCTGCTTTTGGACTGTATATGCTCCGCCATAATCATTCACTAGATCAAAAGTATTTTTACCCGCATCCTGAACCATAAATTGGACGTTGATGTGCGTTGCATTATGGATCAATAGCAAACCATCCAGATGGTACGTCATTATTTTATCGCCGACATACGTAATCGGAGATTCATACACGCCACTCGTGTATTTTTTGCGCAGGCTCTCTTCTCCTGTCCAATCTCCCTGCGTGCCATTTTTACCAGTGTTAGCTCCGCCTACTCCAACCACCTCGTACCATTTAATTGTGTATGTACCGCCATAATTCTTCTTTACGGCATTTGACTCCCAACTACTCGGGGGCTCCTTATAATAGTAATCCTTGTAAGAACCATCCGCCTGTTTAATCGGAATCACAGGAAACTGTCCGGAATCAACCAAAATTTCTGTTCCAAGCTTATTTTCGGTACTGTTTGTGTCATAAAGCTGATTGTATGGACGTTCTTTCCATTTATAGGTTTCCGGGTCAGGCACATTCAGAATTGTGCCAACAGCCATGCCGTTCCAAGCTTTACTTTCCACATGTGGCTTGTAATAATCACCCTGAGATTGCGAATAATCCCGAATCTGTGTGTAAACATAAAGATTGTAAGAAGATGTCGGATTATCGCTTTCCACAACTGTAATCTTCAGCTCATCGCCGTTACTAAACTTATGTTCATCATCTGCTTTGGGGTCACCGTGGCGGTGATTAATCGTCAACTCACCTGTTTTCGTAACCTTTAACCGTACTGTTTTGAAAGTATCTCCCACGCCATAAATTTCGTCAACCAAATTTCCATTGCTGTCAACAAACTTCGCTTCACCGGGGTTTTGCTTATTCGGTGTAATTATCCATTTATGTTCGTAGTACGATTTTCCGTTTTTGGATCGCAGTGTAATCGTTGCGCCAACCGGAACTTTTGCATCACCCTGAATGCTGCTGATCGTAGCAATACCATCATTCACATTCGGGTACTCAACGCCATCAATCTCAATGCTGACAATCTCAATGCCGTCATCATCGAACTCTTCACTTCCCTGATCCGGATATTCCAGTGCAAGCACAAAGGGGCTGAAGCTGGTGGTCTCAAAGGTCAGGGTGCCATTCTCATAGCTGACAACATCCAGTTTTTCCACGGTATTGTCATCTTTCTGGTGGAGCACCTTCAGTGCATCGGCAGTGAGCGCTCCCATTTCTTCCATTTCCGCAATATCCGGCAGTTTGTCCAGACCAGAAACGGTAACGGTGGCCTTCTGGCCCTTGGCCAGCTGCACCTTCTCGCTGTTGATATCTTCGGGCGTGATCTTCAGGCCCAGAAGGGGCTGCATTCCCTAAAGCTCATTCACGTATGTATTGCAGAACTTCGTCATGGAATTTTCACCCATGTGGATGACGCTGAGGCTATGGGCGGCAGAGGGCAGGTTTTTCACTTCTACCGGCAGGATCGTGGTCTTCAGTTCGTCTTCCTCGTCCACGTAGGAAGCAGAGGCCTTGGCAGTCAGATCCACAGGCACGGGGTTCTTGTCCACCAGATCCTCGTGATCCACGTCCTCTTCCTCATCGGAGCCAACGGTACCGTCCTTCCATGCGGCGTAGACGTTTACGGTGGTGGTCTTGTCGTCCAGAATGTTGCTGGTGGGGTCGGTGAGGTTCAGGCGCACCCGGTTGCCAAACTCGTCCAGCGTGTACCAGTAGTCAAACAGCCGCAGTTCGCCCTTGGGGTCCCGGTTGGAGGAGGGGTTCTCGATGTAGCTGCTGTAGTCCGCAATGGTCTCTACCCGGGGCACAGCCTGAATGAAGTACAGGTTCCACAGAACCTCACCGTTCCGGGCCAGATACTCGCTCTCCGTCATATTGTTGATCTGTGCCTGAGCAGTAATGTCCTGCAGGTCGTTGGCGTTCAGCTCCTTCAGCCAGAAGCGGTAGACCACCATATCCTGCAGCTTTTTGATCTCGTCGCCGGAAACGACCACTTTGTCATCAGGCTTTTCCACCACGTCGTCCTCGCCAGACCACTGGGTCTCGGTGCTGGAGCTGGAGTCGGTGCTGGTGCTGGTGCCGTAGTCAATAACGGTACCCCACTCTGTTTCCTTAACGCTGGGGCCGCCGTCGAGGTTGTCCTCGCCGCCCTCTACAGGCCGGGTGGCTTCCTCCTCGCCGAAACCGGCAGCTTCGCCGCCGTCTACAGGCCGGGTGGCTTCCTCCTCGCCGAAACCGGCAGCTTCGCCGCCGTCTACAGGCCGGGTGGCTTCCTCCTCGCCGAAACCGGCAACTTCGTCGTCAGGATAGGATGCCTCGCTGTCATCTACGGGCCGGGAGGCCTCTTGATTAACCTGAGGATCGATCAGACCCTCCGTTGCAAACACCGGCACAAGGCAGGTGCAGATGACCGCAAGCGCCAGACAAAGCGCAAAAACGCGCTTCACCAGCCTATCTTTTTTTCCGTGATGATTTTTCCGCACAGTGGAGCCCTCCCTGCATCATAGTATTTTTGGCAAAGCCAAGGAAAAAGATATCCAACCTTTGTCGGCCTTCTTTCTCTCGGCAGGTTATTTTTACCAGACAAACCCATTATCGTAATTATAGCATGTATATCCAGTATTTTCAATAGTGAAATTTTATTTTCCCTTCCCCTTTTCAGACAAAATATTCTGCGATATACAGCAAGTTATGAACCGCCGTAATATATTGCGGGGAGTAGCGCAGTCTAACTTATCCGCACCGCCCGCCGCATTGATATCTCACGCAGTTTTGTGTTATACATTCGCAGTTTCACTCTCTATAATACATGAAACGCAGATTCCTTTCACTTTTTTTCAAGATTTTTTGAAAAAAGTTTTCGGAGCCCTCTCAGTCTCGCAAAGCTCGACAGCTGGGGTTAAACCTCTCAGTCACGGGCTTCGCCGTGACAGCTCCCCTAGTAGGGGAGCCCTTGGCAGGCCGTCGCGTTTTCGGGGTCTGGCGCTTCGCTCCTGTTTGCCCTGCTGACGCAACGCTATTTCCGCCTTGCGGCAGATGATGCCCTTGGAGCGCCAGCGATCAGATTGAAAAATGAATCTCATGCCAAGGCCTCCCCTACTAGGGGAGGTGGCAAAGCCGTCAGGCTTTGACGGAGAGGTTCAGCCCCCAACGCGTCGAGCGAATGCGAGACTGAGAGGGCGCACCCCCACCAAAAAGCGCCCCCATCACTCAAAGGAGCAATGGGGGCGCTTTACCATATTACAATGGGTTCCGCTTACTCAGCCTTGGGGGCTTCGGGAGCCTTTGCCTCCTCAGCCTTTGCGGCGGGCTCTGCCGGAGCGGCAGGAGCAGCAGCGGGCTTCGGAGCCTGCTTCACCACGGGCTTGGGGGGATTCGGATCGTCCTTCAGCGGGAAGAGGATGATGTGCTTGGGGCACTTCTGGGCGCACATGCCGCAGCCCTTGCACTTGTCGTAGTCGATGCGGGCCACGCCGTCCACAACGTGGATGGCATCAAACTTACAGGTGCGCTCGCACATGCCGCAGGCAATGCAGGAGGTGGTGCACAGCTTGTTTGCCACAGCACCCTTATCCTGATTGGAGCACATGACCACGGGCTTGCGGGGGCCGCCAGCGTCGATCATAATGACGTGCTTGGGGCAGATGTTGGCGCAGGCACCACAGCCGGTGCACTTGTCCTTGTCCACCTTGGCCACGCCGTCCACAATGTGGATGGCATCGAACTTACACACCTTGGTGCAGTCGCCCAGGCCGATGCAGGCAAAGGTACAGGTCTTGGGGCCGCCGTACAGGGTCGCAGCAGCGGCACAGGTCTGGATGCCCTTGTACTCGTAGCTGGGCTTGCAGTGCTCGGAGTTGCCCTGGCACTGGACCACAGCCTTCTTCTCCACAGCGCTTGCCTCACCGCCCATGATCTTGGCAATGGCGGCAGCAGCCTTGGGGCCGCCGGGGGCGCACTTGTCGCAGGGAACGCCGTCCATAACAACGGCCTTTGCGTAGTCGGCACAGCCGGCGTAGCCGCAGCCGCCGCAGTTTGCACCGGCCAGGCAGGCAGAAACTTCTTCAATACGGGGGTCTTCCTCAACCGCCATGAACTTTGCGGCCAGCACCAGAACAACGGCACCGATCGCGCCCACGATGGTACAGAGGATCACAGCAGATACAATATTCATAATCCTGTTCCTCCCTTACAGCGTCACGTTGAACAGGTTTTCGACGAGGCCGCCGAAGCCCATAAAGGACAGGCTGGTGATGGCTGCTGCGATCAGGGTGATGGGCAGACCCTTGAAGGGTGCCGGGGGATCGCAGGCTTCCACACGCTTGCGCACGCCGCTGAACATGACCATGGCCAGCATAAAGCCGACACCTGCACCCACGGCACAAACCAGAGCCTCAATGTAGGCAGCGGCAAAGCCAAGGGTAGCAACGTCTGCGCCGTAGTCGTCCACGACCAGAATGGTCACGGCCAGCACGCAGCAGTTGGTGGTGATCAGGGGCAGGTAAACGCCCAGAGAATTGTACAGTGCAACAACATACTTCTTCAGGAAGATCTCGATGAACTGCACCAGCACTGCAATGACCAGGATGAACACGATGGTCTGCAGGTAGCCCAGGTCAGCGGGGTTCAGAATGAAGATCTGGATGGGGAAGGTGACAGCCGTTGCCACCAGCATAACAAAGATAACAGCGCCGGACATACCAATGGAGGAATCCAGCTTCTTGGAAACGCCCAGGAACGGGCAGATACCGTAGAACTTCACCAGCACATAGTTGTTCACCAGGATCATGCTGAAGAAGATCGCAGCAAGTTTGACTAACATCTTATTCTGCCTCCTTCTTCAGGTTGTCGAGGTCGCAGCAGCTCTTGCGCTCGATGCGGGCATCCAGCTTGCCTTCCAGCCAGACGCAGCCGGCCATCAGCACGCCGTAGCAGAAGAATGCGCCGGGAGCCTGGGTCATAATGCTCATCTTGGCCATGCTCTCGGGCAGAACCTGGAAGCCCAGCCAGGTGCCGCTGCCCAGGATCTCACGGATGGAGGCCATCAGCACCACGGTGAGGGTGTAGCCGATGCCCATGCCGATGCCGTCCAGTGCGGAATCCACCACATTGTTCTTGCAGGCAAACATCTCGGCACGGCCCAGAATGATGCAGTTGACAACGATCAGGGGCAGGAACACGCCCAGTGCAGTGTACAGGCTGTCCATGTAGGCGTGCATCACCATCTGAACGATGGTCACGAAGCCTGCAATGATGACGATGTAGCAGGGCAGATGGACTTTAGCGGGGATCACGTTGCGCAGCAGCGAGATCAGGATGTTGGAGCACACCAGCACGAAGGTGAAGGCTGCGCCCATGCCCAGCGCGCTGGAAACTGCCGTGGTAACAGCCAGGCAGGAGCAGGTGCCCAGAACCAGACGCAGAACGGGGTTTTCTTTGATGATGCCGTTGGTAAGGATGCTTACCTTGGACTTGTTTTCGCTTGCCATTTCTTACCAACCTCCTTTATGCCAACTCGTTGTAGCAGTTGATGCAATCGTTGATGGCGGCAAACAGAGCCTTAGAGGAAATGGTTGCGCCGCTGTATGCGTCGTAGCCCTGGCCCAGGGTGATGTTCTGGGTGCCATCCATGCCATCGAACTGAGCAAGGAAGCTGTCGGTGGCAACGTTGCTGCCGATGCCCTTGGTCTGGGTAGAAGCGTCCACCCAGATGCCGGTGACAGTGCCGTTGGTGTCGAAGCCGATGATGACGGACAGGATGCCGCCGTCAAAGCCCTTTTCCTCAGCCTTGATGGCCAGGGAGCCGTCGGTGGCCTTTACAGCACCGGTGATGTTCTCGGTGGTGTAGTCGGTCACTTCCTCCAGATCGGAGGCGCTGGAAACGGTGGGCATCACGTCCACATAGGCAGCCAGCGTTGCGGCCTTCTGGTTATCCTCAATGATGGGAGCCGTAAAGGAGTTGACCATGGCCAGCAGCAGGCTGACGATCAGTGCGATCACGCTCAGCACAACAACAGGCTTTACACTGGTCTCCCAGGAAGAATTCTTATTCATTTGCCAGCACCCTCCTTTGCTTTCTTTGCAGGCTTAACATAGCCGTAAGGAGTCTGACGGGTCCAATCGTTGATAAAGGGGACCCACAGGTTCATAAACAGCAGCGCGAAGGAAACGCCCTCGGCGTAGCTGCCCCACTGACGGATGGCGAAGGTGACGATGCCCAGGCACAGGCCGTAGATCAGCTTGCCCTTCAGGGTAAAGGGGCTGGTAACGTAGTCCGTTGCCATGAACACAGCACCGAACATCAGGCCGCCGGACAGGATGCCGACCAGTGCGCCGTGCAGGCTGCCGGTGGAGATCAGGTAGAAGATAAACATGCTGCCGATGTAAGAAGCGGGGATGGCGATGCTGATGGTCTTGGTGGCCACCAGATAAATCAGGCCCAGCAGGATGGCCAGAGCGCAGGTCTCGCCCAGAACACCGCCGTGCACGCCCATGAACAGATCCAGCAGGCTCAGCTTGCTGGTGTCAGCCACAGCCAGCGGGGTAGCGCTGGACAGCTGGTCAACCGCTGCATCGGGGAACACCCAATTGTTCATGGAACCGGCAAAGCTGATGAACAGCACGATACGGCCGACCAGTGCAGGGTTTGCAAAGTTCATGCCGATGCCGCCGAACAGCTGCTTGACCACGATGATGGCAACCAGGTCGCCGATGATGAGCTGGCCGATGGGCATACCCACGGGCACATTCATGGCCAGAATGATGCCGGTGACCACAGCGGACAGGTCGCTGATGGGGTTTGCCTTCTTCAGCAGCTTGCAGTACAGCCACTCAAAGGCCACGCATGCCACAACGGACACTGCAGTGACCAGCAGGGCACGCGCACCAAAGATGATTGCAGAGGCCACCACACAGGGGCACAGGGCAACGATCACGTTGGCCATCAGGCTCTGGGTCGTTTCCTCACTGCGCAGGTGCGGGGAGGCCGAAACAATAAGCTTCGTATCCATTACTTATTGCCTCCTTTTTTGATTTCACCAAGGTAGAACGCCTTTGCCAGACTCATCATCTGGGTAACAGGGCGCTTTGCCGGGCAGACGAACGAGCAGCTGCCGCAGTTGAAGCAGTAGTCTGCATGCAGCTTGCCCAGCTCCTGCACATCGCGTGCAGCGTATGCCTGATTGACCTCCACAGGCTCCAGACCCATGGGGCAGTACTCCACGCAGCGGCCGCAGCGGATGCAGGGATTCACCGGTGCAGGCTCTGCAGCGGCCTTGCTCAGGAAGATCAGGCCGGAGGTGGTCTTGGTGGTGGGGTAGCTCAGGTTCTCCACAGCGGGGCCCATCATGGCAC
>OIHC01000311.1_pt1 | contig 14498 bp, 9 predicted proteins | sample 1582451 | NCBI WGS metagenome assembly OIHC01 (sample SAMN02674964, study PRJEB24791) | human gut metagenome, SKBSTL008 | isolation source: stool | host: Homo sapiens | place: USA | reverse complement strand
GCTGTATGTGCACTTGGTTACAGTAATGAGCACCACAAGGAGGCATTAAAGGCACAGGTTGATAAGCTTTTACATACATCAAACCTCTACTACAATGCGCCTGTCATCGAGGCGGCAGACAAGGTGCTTAAGGCAAGCAAAATGGACCGTATTTTCTTTACCAACAGTGGTACAGAGGCTATTGAGGGAGCTATCAAGGCTGCAAAGAAATATGCCTTTACAAGAGACGGCCATGCAGGTCATGAGATAATTGCCATGAACCATTCCTTCCACGGAAGAAGCATCGGAGCGCTTTCTGTCACCGGCAATGCACATTATCAGGAGCCGTTTGAGCCACTTATGCCGGGCGTTAAATTTGCAAATTTCAATGATTTAGAGAGCGTTAAGGCTCAGGTGACAGACAAAACCTGCGCCATTATTATGGAAACTATTCAGGGTGAGGGCGGTATTTACCCGGCAAAGAAGGAGTTTATCGAGGGAGTGAGAGCTCTCTGCGATGAAAAGGATATTCTTCTTATTCTTGACGAGATACAGTGCGGCATGGGCAGAAGTGGCGAGATGTTCGCATGGCAGAACTATGATGTGAAGCCTGATATCATGACCTGTGCGAAGGCACTCGGCTGTGGCGTGCCGGTTGGTGCCTTTCTCATGACACAGAGGGTGGCAGATAAATCCCTTGCACCGGGCGACCATGGCACCACATACGGCGGCAATCCGTTCGTAGGAGCCGCAGTAAGTGCAGTGTTTGATGAGTTTAAGCGTCTTGATATAGTAAACCATGTAAAAGAGGTTGCACCTTACCTGGAGAAGAAGCTTGATGAGCTTGTTGCAAAATTCGACTGTCTCACAGCCAGAAGGGGTATGGGACTTATGCAGGGCGTGGAGTGCAGCCTTCCTGTAGGAAAGGTCTCAGCAGAGGCTTTAAATCAAGGCCTTATAGTCATTACGGCAGGCAGCAATGTGCTCAGATTTGTGCCTCCTCTTGTTATCGAAAAGAGTGATGTTGACGAAATGATAGAAAAACTTGAAACAACACTTGTAATACTGTCAAAAAGTCTGTAAAATAAAGAGGACATCGATTTCTCCTTTGAGATTATGATATTAATCAAAGGAGACCATATGAAAAAAATAATATTATTAAGTGCGTTTATTTTAACAATAGCGTTTGGCCTTTGCGGCTGTAAAAAGGATGATGCCACAGTTCATTTTGCTTCTGAAACGGAGCAGACTGCTGTGGTTTCAAGTGATGTAAACAGACAGACTGCTGATCCCAAGGAGAAGAAAGCTTCATCCGATGGAGAACAGGAGCAGAAGGCAAAAGACACAGCAGATGACACTGATGAATCTACTGAGTGGTGCGTCTATATCTGTGGTCAGGTTGCCAATCCCGGTGTATACAGAGTAAAGCCGGGCGCGAGAGTTTGTGAGCTCGTTGATATGGCGGGAGGCATGCTGGATACAGCTGACAAGAGCTTTTGGAACCTGGCATCAGAGCTGTATGATGGGCAGATGCTGTATTTCCCGACTGTAGAGGAGCTTAAGTCAGATCACATACCTGAGGGCACATATACCACCGGCATAGATGGCTCGCTGATGAAGGGCGGCGCTGAGGAGCATATAGGCGTAAAGGATGGCAAGCTCAATATCAATACCGCAACTGTCGAGCAGCTAATGGCTCTTTCCGGAATTGGTGAGAGTAAGGCAAAGAGTATTGTTGAAGATCGCGCTAAAAATGGATTGTTTTCTTCGATTGAGGATATCACGAGGGTGTCCGGCATTGGTGAAGCAATGTTTAATAAAATAAAAGATGATATAACAGTAAATTAGGAGTGTATAAATGGCAAAAAAAGTGCTGGTCGTTGACGACGAAAAGTTAATTGTAAAAGGAATACGTTTCAGTCTGCTGCAGGATGGCATGGAGGTAGACTGCGCATATGACGGTGAGGAGGCCTTAAATATGGCGAAGGCCAATTCATATGATATGATTCTTTTAGATGTCATGCTTCCAAAGATGGATGGCTTTGAGGTGTGTCAGGCAATAAGGGAGTTTTCTGATGTCCCGATTGTCATGCTCACTGCAAAGGGCGATGACATGGACAAAATTTTAGGACTTGAGTACGGCGCTGATGACTATATCACAAAGCCATTTAATATTCTTGAGGTAAAGGCCAGAATCAAGGCAATAATGCGGCGCACTTCACCGGAACGCGCACCACAGGTACAGTCATCTGTAATCGAAAAGGGTGATATCAAGCTCGACTGTGACAGCAGACGTCTGTTCATAAATGATAATGAAATCAATTTGACTGCAAGAGAGTTTGAGCTGCTCGAGATTCTGATCAAAAATGAAAATAAAGTGTACAGTAGGGAGAGCCTTTTAAAGATTGTATGGGGCGAGGATTACCCGGGTGACGTGCGTACGGTTGATGTGCATGTCAGACGTCTTCGTGAAAAGATTGAGGCAAATCCAAGCGAGCCGAAGTACGTTCATACCAAGTGGGGTGTGGGATATTACTACAACCAGAAGTAATACTTTCAGAAAGGTTCTAAAATGTTTAAGAGTAAAGTACATTTTGCATTTTATAAGAGTCTGAAATCCAGGCTGATTTTCATGATTTTTGTTCTCGTTCTGGTACCGGAGGTGGTGCTGTGCTTCGGCATACTTAACACCTACGAGTCCAGAGCGGTTTCAATCCGCGAAAGTGAAGTGCTTAGTCAGGCAAAGATTCTCGCAAACAAGATATCCACAAGTAAATACTTTGATGAGGATGGCGGTGACTTGAGCAATATTGATGCTCAGATAGACACTCTTACTACTATATATGAGGGACGTGTGCTCATAGTTGACAAGCATTTTAAGATCATTAAGGATACTTACAATTTAGATGATGGCAATACTATTATCTCAGAGGAGGTTATCAAGACCTTCTCTGCTTCAGAGATTACGAACTATGATTCTAAAAACCACTATATCGAGCTTTCTGTTCCGATAAGCAATCCAAACGACAAGGATTCAAAGATAGAGGGAGCACTTGTTGTAAGTGTGTCGACGGACAATATATCGCTAAATATGTCGTATCTGACACAGATTGCGGTGACGGTTGCCATTATCGCAGGTGCGGTGGTGCTCTTTTTTGGTGTGCTTGTGCTTTTGCACCTTTTTGTACCGATTAAGAAGCTTTCTGACGAGATATCAGACATTAAGGATGGCTTTGGAAAAGAGCAGCTGGATGTAGATGACTATGCGGAGACTGCTATAATAAGCAGGAATTTTAATGAGCTGATGAGCGGAATGAAGGTCATGGATGAGTCCAGACAGGAGTTTGTATCGAATGTGTCACATGAGCTCAAGACACCTCTTACTTCCATGAAGGTACTCGCAGATTCCATCAACAGCATGGGTGATGAGGCTCCGATTGAGATGTACAGGGAGTTCATGGGAGATATAACAAGCGAGATAGACAGAGAGACAAAGATAATAAATGACCTGTTATCACTGGTCAAGATGGATAAGTCGGCTGCCACTCTGAATATCGAGAGCGTTAATATCAATGATCTGCTCGAGCAGATTATGAAGAGACTTCAGCCGATTGCTGACAAGCAGCAGGTGGAGCTTGTACTCGAGAGCTTCAGACCGGTAACTGCAGAGATAGATGAGGTGAAGCTGACGCTTGCTTTTACAAACCTCATTGAGAATGCCATAAAGTACAATGACAATGAGACCGGTGGCTATGTGCATGTATCCTTAAATGCGGACCATCAGTATTTCTATCTGAAGGTGGAGGACAACGGTATCGGTATACCGGAGGAGTCCTTAGAGCACATCTATGAGAGATTTTATCGCGTGGACAAGTCGCATTCGAGAGAGATTGGCGGTACAGGTTTGGGACTTGCCATTACAAGAAGCTCTATTCTCATGCATAGGGGAGCTATAAAGGCTCACAGTGTGATGGGAGAGGGCACTACCTTTGATGTGCGTATACCGCTCAACTATATTGTATAGGAGGCTTGATGTGAAAAGAATAATTATATTCGTGCTCACTGCAGTAATTCTGCTCTCCATGGGCGGCTGCACAAAGAAAAAAGCAGACAATACGGTTGAGGTGTTTTGTCTGAATATGGATGTTACGAGCAGCGTGCCGGAGTCATATGTGCTTAGAAGCAAAAACTCAGATGTGGACAAGCAGGTGGATGAGCTCCTTGGGAGAATGCAGGATAAGCCTGAAGACTCAAGACTGCGCAAGGCGATTCCGGATGAGGTGTCTGTGAGAGGTCATGAGGAGAAAAACTATAACTGCACTGTGGATTTCAGCAAGGAGTATTATGACCTTACGGCTGCGCAGGAGGTGCTTTTGAGAGCTTCTGTAGTCCGCACGCTCACACAGCTGGATAGTATTTCATATGTGACATTTACCGTGAACAGTATTCCTCTTGTGGACTCGGATGATGAGATTGTCGGTAGCATGGGTGCTGATGATTTTGTTGAGAATCCGGGTGAGCAGATTAATACAAGTGTGAAGGAGACGCTCACGCTTTATTTTGCTGACAAGGATGGTACAGGGCTTGAGAAACAGACCAGAGTGATACATTACAGCTCAAATATAGCGCTTGAAAAGCTTGTTGTTGAGCAGCTTATTGAGGGACCGAAGGGCTCTAAGCTCAAGGCAACTCTTCCGGGCACAACAAAGCTTATCAATGTGTCTGTGGCAGATAGAATATGCTATCTGAACTTTGACTCTTCGTTCAGAAATACTATTGACAATAAGCTGACAGAGGATGTGGTGCTGTATTCGATAGTTAATTCACTCACCTCACTTCCTACTGTGGACAAGGTACAGATCTCACTTGACGGTGAGAATGACGGCATGCTGCTTTATAATTACAAGCTAAGCGACATGTATGAGTTTAATAAGGATATAGTGGATTCTGATGATTCCACGGAAAAAACTGAAAAATAGAATAGATTGGATTAGGAGGAGAAGAGTATTAGTAAAAGACCGATGTTTTTATTTGCGTTGGTCTATACTGCAGGAACTGTTTCCGGTATGTATGGCAGGGGCTTTGGGTTTTTGGCCTTTGCCATTCTGCTTGTGATTTTAATAGCTGAGTGTGTGGTGTCTAAGGGCGGCCTTTCCGGTATCAGGCGCATAGTTGTTTTGCTTATCCTGACATCGTCAGCTGTTTTTGCCACAGCACAATTCAGATACACTTCGGTAGAAGAAAACCGTGACGGCTATATGCAGTATATGACAGATGAAAAATCTGTCATCGTCTGGGGGAAGATTTATAAAACTGAATACAAGTATTTCTCATACAGGTATTATATGACGGACTGCGTAGTGCAGCCCGGGTACGGCAAGGCTTTTGGCAGAAAAATATCCTGTGGTGATGTCGTGGTATACTGTGACAGCAAAAACGCACATCTGGGCGATTATATGAAAGCTTGTGGCAAGATAGGCTTGTTTAAGTCTGCAACCAATGAGGGAGAGTTTGACAGCGCGCGCTTTTACCGCTCGCAGGGAATTGATTTCTCGGTGAATGCAGACAGTATTAAGACAAGCGCCGGTAAACATGCATGGTATTACCACAGACTTGAAAAACTTCGTGATATGCTGTCAGCTTCACTTCTTGAGGTGACTGATGAGACAACGGCAGGAGTGCTTTCGTCCATGCTGCTTGGAGACAAGTCGTATCTGGATGATGAGATAAAGGATTTATACCAGGTCAGTGGTATTTCACATATACTGGCTATTTCCGGACTTCATATTTCTATAGTTGGCATGGCCTTTTACAAGCTTCTCAGAAAAAGAAGGGTGAGCTATACAGCGGCATTTGTCTGTTCTGCGGCACTTATACTAAGCTATGCTGTTATGACAGGAAATGCCGTGTCCACAAGGCGTGCCGTGGGAATGTTCATACTTACAATGCTTGCGGCAGCTTTAGGCAGATGCACAGATATGCTCAATTCTCTTGGCATCATGGTCATTTACCTGCTGTGGGACAATCCTATGGTTTTGGGATATGCCGGATTTGTGTTTTCGGTAGGGGCAATACTTGCTATAGGTATTGTGACGCCTGTGATGAGTGCTCCTAAGGGCGGGAAATTCTGGGCATCAGTATCCATACAGCTTCCGATGCTTCCGGTTGTGGCTATGAACTATTATGAGCTACCTCTTTTTGCAGTGTTTGTAAATCTCATTGTGATACCGGCTTTGCCTGTCGTATTTATTTCTGGTCTGCTTGCGTCTGCCGCAGGCTGCTTTGGCGTGATGCCCGGCAAACTGCTGGTGTTTCCTGCATTTGCGGTGTTAAAGCTCTATGAGGTGCTTTGCAGTCTTGTTATGAAGCTTCCGGGGGCATCGGTTATCACAGGAGCTCCTGATGGATACAGGATTTTTCTTTTTTATGCTGTTATGAGTGGCTTTTTGGTGGCATTTTCGCTTAAAAAACGTGCCATAGAGTGTGGCTTGAAAGAAAAAAGCCAAATCCTTTACAGTGTCCAAAGAGTGGTGTGTACAGCAGTCCTGCTTGCAATTTTGCTTGTGAAGCCAAAAACTGCTGCGCAGCTTGATATACTTGATGTGGGGCAGGGAGACGGCATATTTTACCGCTTTGAGTCAGGCACATGCATCTTTATTGATGGAGGAAGCTCTGACCGAAAACAGCTTGGCGAGAATGTGATTATGCCGTTTCTTAAGTATAACGGCATACAGAGTATATCATACTGGTTTGTTTCACATGCAGACAGTGATCATATAAGCGGATTGTCTGAGGTGATAGACAGCGGGTATACTATAGAGCATATAGTTGTGGCAGAAGCAGCGGCTAAAGAGGAAGCTATGGAGGAGCTGCTTTTTAAAGCTAAGGAAGCAGGAATTGATATATGCCTTATGTCAAAGGGGGATTCGATTGAAATAAATGATGCATCAGGTTCGCGCAGTACTGCAAACGAAGAAGCTGATGGCATCATGTGCCTGTATCCGGGGCCTGCTGATACTGCTTTAGACAGAAACGATATGTGTCTTGTGCTGAAGCTCACGGATGGCAGGTTTAGTGGTATTTTCGGCGGAGATATATCATCTGAGGTAGAAAAGAAGCTTGTTAATGAGTATGGGGATGAGCTTTCTGTGGATTTTTACAAGGCAAATCATCATGGCTCCAAGTATTCAAGCTCTGCAGACTGGATTGAGGCTTTAAGCCCAAGGTGGACTGCAGTATCATGCGCGGCAGAGAACCGCTATGGACATCCGGCAGATGAAGCCATGGATAGGCTTATGGATGCAAAGTGCCGAATTTTATACACAATGCAAAGTGGTCAGATTAAGTATAAAGAGAGTACTATATATGAAAACAATAGACAATGATATAAAAGCAGGAGATTTCAAAAAGGTTTATCTGCTGTATGGACAGGAGAGATACCTCATAAAACAGTACAGGGACAAGCTGATAAAGGCTATGGTAAGTGAGGGCGACAGCATGAACTTTTCATCGTTTGAGGGCGATGGAATCAACCAGAAGGAGATAATTGACCTGGCGGAGACACTTCCGTTTTTTGCGGATAAAAGAGTGATTCTTATAGAGGATGCAGGCATTTTTTCAAAGGCAGGCGATGAGCTTGGAGAGTATTTAAAGGATTCACCTGAGAGCACGCACTTTATATTTGTTGAGGAGAGCGTTGATAAGCGCTCAAAGCTTTATAAGGCGGCAGCCAAGTGCGGTAATCCTGTGGAGTTCAAGGAACAGACGGATGAGACACTTGCCAGATGGATAGGAATAAGGATTAGAAAAGATGGAAAGGGTATGAGTCAGGCTGCCTACAACAGCTTTATAGAAAAAACAGGCACAGATATGGAAAATATCGACAAGGAGCTTGAGAAGCTGCTGTGCTACTGCATGGACAAGGACGTGATTGAGCTTTCGGATGTTGAGGCTGTAACGACAGAGCAGATCACAAACAAAGTGTTTGAGATGGTCGATGCGATTGCATCACACAAACAAAAGCGTGCGCTTGAGCTGTATTACGATCTGCTGGCACTTAAAGAGCCGGCCATGCGTATTATGTATCTTATATCGCGCCAGTTCAATATACTGATGAATGTGAAAGCCATGACAAATAAGGGCTTTGGCAACAAGGATATAGCATCAAAGGCCGGATGTCCGGAGTGGGCGGTGCGCAAATATCAGGCGCAGTGCAGAGCATATTCGCTGGATGATTTAAAGAGGGCTGTGAGAGACGGTGTGGCATATGAGGAGGCTGTGAAGACCGGCAGGATGAATGACCAGATGGCTGTGGAGCTTTTTATAGTGCAGTACTCTGCAGATATGACCGGCACTCATGCGACAGGCAGTAAATGATATAACGCAAATATACAAAAAAGCAAATAAAAAACCCATCGGTATGACGGCACCGATGGGTTTTTATTTATTGTTATATAGTAATTAAGCTAATCCGTTAACAAGCTTTGTTAAACGAGATACTTTTCTGGCTGCGTTGTTCTTGTGGAAGATACCCTTTGAACCAGCGCTTGCGATAGCAGAAGTTGCATCCTTTAATGCAGCCTCAGCAGCAGCCTTATCATTTGCAGCTACAGCAGCCTCAACCTTCTTGATTGCTGTCTTAACTCCTGATTTGATTGCTTTATTTCTTGCAGCCTTAGTTTCTGTTACTAAAATTCTCTTTTTTGCTGATTTAATGTTAGCCAACTCGTACACCTCCAAATATTTAATCTAATGTATGCCAAAACAGACACGGACGCTTTGGCACAAACATACTAGAATATAATATGTCAACCTTTCTGCTCTGTCAATACATATTTTGAAAAAAATTGCAAAAAATTAACATATATGTGATTTTGGAATATCATACAGGGGAGGTGTATTGATTTGTCGGCTGATAAATGGTGTGCAAGAACTGATCTGGCGCTTGAGACGCAGGAGAGCCTTAAAAAGGCAAACACAGATATGAGAGGTGTGAATTTCTCTGAAAAAAAGCTGGATAATGGAATCATAGTCAGTGTAGTGACAATTGACTCAGAAAATGCAGTCAGGGCTACAGGCCGTCCTAAAGGAAAATATGTGACAATTGAGGCTGCTATGCTGTCTGAGGGAGATGAGGAGTGCTGTCAGGCTGTGACGAGGGAGCTTTCAAGAGAGCTTAAGAGCTTTGTAAAGGCTGTCTGTGACAAGCGTATATATGCGGCACTTGTTGTCGGGCTTGGAAACAGAAATGTAACTCCTGATGCGCTTGGGCCAAGATGCGTTGACAGCTTGTTTATCACCCGCCATATAGTAAAGGAATATGGCAGGGATGCGTTTAGCAACGAGAATGTAAACAGTGTGTGCGGCCTGGTGCCGGGCGTGATGGCTCAGACAGGCATGGAGTGCCTTGAGATAATAAAGGGTGTGGTGAGCGAGGTGAAGCCTGATTTTGTTGTGACAATTGATGCGCTTGCGGCACGCAGTACAAAGAGGCTGGGCTGTACCATACAGCTGACGGATACAGGCATAGTGCCCGGAAGCGGGGTAGGAAACCACAGGGACGGTATTAACCATGGCAATCTCGGAGTGCCTGTTATCGCAATTGGTATTCCGACAGTCATTGATGCGGTGACTATTGTTTCAGATGCGGTAAATGCCAGCCGGGAGAACACCGCAAAGCTCATGTCGCCTAAGTTAAACGGCATGTTTGTGACGCCGAAGGATATTGACGAGACGGTTAAGAGACTGGCAGGGCTTTTGTCTGAGGGCATAAATATGGCTTTTTCAAACGATGAATATGATGACTATAGTGAATAATTTTATTGCTTCGAATATCATTAGGGCCAGCCGCATAAGCTTTATGTAGCAGGGGCTGCCTGATGCTTTAGATGGGAGATGATATTGTGAAGAAAAAAATGATTGTGCTTATAGCATTTATATATATTGCGTCTATGCTGTTTTGCGGTGATGGTGTGGGAAAGAAGTTCGTGGAAGAAAAATTTCCGCACCTTACATATTCTGACAAGGAGTGTGATGACTCAAAAAAGAAGGAGCTGCGTATTGTGGAGGATGAGGATACAGCAGGAGGTATTCTCTCATATGAGGAGCTTGCTGCGATGGAAAATGAAAATGCAAGTGTCAGGAACAATATGCTGCCGGATACCGACCAGCTGGCATTTGTTGATGAAGCTGAAAAAAACGGTGAGCTAGCAGAGCTCAAGGAGCAGCAGAACGTGAAAATGCCGCAGGTAGATATGAGCTTTGACAATCTGGTAAAAAACTATTATCAGGTGGACAAGACTACATATATAGGAGCCGATGAGCTGTGTGAGGAGGTTTTGCTTGGGCGTGATATGTCTATAGAAAAGTCAGGCAACGGTCCTGATATACTCATATACCATACACATTCGCAGGAGGGGTACAGTGATTCCATTGATACATCAGAGACAGAGACCGTAGTTGGAGTGGGTGACAGGCTTGAATCACTTTTGAGGGAAAAATACGGCTACAATGTGCTGCATCACAAGGGGCAGTATGATGTGAATGACCGCGACCATGCGTATTCCAATTCACTTCCTGAGATTACAGAGATTATTGAGAAAAATCCGTCTATAAAGGTGGTTATTGACCTGCACAGGGATGGAGTGGCTGAGACTACAAGGCTTGCTGCCACAATAGATGGAAAGCCTATGGCACAGATTATGTTTTTTAACGGGCTGTGCCGCACTGCTGCAAGGGGACCGATTAATAGTCTGCCCAATGAGTATCTGGGGGATAATCTGGCGTTTTCATTTCAGCTGCAGCTCATGGCAAATGAGTATTATCCGGGGCTTGCAAGGCGCATATACTTAAAGGGCTACAGATATAATATGCATCTGTGTCCGAAATCGCTGCTCGTGGAGGTGGGAGCGCAGACAAATACCAAGGAGGAGGCGTACAATGCAATGGAACCACTTGCAGATATACTTGATAAAGTGTTAAAATAATATAGACTTTATTTCACAAATCTGATAAACTTTGATGAGTTATTGAAAGCATTAGGAGGACATATGTCAATAGATCAGAGCAAAATCCGCAATTTTTGTATTATTGCCCATATTGATCACGGTAAATCTACACTCGCGGACAGAATTATAGAAAAAACAGGCACACTTACCAGCAGGGAGATGCAGGCTCAGGTGCTCGACAATATGGATTTAGAGAGAGAGCGTGGTATCACAATCAAGTCTCAGGCAGTCCGTATTATATATAACGCAAAGGATGGCGAAGAGTATATTTTTAATCTGATAGATACACCGGGACACGTGGATTTTAACTATGAGGTATCAAGGAGTCTTGCGGCATGTGACGGAGCTATACTTGTAGTGGATGCGGCCCAAGGCGTTGAGGCACAGACACTTGCAAATGTTTACCTTGCACTGGATCATGACCTGGATGTATTTCCTGTTATAAATAAGGTGGATCTGCCGAGTGCGCGCCCGGATGAGGTGGCACAGGAGATTGAGGATGTTATCGGTATCGAAGCTATGGATGCACCGCGTATTTCCGCAAAGACAGGACTCAATATAGAGGATGTGCTGGAGCAGATTGTAAAAAAGATTCCGGCACCAACAGGCGATAAAGATGCACCGCTTAAGGCACTTATATTTGATGCAACATATGATTCTTATAAGGGAGTCATTATTTTCTGCCGACTGAGAGAGGGCTCTGTAAAGGTAGGAGACACAATAAAGATGATGGCTACAGGTGCATCTGATGTGGTTACAGAGGTGGGTTATTTTGGCGCAGGCCAGTTTATACCATGCGATGAGCTTTCGGCCGGTATGGTTGGATACATTGCGGCCAGCATCAAAAATGTCAGGGATACACGCGTAGGTGATACAGTTACACTCGTTGACAGACCGTGCGATGAGGCACTCCCGGGCTATAAGAAGGTCAACCCTATGGTTTACTGTGGTCTTTATCCTGCGGACAGTGCTAAGTATCCTGATTTAAGGGATGCGCTTGAAAAGCTGCAGGTCAATGACGCTTCATTACAGTTTGAGCCTGAGACCTCTCTGGCACTTGGCTTTGGCTTCAGATGCGGATTCCTTGGACTTTTACATCTGGAAATTATTCAGGAGAGACTGGAGAGAGAGTTTGATCTGGATCTCGTTACCACTGCACCTAGTGTTATTTACAAGATTCACAAGACAAGCGGTGAGGTGATAGATCTGACCAATCCTTCAAATATGCCGGATCCGTCAGAGATTGAGTATATGGAGGAGCCATACGTATCTGCAGAGATTATGGTCACAAGTGACTATGTCGGTGCGATTATGAAGCTGTGCCAGGAGAGACGAGGAGTCTATATCAGCATGGAGTATATCGAAAAAACACGAGCTCTCATAAAGTACGACTTGCCATTAAATGAGATTATCTATGATTTCTTTGATGCTTTAAAGTCACGCTCGAGGGGATATGCTTCGTTTGACTATGAGATGAAGGATTATGAGCGCTCAGAGCTTGTCAAGCTTGATATCTTAATCAATAAGGAAATGGTCGATGCACTTTCATTTATCGTATTCAAGGAGAGTGCATACGAAAGAGGCCGTAAGATGTGTGAGAAGCTTAAGGGTGAGATACCAAGGCATCTGTTTGAGATACCTATTCAGGCAGCAGTCGGTGGTAAGATTATAGCAAGAGAGACGGTTAAAGCGCTTCGAAAGGATGTACTTGCCAAGTGCTACGGTGGTGATATTTCACGTAAGAAGAAGCTGCTTGAGAAGCAGAAGGAAGGAAAGAAGAGGATGCGCCAGGTGGGCAATGTAGAGATACCACAGGAGGCATTCATGAGTGTGCTTAAGCTGGATGAGGAGTAATCGCACATATGAAGAATCTTGAGATTTATATTCATATACCATTTTGTGTGAGAAAATGTGAATATTGTGATTTTTTATCATTTCCAGCAGACGATGATGCAAAGCTTCGTTATGTCAAGGGGCTTATGGCGGAAATGATATTTTACGGCCCGCTTATGAAGAACTATCAGGTGTCATCTGTCTATATCGGAGGAGGTACACCAAGCTCTATAGATGAGCAGTGGATTGCTGCTTTGATGGAGGGTGTGTTTGACTGCTTTAATGTGCTGCCTGATGCTGAGATATCCATAGAGTGCAATCCCGGTACGCTTAGCAGGGAAAAGCTTTTAGCATACAAGGATGCGGGAATCAACCGCCTGTCCATAGGACTGCAGTCGGCAAATAATGATGAGCTTAAGCGGCTCGGGCGTATACATACCTTTGAACAGTTTGTGACGAATTACGAGGTGGCCAGAAACGTGGGCTTTAAAAATATCAATGTAGATTTGATGTATGGTCTGCCGGAACAGTCAGCGTCACAGTATATGGCGACAGTAAACAAGATTATAAGGCTTCATCCGGATCATATATCGGCGTATTCTCTTATAGTGGAAAAGGGTACTCCTTTCTATGAAAAGTACAAGTTTGACATGGTGCGCCAGGAGGCGGGCATGAGAACGGAGTTTCTGCCTGACGAGGACGAGTTATATGATATGGAAAAGGCGGGACAGAAGGCGTTTATGGATGCCGGCTACAGGCAGTATGAGACATCTAACTATGCTAAAAGAGGTATGGAGTGCCGCCATAATATAGGCTACTGGACCAGAGCTGACTATTTAGGACTAGGAATAGGGGCGGCATCGCTTATATCAAATGTCAGATATACCAATACATCCGATATGGATGAATATCTGTCGCGCTGCCGTCATATACATGATGTGGGTGATGATATATTTAAGGCCAATCTGCATGTGGCAGCTGATGTTATAGACAAAAAGGAACAGATGGAGGAGTTTATGTTTCTTGGACTTCGTATGAATGAGGGGGTCACAAGAGAAGCCTTTGAGAGGGCATTTGGTATTTCGATAGATGCAATCTACAAGGATACGATAGACAGCTTGAAAAAACAGGAGCTGCTCGTGGTAAAGGACGGGCATATCTATTTATCGGAGAGAGGAAAGGATGTAGCCAATTACGTTATGGCACAGTTTTTGAGGGATTAACGGAGAACAAATTATGGATATGACTTTTAAGCTTCAGGTGTTTGAGGGACCGCTTGATCTGCTTTTATACCTGATAGAGAAAAATAAAGTAAATATTTATGATATCCCGATTGTCGAGATTACAGCGCAGTACATGGAGTATGTGGACCAGATGAAAAAGGATAACCTGGACACGCTCAGCGAGTTTCTCGTGATGGCAGCTACGCTCCTCGACATAAAGTCAAAGATGCTTCTCCCAAAGAAAGAGGAAGAAGAGCAGGAGCAGGAAGATCCAAGAGCAGAGCTTGTGCAGCAGCTGCTTGAGTACAAGATGTACAAGTGCATGGCAAATGAGCTTAAGGATCGCCAGCTGGATGCCGGCAAGGTGTGGTATAAGAAGAAGGACATACCTGATGAGGTTCTTGCATATGAGGAGCCTGTTAATCTTGAGGAGCTTGTCGGAGATATCCGTCTTTCT
>OIHC01000305.1_pt1 | contig 14621 bp, 10 predicted proteins | sample 1582451 | NCBI WGS metagenome assembly OIHC01 (sample SAMN02674964, study PRJEB24791) | human gut metagenome, SKBSTL008 | isolation source: stool | host: Homo sapiens | place: USA | reverse complement strand
GACTCTGCCCGTCGGGCACGCTTTTCCACCTACGCCAGCCGGTGCATTGAAAATGAGATCCGGATGCAGTTCCGCCGGAACCGCAAAACCGGCGGGACCGTCTCGCTGCAGGAAGCGCTGGAATCAGATGGTGACTCTGCGCTGACGCTGGCCGATGTGCTGCAGGACAGCTTCTGCATGGAGGACACCTGCGAAACGCAGGACGATATCCGCCGGATGCGGCAGCTGCTGGACGGCCTGCCCGCCAGGGAGCGACAGATCATTCTGCTGCGGTATGGTCTTTCCGGCCAGCCGCCGCTGACCCAGCTGGAAACTGCAAAACTGCTGGACATCAGCCGCAGCTATGTTTCCCGTCTGGAAACTCATGCGCTGGAACTTCTGCGCCAGCGGTGGGATGTTCCGGGTACAAAAACAGCGCAGAGGTGAGCGGTGCGCTCGCCCCTGCGCCATGCAGTCAGCTATCCAGAATTTTCAACTGCAGTTCGTCCAATTGTTCAAAAGTATACAGTCGATTCAGCGCTTCCACCAGCTCCTTTTTGGAAAGACGCGGCGGCAGGCCCAGCGCGTTCAGAAGCTTTGCCTTGCGCTCGGCGCTGCCCGGCCTGCCGGAAAGCCCCCACTCGTAGAGGTCGGTATAGGTGATCTGCCGTCCTTCCGGGCGGGCCGCTGCGGCACCCGCCTCAGCGCCAAGGGCATCCCGCAGCGCCTGTAGAACAATGGCATCGTCCACGCCCTCGACCCCCAGCAGGCCCTCCTTGCCGGGCTGCTCCTTGCGCTTTTCCTTGCCGTGGATCGCGGGCACGTAAGCCTGCACCACATTCTTTTCTCCCACCAGATTGGTGATGTAGGTGCGGATGCGGAAGCCTGCTGCGTCCGAATCCGTGAGCAGGATCAGGCCGTTTTTCTGCGCCAGCGCTTTGAACAGCTGCTGGCGCTTTTTGTCGCTGTAAATGCCAAAGCCATCCGTCAGCAGGATCATGGCATCGGTCAGATGGGAGAGCCGGGCCGCATCGTACTTGCCCTCCACAATGAGCACCCGGCCTGTATGGATCATTTCGTTTTCCTTCATCGTCCGCTCCCCGCCATTGCCAACCGGCACAGCGCTGTTTCCAGCAGGATCTGGTCATCGGTAGGCTGGCTTTTCAGGCTCTGGTCCAGTTCCAGCAGCACCTGCATACAGTTTTCAATCTGGCCCAGCGTGTAATGCGAGGCTGTTTCGGCCGACCGCTTGAGCCGGTAATCACTGCCCTTATAGCCAAAATCCTTGAATACCGTGCTGTAATTTTTCCGTTTTGCTGCCCCCAGCTTGACCCGGTACAGATCCACATAGCTGCCGATCATGGCCGCTGTAATGGCAATGGGCTCCTGCTGCAGGCGCAGCAAAGTCTGCAGCTTTTTGCAGGCACCTGTGGCGTTTTTGGCCGTGATCATGCGGATCATCTCGAACACGTCTGCTTCCAGACTGACCGTGCCCATTTCCGCCACCATCGCTGCCGTGACCGTCTGATACCCGGACAATGCACAGAGCTTGTCCACCTCATTTTCCAAAAGGAACGGATCCTCGCCGCAGCGCTCCAGCAGCGCCGCCGCTGCGCCGTCCGGCAGGGTGGTTTTCTGCTCCTTTGCGCGATCGATCATCATCATTTTCAGTTCAAAGGGCTTGGGCTTAGCCAATTCTTCGGTGTAGCCAAGCGCCTTGCACTGCGCGATCAGCTTCTGTGCGCGCTTGCCTGTTTTGAGCTTGCTGCGCTCCAGTTCAAACACGCTGCCCAGCACCACCACAGCATTTTCCAGACTGGAAAGGGTGCTGTTCAACTCTTCCAGATCCTTGTCACTGTAAGCTGCAGGGTCGATCTCCGGCAACACCACCACACGCCGGGTACCAAAAAATGAGATGGTGCCCGCCGCCATGATGAGCTGTTCGATCTCCGGCGCAGCTCCATCCAGAACCGTGGCATCCTCGTCGCTGTCTGCGGTCAGGATGCGGGTGATGGCCGTGACCGCCTGCCGCACCAGATACCGTTCACTGGAATAAAAATAGTAGACCGGACAGCCCTTGTCCGCCAACTGCCGGAGTTTTGTCTCGGTCGCCATGCAGGCACCTCCCTTCTCTTATGGTGTTGTTCTATTGTACCACACTCTGCACGGATTGCAAAGCATCACTCCGTTTTCAGCCCGCCGTGCCGCCGCAGGCTGATGGATGCCGCCAATTCTTTTCTGTTGTCCATCCAGTCATAGCTGCGCAGGGCCAGAACATTTTTATACTGCACAGCATCCGGCTTTGCAGGGGATGCCAGCAGCCACTGCACTGTGACCTGTTTTGCCAGTTCTACAGTTCCATTGACCACGGCAAACTGCCGGTTGCCCACAGTCAGCCGCACAAGACAGCCATTCCGGGTGCGCAGCATTTCCACCAGAGCCGGTGTGCACCGCAGCTTTTGTGCTGTGTTCACCGCCATTTCTGCTGCCGGAAGTGTCCGCTCTGCTTCCAGTGTACAGGCCGTTTTAGGGTTTGTGCGCAGGTCTGCCACAAGCTCCACAGTCTGCACGCCCCGCCGGGCAAGCTGGTTTTCCACTGCGTTCTGGGCAGAAGCTCCGCCCCGGAACAGCACCATGGCGGTATCGTTCTGGGTGACGACCACTGCCGGCGCGTTGGCGCTGCCTACAAGGTCGATGTGCACCACATCCTGGCTGAGAGCATTGCCCAGCCCGATGGAAACAGCTGCCGCCAGCAGGATGCATGGCCCTGCCACCCGCAGCCGTACCCGCCAGTGGAACGCCAGCCAGCACAACAGGATCAGCACCAGACACACGATGGCTGCATAGGCCGTATCGAAGTAGATTCCCGCGCCCGGTTTTGCAGAGATCCAGACGGCCCAGCGGTCGAGCAGGCCGGTCAACGCCGCAGACGCTGCGGACAGCACCCCATACAGCGGAGCAAGAGCGGGCACCAGGCCGGCAAAGGCCGTGCCAAGGCCCAGCAGCATCATGGGCTGGATGAGCCACAGCACCGCCACACTGGATGCCACCGCATAAATGCTCACACTCAGCCCGCGCAGCACCAGCACCGGGAATGTGGCCACCGAAGCACAAAACGAGATGCAAATGCTTTCCGCAAGGCCCCAAAGACGTTCCGGCAGTTTGAAATACCATGGGCGCTTCACCGGATTTTTCGCGTTTTTCCAGAACTGGCGGTACCACGCATCCCGGGCGCGGCGGATGCACACACCGCCTGCCACCGTGCCCATCACCGCCGCAAACGAAAGTTCAAAGCCGATATCGCACACTGCGTAGCTGTTGCCTGCGGTCATAACGATACCTGCCACCGCCAGAGAGGTAAGGGTATCCGGCGGGCCGTACAGCCACACACCCAGTGCACCGACCCAGACCGCCACTGCGGCGCGGCATACCGAGGGTGTGAAGCCTGTCACGCCCATCAGCAAAAAGGCCAGCAGACTTCGGAATACCGCCCGGCGTCTGCGCCTGCGGTAGCTCTGCTCCCACTCGTAGGGCAGGAGTGTGCTGAGGATATCACCGCACAAAATGGACACATGCATTCCGCTTACCACCAGCACATGGGCAAGACCCGCGCCCCGGTAGGCGCTGCGCATGGCCGAAGACAGATAACTCCGGTCGCCGGTAGTCATGGCAGCCAGCACACCGCCGGTCTTGCCGTCCATACGGCGGCGCAGCGACGCACTGAGCCTTTGCTGCAGGCGGTGGGTGCGGGCGCGGAAGCTGCCGCTTTCGCCCAGAACTGTAAGCTCCGGCCCGTCCTCGTCCATTTCCGCCTGCAGAGCGATGCCGTCCGCATACAGGCTGACCCGGCTTCCGGATGCCGGGGCCGACAGTATAAATCTTCCCTGCACCCTTTCCCCGGCTTTGCACTCCGGCAAAGCACTGCACTCCACCCGGAAGGATGCCGCGCTGCCGTTCACTTTCTCTACATGCAAAACCGCATCCACGATACCGGGATCGTAGGAATCCGCCGTGCTTTCCACCTCTGCGGTCAGCACCAGTGGACGGCCTGCATATTGCACCCGGATGCGCTCCAGCCGGTTTGCCGTGTGCAGCACCGATGCCATACCCACAGCAGCACCCAGCAGGATGCAGAGCGCTGCTTTGCGGGCAGCATCAAAGATGCACAGCACCAGACAAACGGCAACAAAAAATGCCGCAAACGGCACAAAAAGTTCCGTTTGCGGCAAAAAAACGCACACTAACTCCACACCCAGCATTCCAGCGCAGAAAACGCAGAGCGGGCGTCGCATTGCAGCTTAGTGGAAGAACAGAGGCAGCGGCTCCAGGAAGATGATATCCTTGCGCTCAGCTGCATCGCCCTCGGCCAGAACAGCGGCCTGGCCCACAATGGTGCACTGGGTCTGCTCAGCCAGCGCGTCCAGAGCCTTGAGCGAACCGCCAGTGGAAATGACATCGTCCACCACCAGAACGCGCTTGCCGCTCATCTTGTCCAGCTCCTTGCGGTCGATGACCAGCTTCTGCTTGCCTGCGGTGGTAATGGACTGATCCTCCACCACCACGGGGTCGGTCATATACAGCTTTTCGCCCTTGCGTGCGCAGACGTAGGGCTTGCCGCTCTGGCGGCTCATCTCGTGTGCCAGAGGGATGCCCTTGGCCTCGGCGGTCAGCAGGATATCAAAATCCGGGCACTTCTTCAGCAGTTCAGCGGCAGCAGCCACGGTCAGCTCGGCATCACCCAGCATGATAAAAGCAGCAATGTCCATGTGGTCATTCACCTTGCAGATGGTCAGCTCACGGGTCAGGCCTGCAACGTGCAGAGTATAGGTCTCAGCCATAATTCAACGCTCCCTTTTTATTGGAATCAGACAGGCAGCTTTTCGCCGCCCAGAACATGGAAATGCAGATGTTTCACGGTCTGGCCTGCGTCCTCGCCAACATTGGAGATGACGCGGTAGCCGTTGTTCAGGCCCTGCTCTGCAGCCAGCTTTGCGATCACTGCAAAGATATGGCCCAGCAGTGCGCCGTCCTCTTCGGTCAGCGCAGCGGCAGAGACAATGTGCTTTTTGGGCACCACCAGAAAGTGCACCTTGGCCTGCGGGTTGATGTCGTAAAACGCCACCACCTGCTCGTCCTCGTACAGCTTCTTGGAGGGGATTTTCCCCTCCGCGATCATACAGAACAGACAATCTTCCATGGGAAACAACTCCTTCCTGATATTTTATAAACGTCCCCGCCCTCTCAGGCCGCTTTGCGTCCAGCTCTCCCAAAGAGAGAGCCCTTGGCAAAACCATAAACTTTGGCAGCGCGTCAGCGCTGACGGAGAGGGCGAACCCGTTTTCTTATTCGCCCAGAGCCTTCTTGACGATGGCGCCGACAGCAGCCAGAGCTTCGTCGATCTTGGTCTCATCCTTCAGGCCGGCCATTGCAAAGTCCGGCTTGCCGCCGCCCTTGCCGCCGGCAATGGCAGCGATCTCCTTGACCAGAGCACCGGCCTTCAGGCCCTTTTCCTGTGCCTGTTTGGTCACAGTGACAGCCATGGTGATCTTATCCTCAGCCTTGCCCACCAGAACCGCCACAGCGGGCTTCACAGCCTTGTCGCGGACGGTATCGCACATGCCGCGCAAGGTGTCGCCGGTGGTACCGGTGAAGTATGCAGAAGCGATCTTCACGCCGCCGATCTCTTCGGCATTGTCAAACAGGCTGGTCACCTTGGAAGCGGCGACCTGTGCCTTGATCTCTTCCAGCTCCTTGGCCAGAGCCTTGTTCTCAGCCATCACGGCCTCGGCACGGACGGGCAGAGCGGTCACGTTGTTTGCCTTCAGGGTGTTTGCCACGGTATGCAGCATAGCCTCCTGCAGGTTTGCACGGATCAGCAGGTTGCGGCCGGTGACAGCCTCGATGCGGCGGATGCCCGCAGCAACGGAGGCCTCGCTCACGATCTTGAAGCCGCCGATCTGGGCGGTGTTCTTCACGTGGGTGCCGCCGCAGAACTCGGTAGACCAACCCTCGATGTCCACAACACGCACGACCTTGCCGTACTTTTCGCCGAACAGAGCCATTGCACCCAGCTTCTTGGCTTCCTCAATGGGCATTTCCCGGACGGTGACGTTCATGGACTCGTAGATTTTATCGTTCACGATCTTCTGCACGCGGGCCAGCTCCTCGGGAGTGACAGCGCTGAAGTGGGTAAAGTCGAAGTGAGTGATCTCTGCATCCTGATAGGAGCCTGCCTGATGGACGTGGTCGCCCAGCACTTCACGCAGCGCTGCCTGCAGCAGATGGGTGGCGGTGTGGTTGCGGGCAATGGCCATGCGGTATTCCTTGTCCACCTGAGCGTTCAGATGGTCGCCCACCTTCACGATGCCGCTCTCCAGCACGCAGGTGTGGACGTAGTAGCCCTTGGGGGTCTTCTTCACATCCAGCACGCGCAGGCTGCAGTCGGCGCTGTTCAGCATGCCGTGGTCCGCAGCCTGACCGCCCATCTCAGCGTAGAAGGGAGTCTTATCCAGAACCACCAGCACGCCGTCCTTTGCTTCCTCGTCGGTAGCAATGGCATCGGTCAGGGTCTCCTCGTCGCTCAGGGCCACCACAACGCCGGTGTCGTTCAGGGTCTCGTAGCCGGTAAAGACGGTGGGCTCTGCATCCAGCGCACCGAACAGATCCTCGCTCCAGCCGGAGATGTTCTTCTTCAGGCGCTCTGCACGGGCACGCTCCTTCTGCTTGGTCATTTCGGCGTGGAAGCCTTCCTCGTCGATCTCAATACCCTGCTCCGCAGCGATCTCCTTGGTCAGATCCAGCGGGAAACCGAAGGTATCGTTCAGCTTGAACACATCCAGACCCTTCAGCAGGTGCTCATGTGCCTTTTCCAGACCGTCGATCATGTTGTTCAGGATGTTCATGCCGGCATCAATGGTGCGGGCAAAGTTTGCCTCCTCGGTGCCGATGACCTTCTTGATATAAGCATCGTGCTCGCGCAGCTCGGGGTATGCGCTCTCGCTGGACTGGATGACAGTCTCCACCAGCTCCACCAGGAACGGGCGGGTGATGCCCAGCATACGGCCATGGCGGGCAGCACGGCGCAGCAGGCGGCGCAGCACATAGCCGCGGCCCTCGTTGGAAGGCAGGATGCCATCGGACACCATGAAGGTGCAGCTGCGGATGTGGTCGGTGATGACACGGATGGAGATATCGGTCTTGTCGTCCTCGCCGTAGGTCTTGTTGGCAATGTGCTCTACATGGTGCAGCACGCTCTGCACGGTGTCAACCTCAAACAGGTTGCCCACGCCCTGCATCACGCAGGCCAGACGCTCCAGACCCATGCCGGTATCAATGTTGGGGCGTGCCAGACGCTCGTAGTGGCCCTTGCCGTCGGCATCGAACTGACTGAACACCAGATTCCAGATCTCCATATAGCGGTCGCAGTCGCAGCCCACGCCGCAGGTCGGCTTGCCGCAGCCGTACTCGGGGCCGCGGTCAAAGTAGATCTCGGAGCAGGGGCCGCACGGGCCGGAGCCATGCTCCCAGAAGTTGTCTTCCTTGCCCAGACGCACCATGTGGTCGGGGGCGATGCCCACCTTCTTGGTCCAGATATCGTAAGCCTCGTCGTCCTCTTCGTACACAGAGATGTGCAGGCGGTCCTTCGGAATGGCCATCCACTCGTCGGAAGTCAGGAACTCCCATGCCCAGGGAATGACCTCTTCTTTGAAGTAATCCTGGAAGGAGAAGTTGCCCAGCATTTCAAAGAAGGTGCCGTGGCGGGCAGTGATGCCAACACGCTCGATATCCGGGGTGCGGATACACTTCTGGCAGGTGGTCACGCGATGACGGGGCGGCTCTTCCTGAGCCAGAAACCACTTTTTCATGGGGGCCATGCCGCTGTTGATCAGCAGCAGGCTGGGGTCGTTCTTGGGCACCAGCGGGAAGCTGTCCAGACGCAGGTGGCCCTTGCTCTCAAAGAAGCTCAGGTACTTTTCACGCAGTTCATTCAAACCGGTCCATTGCATAGGTTTTCTCTCCTCAATCGTCTTTGGCGCTTGTGCGCCGTTTTTATGCTGTTATGGCAGAGGGGCGGCACGGTGAAAAAACAAAAAACAGCCCCATCCCAAAAGGGACGAGGCTGCCTGTAAACTGCTCCGTGGTACCACCCAAATTGCAAAGGATAAAATGTGTCCCCTGCCGCTTTCGGCGCATTAACGCTGCGCAGCGTCCGGTTTACATTCGCCGGAAGCTCCGGGGTGGCGCGAAATGATCCCGACCGGAGCACCTTACAGCCGTGGGCGCTCTCTCTGGACGGTGGTGTGTGCATTTCTGACCCCATCATTGCCATCTGTCATAATTTTACATTCCGCAAAGCAGACACAATGCCCCTTTGCGTACAGCTAAATTATAGCATACGCAAAACGTTTGTCAACGGTTTTGAGCAAAATTTACGGCACCCAGATGCGGCGCACCTCCAGCACCTTGCCGCCCTGCACCACCAGCGTGGTATTATAGGTGGTCCAGTTATCGGGGTCTGCATTGATCGCTGCTGCCACCGCATCCGCGCCCGTAGTCTCCACGGCTTCGGCCTGCGGGTCGGCAGAACTGTCCTTCAGCACTACATCCTCTGCCAGCGGCATCGTCTTTTCTCCCATCTCGTAATAGAGTGGGTAATCGTCAAAGGTCATCGTCCGGTAGGTGTCATCATCCTCCAGCTTCAAGTCCAGTCCGCCGGGCTGCTCCATGCCGCCGTTGATGCTTACAAGATGGTATTCGTCATTTTTTTCGATGCTCGTCACCGCATCGTTCACGACCTGATTCCATGCCGCACCCTCTTCGTGGAAGGCGATCTTATCGCCGACAGCAAGCTTTTCAATCTCCTCTTTCTTATAAATGTCGTAGCCGAACACCTTTGCAGTCAATTTACCGTTCTGCACACCGGAGGTAATGGAGGCAGAAACAAATGTGGTGGTCTGCGTGTCATCAAGGTCATCCAGTGTCCATGTCCGCAGATTGATCGGTTCCGTAACGCCTTCTTCTGCCACATGGGACGAGGCCGGCACTGCACTGGATGCGGGGGTGCTGGCGGGGGTGCCGGAGCCGCCGCAGGCCGTCAATGCGATGCCCGCAGCCAGAACAGCCAGAATCTTATATTTCAGGTTCATAAAAATACCTTCTTTCTTGACGCGGTAGATTTATTCCGCTACAATAAAAACGAATCAAGAACCCATTCTATTGCAACTGATTTTAAGATAGAGAGGAATTTCCCGTGAAAATTTTAAAAGTAAAATGTCTTGCCCCCACCCGGCTGGACAACTACCTGATGCAGCAGTACCCGGCACTGAACCCGGGCCGCCTGAACAAGGCCCTGCGGGAGAACAAGATCAAGCTGAACGGCAAAAAGCAGCCGCTTTCCACCCGCGTGATGGCCGGTGATGAGATCAAGCTGTTCATTCTGGATGAAGTTCTGGATGCGGACCGCCGTGTGGACGGCCCGGCGTGGAAGAACGCCCGCGGCCCGGCACAGGTAGTCTACGACTGCCCGCAGATTGTCATTGTGAACAAGCCCGCCGGTCTTGCCGTGGACGGCCCGGAGGACGACACGCTGCTGAACCGCACCCTGCTTTACCTGAACCAGCAGGGCGAGTACAAGGAGAACGACCTGTACACCCCGGCGCTGTGCCACCGGCTGGACACCGGCACCAGCGGCCTTGTCATCGTTGCCAAGACCCCGGAAGCCGAAGAGCTGTTCCTTGCAGCCATCAAGAACCGCGAAGTGAAAAAGACCTACCTCTGCGTCACCTTCGGCCGTCCGATGCCGCCGGATGCCACTCTGGGCGGCTATCTGCTCAAGGACGCGGACCGCGGCATCGTGAAGATCGTGGAAGAAAAGCAGCCCGGTGCCAAGGAAGTGGAGACCCGGTACGAGACCATCGCCGTCTCCGGCCGTCTGGCCCTGCTGAAGGTGCAGCTGATCACCGGCCGCACCCATCAGATCCGTGCACACATGGCCAGCATCGGCTGTCCCATTCTGGGCGACAGCAAATACGGCAACAACACCGCCAACCGCGAACTGAAACTCAAGTATCAGGCCCTGTGCGCATGGGAACTCACCATGCCCCGTTTCAACCAGCCGGATTTCGAGTTCCTCAGCGGCAAGACCTTCCGCGCACCAAAGCCCTGGTATTACAGTCAGGTACTGGACGGAACCCTGAAATAAGCTTTTTTTACAATAAATTACAGCAAAAAAAGAAATCCCGGAAGTGTATTCCGGGACTTCTTTTTTGTCGTTTATGATTTTACTGGAATAGACCGCCAAACCAGCCCAGAGTGGACTCAGTTGCATTTGCAAAGGCATCCTGAACTTCCTGAATACTGTCCAGCAGCTTGGTGCCCTCGGTATCCTTCACCGACCAGTAAACGCCGCTGCTTGCCGAGCCATCCGAAACCGTGAAGTCACTGGTAAAGCAGAGGTTATCGCCCTGAGAATCGGTCACGACCACCATGTAGGTGTAATTGCCTGCGGGCAGTTCACCAAAGCGGATGGAGCTGTCCAGCGACTTGAAGGAGAAGATCGCCGTATTGGGTGCTGCCTGTGCAGTGAACACCGTCTGGTCGTTCTCGTCCAGCACTGCCACCTGCACATTGGTCAGGGTGGTGCCCAGCGCAGCATTTGCAGTGCCGGTCAGTGCCATGCCCTTGCCCGCACGGACATTGATTGGGTAGCTCATGCCTTCCAGACGCAGGCCGTCAGCCTCTGCAGCAATGAAGTTGTGATCTGATGCCACATACCAGTAGCAGGAGGACCTATTGACCGAAACGCTGGAGTTTTCCAGCGGGATGCGTCCGGAAGAGATGTTGCCTGCCGGATCGGAGCAATAGAAGTTGCCGTTGGTGTAGTCGGTGAGCAGCACTGCATGGGGCTGGCTGCGGTCATACAGCACGATGCCCTCCGGGTGCTGCGAAAGCAGGGTGATCAGGGTCTGTACTTTTTCCTGTTTGCGGGAGGGCAGTGTGCCGTAGCCCACCTGCATCTCCTTATATGTAAAGCTGTGGGAAAGCCCGTTGGACCATGCTGTGGAACGGACACTGTTCTCGGTCACAGTGGACCAGTCGGTCAGGCCGTCAAAATAGGCACGGCGGCGCAGCATCATGGCTGCGGATGCCAGTGTGCAGGTGCCGCCACGGCTCTGCTTGAAGTAGAAGCCTGCGTCCACATTCAGATCAACCGCCAAGGCAGCCGGCAGGCAGGTGAGCATAAACACCAGTGTCAGCACAAAGCTCAGCAGTTTTTTACGGGACGGTGCAGCGGTATTCACGGGTAGGTTCTCCTTTCAGCTTCCATGGCTTGTTACGTTTACCACCATAAAGTATACCAACCTGTTACCCTTTTGTAAACGTTTGTGAAGCTTTTTTCTCAATATCAACACGTTTGGGCAGTTTTTGTTGGAGAGAATGCACAGTTTCCGGCAAGATATTCTACATTTTTTACAAAAATCCCGTCCTGACATTTTTTCAAGCGCACCGCATTTTGCATTCTTTTTTCATTTTCTGACCACGCTGTGGGCAAACAAAAAAGCTCCACTGGGGCTTTCGTTGCTTCGCAAACGCAAACTTTTTTCTCCGCAATCAGCCGTCAAAGCGTCCTCAAATCGGACGGTTTGGGTGCCATCCTTGTAGTTGAACGTGATCAGCATCCGGTCATCGTACAGAAAAATGGCATTGACAAAAATTCCAATCAACGCTTTTCGTTGCTTTTTCTGCGAAATATCGAACTTTCTAAATTTCATCAGCCAGAATCGGATGAAATCCTCATTGAAGCTGGGCTTCTTCAATTTTTCATCTGCGATTTTTGCAATCAGTTCATCTTTCTGGATTTCCAGCGCTTCCAGACGCTCTTTCGTTGTCCGGGTGTACAAGCCGTCCTCGATCGCCTTCATCAGGTTGTCCAGCTTTTTGTTAACCTCTCGCAGTTGCTTTTCCAGCAGCGGGATCGTGGTGTTTTCCTGATTCTGGACATCCATGACGAGCTGAACGATCTTGTCGATCACCGCTTCGTCCTGAATCAGCTTCATGGTCTCCCGGACGACTAGATCTTCCAGCCAGTCCTTCTGCACGGTCTTTTTGTTGCAGCCCTTGCGCCGCTTGACGTTGGCGCATACTTATATTTTTTCAGCAAGTGCTTCACCATCTTACGCATACTTGCGCGGGCAGTTTCTTTTTTTCTGCAGGTCTATTACGCTCGCATTACTGAATTTCTGCGTTTCCAGCCATCTCCATTGCAGCGTTCGATTGACACAGGTTGAGTTATCGGCAGATACAGCAAACACAACGGGCGGCTCTGATAACAGAGCTGCCCGTTGTGTTCGTTTATGAAAAGGAGAACTTAGATCTCATACCACTTGATCTCGTTGGCATCCAGATGCAGAGCAAAGCTGCTGCCGTCTGTGGTGTAAACGGTGGTGTCCTGCGGCTCGTAGGTGTTGTTCACCACGCAGTACTTGCCGTTTTTGACGTAGGCGTGCACCTCCACGTTGTAGTTGGAGCTGAACCATGTATGCAGCTCCTCCTCGCTGTGGGCACTCCACAGGATAGCGCGGTAAAGGGTACGGCTGTTGGCAAAACTGTAAGGCACACCGCTGATGTACACGGCACGACCCTTGCCGAAGTCGTGTGCCGCCATCTGCACTTCTTTGTTTCGCTGCACCAGCACTTCGGTGCCTTCAAGGGCGTAGATGTTCTTTTTGCCCTCGCCAAAGTCCACGGGTTGGTCGGCATCCTGCAGAATGAAATGGTCCGGGTGTTCTTCCCAGTTGTACTTGTCGTAGTTGAGGGTGAAGCCGTTTTCTTCCTCCACGCCCAGCACGCTGGCAAGCTGGAGAATGTGGCCCTGATACGGGTGACCGGAAGGCTCACCCACGCCGATAAAGCCGCCGCCGTTCCAGACGAACTTGCGGATAGCGGAGGAGATCTCCGGATCTTCCCACCAGATGCCGCCGGTGTGTGCGGTGTCGGCATCGCCGACATTGATAATGACATCCAACGAATCCAGCAGATGCGGGTCGTTCTTGATATCCTCAAAGCTGATAAACTTCACATCAAAGGGCGCACCGGACAGCATCTCAATGACACCGGCATAGCTATAGTTCTGCTTGTAATAGAGGGCGTGATGCACCATGTGACAGCCCCAAGCCCGCATTTTACCCCAACAGTTCAGCACGGCCACCCGCTTGACACAGTAGGGTGTGGTGCCCTTGATGTTCTCGTACAGTTCGCGGAACTCGTTGCAGACGCTCTCCACGTAGTCCACGAACTCCGGGAACTGCAAGGCCAGTTTCAGATAGCCGCCATAGCCGATGCGGTCGATGGGCTTGCGCAGGATAGCGCGGCGGGCTGTAACCCAGTTCTCCTTGGCTTCCCGCACCGGGTCGCCGCCCTCGTGGAAGGTGTCGGGGAAGAAGTACGGCAGGAAACGGCCCTCGGTGTACTTCACGCCCTCAATGTCAGAGATCAGGCGCAGGGTGGAGCCGTTGCCCACGCTGCCCACTACGGCATCCAGTCCGATGGTCTTGAACTCCGGCATGAAAGGTTCGGTGCCGATCCAGTGATCGCCGAGGAACATCATGGCTTCGCACCCGCACGCGTGGGTGATATCCACCATCTCCTTGGCAAGCTTTGCCACCTCGCGGCGCTGGAAGGCCTGAAAATCCCGAAATTCCTTGCTGGGCACCCGATACTGGTTGTTGTAGTAGCCCTGATCGATGATGTACTCCGGGCGGAACTTGTAGCCCACTTCCTGCTCAAACTGGTTGAGGATATAAGGGCTGACCGAAGCAGAGTATCCATACCAGTCCACGAACTTCTCCCGCTTCAGCTCGTCGAAGATCAGGGTGAACTGGTGGAAGAAGGTGGTGTAGCGGATGACGTTTACATAGGGGTGCTCTGCAATGAACTTGCGCAGGCGCTCCATGGAATACTTGTGGGTCTTGGGCTGACGCACGTCAAAGGTGATCTGGTGCTCAAAATTCGTCCAGCCGTTGGTGGTAGCGTTGTACATATGCACCGGGTCCCAGATGAGGTAAGCCAGAAAACTGACGGTATACTCATGGAACGGTACGGCCTGTACGGTCACACTGCCGTCGGCGTAACTCCACTGCTCCGGCGGCACGGGCTGACCGGTGGTTCGATCCATGACCTCCCACCAGCGGGTGATGTCGTCGTTGGTGTTTACCTGCATCAGCTCCGGGCTGATGCCCTTCATCAGCGGGATGGTCACGGTGTCGCCGGGGGCGGTGTAAAAGCCGGTCATGATGTAGCACTGCTGTACCTCGTCCGGGTTTGCCTTTGCCCATGCGTTGTCCTTGCGGGTGGTATAGTAGGTGGAGTAGATCTTGGCGTCCGCATTCTTGAGCTGTTGCGGGAAGTCGGTGCCGTCGCAGTCGCGGATGGCATCAGCACCCCACTTTTTTAAGATCTCCAGCGTTTCGGGCACAACGTCCAGGTCTGTGGGAATGGTCACGCGCCCGGTCTTTCTTATTTCATCCATGGGAAACTCTCCTTTTGCCTCTCTTTGAATCGTAGGGGATCAATCGTAGGCGGCGTTATACAGCGCCAGCACAGCCAGCAGCAGCGCTACGCCCACCAGCATGATGCCAAGCCCT
>OIHC01000285.1_pt1 | contig 15178 bp, 15 predicted proteins | sample 1582451 | NCBI WGS metagenome assembly OIHC01 (sample SAMN02674964, study PRJEB24791) | human gut metagenome, SKBSTL008 | isolation source: stool | host: Homo sapiens | place: USA | reverse complement strand
CTATCTGTTTTTGCACTCATAGTTATCAAAAGCTTTTTATAACCATCTGCTTCTATCGGCTGCAGATTCAAAATTCTTTTATTCAAAAATGAATAAAAGTGGATTTCAAAAAAACACCCATCACAAAAATGTAATGGGCACTTCTATTCATTATACTTGCATCGACAAATCTAGCATTTTCTTTTCGATTAAATCACTGTTTATATTTTAGTTGATTTTCAATAAATGCGTGCTTTTGATTCCAAAATTCTTTTGCCAATGACATATATGTGATTATATTTGTAGCTGAATCTAATGGTCTTTTCCCAGATTCAATCAGTTTATCTACCAGTTCACTATTTATATGATAAATGGTGCTTGCATAATCGTATACATCATCAAACAAATTTAAATACTTTTCAATTTCTGAACAATTCTCCATTGTACAGTGATTTTGTAACATATTTATATTGTATCTATATTTCATATCCAAAATAAGAAGCCAAACATCTAATCTATCTAGTCCGATAGCTCCCTTAGCTCCCTGCATATTTCCTGATTGAAGCATTATAGATATATTATCTTGTGAATGATACATCTGGGAACATTCATTCAGCATTTCCAAATATATTTCTAGTATTCCTTCACCTGCTAAATCACGTTCTAAAATTTTTTTATAGTTTTCATATCTGCTTCTACATAATTCTCTTTTCTTTTGGGTAGAAAAGTTAAAATCCGTTTCGCCACTAAACCTCATTTCCTCCGTGGACTTTCCATTATGTATAAATTGACATTTAATATATGGTCTTCCGCCTTTTTTAACGATGTCATTATCTGTAAATAAATTTCCACCCTTAATTAGATTATTCGTATACATTATTTGATATATTTTCCATGCTCCGTATTTAACATCATATTCACCAATATCATTTATTTTTAACCAAAGTCTATGTAACAATTTCATATTCCTCTCTTTCAACCATTTAATAGGTGTAATTACATCACTGAATACACTTAACCAGTTCTACAAACACCAATTGTTCCAATTCATATTATCACTATTTCCATTTTCTCATAAGTTTCTCAATTACTCCAGAGCAAGATCCACCTGTGTTTAACAATATTGTCTTTCATCACAATATTCTCTCATCAGGTTTTCATCTTGCTGGGGATTCCCCAAACCCATTTTTCTATTTATGCCGAGGTCTCAGTATACACTAGAGCAAGATCCACCCCGGTAATACCATATCGCTATTTTAGCAATATGATATTTTCCGGATGTAGGATTCTTGCTGAGGATTGTGCTCCCCAGTTCCTCACATTCAGCATAAATATATAATTGGTTCCTCGAATTTCTTCGGTCACAGCACAGGGAGAAAAAATAGGCTAAACAGCCCTATATCCCTGTGAAATCACCATGTGATTATAAAAACAGCAAGGACAGGAAGTGTGGATACACTTCCGCAAAATTGCCAATTTCGGAGCCATATCCAAAATTGAAAAATACATAAAAATCAAAAATCCGAAACCTTACTCGATATCCAAATTTATAATTTTTACATATTACAAAAAAACCAATATGAAAATTTTACAAATTTTGTAACACCTGTAAAATTCCCATATTGGTTTTTATTCATCTTTTATGGATTTGGAATATTCTATGTTTTCAAATATTTTACTTTGAGCAAAAAAACAGCTCTATAAACTTTTATCATTGCATTTTCTGGTATAATTTCATCAACTCTCCCACACAATCTGCTTCCGTCATTTTTGTACTAAAGCCATATGCAGCCATAACAGCTTTATCATTTGCAGTATGTGCTCGCCGTAACTCGGCTGGCATTGTTAAAGGATCATATAAAGCCGCAAGATTACTATTCGGATATAATGTTCTTGCTTTCAAAATTTCCTGTGCCGATTTTTCAATTTGTTCCCGATTCTTCTCCGTTACTACAGGCCACGGGAAATTGTTATACACTATTGTGTTTGAATAACTATAATCACTTTTTAATCTTCCACACACTGCTCGCATCCATGCCATATGAACATTCGACATCAATACACCAAATTCATAAAATGATGCATTTGGCATAGTGAATAATTTGTCTCCCGGAATAATTTCACCATCTAAATAATCCATTGGAATATATCTACGATTCTGAGAAGAAACTTTGGGAATCGCAATATATTGATTTTTATGTTCAAGTATTGATGCAAATAAAGTTGGATTCTCAGCCGCTTTTTTTGTGTTCGCTCTTGTACTACTAAGTCTAAATTCACGTACTTTATTCACTCGTTCTAATATCATCGGACATTTTTTTAATAATCCAGGATCAGCTCCAACAAGCCAAATACAATATCTCGGCTTTCGATCAATAAAATCTTTTCCCATCATATAATGTCTAAAAAACGGAGAAGCCTGTGGTTCTTTTTCCAAAAACTCTTCCTTTTCCTCTTCCGTCAATATTAAAAATCCACCATCAATTGCTTGCCCACCTAATGCTATTTCAGGAACATTACACAATGGTTTCATTCTTTTTTCAATGAATATATTTTCTGCATCAAGCAAATATCCATTAATATTATTCGCCGGAATTGTGTTCTCACCTGAAAAAATTATTTTCTGCTTATTATTTACAGCTCTACTAAAGCCAACAATTACACAATGAACATGCGCTTTTATTGACGCTTCACTATCCCATATAAATGTTCTGTATGCAAAATCAATGTGTAGACCTGATTCAAAAAGAGGTTTCCAGAGAATCGAAACACTTTCTCCCTGTGTAATTGAATTAGTTGATACCAATGCTGCTCTGATATTATAATTTCCCATATAGTCAGCCGCTTTTTTATACCAGCAACTAACATAATCAAGATTTCCTATACTCTTCCATCCTTCAAATATCTTCTCAACATCTTCCTTCTGCTCCGACGCCATCCAACGTGCTCCTACAAATGGCGGATTTCCCATTATAAACGATAATTTTTCTGCAGGAATTACATCATTCCAATCAATTCTTAATGCATTTCCTTCTGTGATATTTACATATGTCTTTAAAGGAAGAAAATCATCATTAAATCCATACACAATATTTTTCGTTTCTTCCAACATTTGAGATTCTGCAATCCATAAAGCCGTTTTTGCAACTGTAACTGCAAAATCGTTAATCTCTATTCCATAAAATTGCTGAATAGAAACTCTAATTGGATTATTTACCTCTACCAATGTCATTTGTCCGCCAACTTTTTCCCTTATCACCTCATTCTCCAAACGACGAAGCGACAGGTATGTTTCTGTAAGGAAATTTCCGGAACCACACGCAGGATCAAAAAATGTAAGTGATGCCAATTTATTTTGGAATTCTTCCAATTTTTTATCTCTGGTACGCTTCACTTGAATTGCTCTAACACTATCAAATTCCTTTTGCAAATCTTCCAAAAAAAGAGGACTAATAACTTTATGAATATTTTCAATAGATGTATAATGCATTCCTCCTGAACGTCTGGTCTCAGGATTTAATGTAGATTCAAATACCGCTCCAAATATAGTTGGAGAAATATCACTCCAGTCAAAATCTTCTGACGCTTTTGTAAGAAGTAATTCTTTAATTTCCTCTGTAAAAGGTGGTATCTCAATAGTTTCATCAGCAAATAACCCACCATTTACATATGGGAACTGAGCAAGTTCTTCTTCCAAATACTCGTCTCGCTCTGATACAGGTGTATCCAATATCTTAAATAATTCTATTAAAGCTCTCCGGCAATCCTTTACTTCATATGTTTCCAAATAATCGTGAAACATATTTCTCTTTCCAAAAATACCAGCATCTTCTGCATACAAGCAAAAAACAATTCGCACACATAAAGCATTCAGGCTCTTTAGTTTATGCTCTCTTTTTTCTTTCTGCTCAAATGTTTCATCCTTTTCCTTAATATCTGGTATACGATATTGTTTTAAAAACGCATCATAAATAAGCCCAACAATACCTCCTGCTTTTATTGATACTTCCATTTCATGCGATATTGTCTTTACTTCCTTTTTCACCAAGAAGTCCAACAATGGATATTTGCTTTGTAATTCATCTAAAGCAATCTTTGTCGGTTCTGGCTGTTTCTGGTTCATATCATAAATCCAAATTTCAGCAAAATTTGACGTAACAATCCATCGAGCTCTTTCATCAAAAGTCAGTTTCCCATTATATCTGTCTGCCTGTTCAAATGGAGTAAGATCAACATCTCCTGAATTCCTGATTTTCTGATCCAATGCTTTTCCAAGACTCTTCTGTTCAATGATTACTCGTGTTTCAGGAATATATACATCAATACGTTTTGTATTTCCATCAATTACAACTTTCTTTTCAAAATTCAAACGTTCTGTCACATTATCCATTCCCAAAACATTCGTCAATAAATCAATCCAATAAGAACGTCCATCTTCATCTTCTTTCCCTTTTCCCATCCATCGGTTTACAAATTGACGGGCAGCCTCTCTTTGTTCTGCATCTGTCATGCTTTTTTCCTCCTAAATAATCGTGCATTCACCAATCTTTCTCCGACTATTTTTACATATCATATCCACAGTATATCATAAAATTATTACAGAACAGCATTCATATATCATTATTTGTATTTTGTCTACACACAAGGAACTTCTACCGCCAAATCATAATAATATTGATACATGATCATGTTATCTTTTGCTTCTATATACACTCTCTGAGCTTCTTTCATCAAGTTATTCCAAATATCTTTCCATTCACTAGGAGCCGAATCTAAAAACCACATATTATTAAATGACATTTCTATCGTCCCCCATAAATCATCTTCTTTACGCTCAGTTTTTATATTCATCTGCATATTTCGTGCAATTTCCAATGCATCTTTTTGTAAAAAAGTGAATTTCACTACTTTTTGAGGATCTGGAACTTTCTTAAAACGACGCATATGAGCTTCTGCCTTTTTAATAATTGTTTCCAATTGTTCATCATGCCATTTTTTATCCTCTAGTATCTCTTCTTCTGACATTTGCGCTTTTTCTGCATTAATTTCTCTTTGCATTTCTTCCAATTCACGCTGTGCAATATCATAATATTTCTTTTCAATCACCATAATCTCCCAACTCCATAAAAAAAGAAACAGTCAACATTTTCGTTACAACTGTTTCCTTTATTTTTGAAGTCCCCGGAGCATTTGTATCACTACATTCTGTTCTTTTTCATCAAGATTATTCCAAATATTCAAAACCTCTTGTTGTGATTCTGATAAGCTTACTGGAACATCCATTCCGGCAAAGAATTGTGCCATTATTACTCCCAGTGCATCACATATCTTTTCTACAGTAGGCATAGTGGGTAAACTTTCTTTAGCAATAATTTTTCCAATCGAAGATTGAGATATACCAGTCAATTGTGACAGCCGATATTTACTCATATCACGTTTTTTACATAAAGCTATAATATTGTCCGCAATATAATCCTCTGTACGCAAGTAAATACACCTCTTTCCGATAGTAGTTACCTTAATTGTAACTAGAAATCCGAAAAAATATTAGAGATGTATCTTGCAAGTATTTACTAAGGGAAACAGTAGTATTAAAACAAAAAAAATAGAACTATATAAAGTTGTATTCCATTAATGTCAGCTTATTATCTAAATGCTCATATTCTCTTTGTATTTCTTCAATTTTATCATATAGTTTCAGCACTGTCGAACCCTTTATCATTTTATTTTCTTGGCACATCTGCCGGAATTTTTCTTTGTACTCCCGCAGTATTCTTCCTTTTTCCTCTAATTCCTCCAGTGTTTTAATTTCCTCTTTATCTGCCATGTATTTTCCTCTCAGACATAATTTTTAATACATAAATAATAACCTTTTTTTCGCTGTTGTTCAATTACAACTTATCGCCTTTTTCTCCCATCAATCGACAATCTTCTTTTTGCTATATACATATGATATACTTCTTTTTATACAACCAATTACTATTGTATAACTCACCATTTTTTCTATCTACAACACAAAAAAGTCAAGTTGTGATGGAAAGGAGGTGAGGACATGGAAATAAATTATGCACTTATAGGCAAACGTATAAGAGAAACCCGCAAACAACGAGGATTATCTGCCGAGGAGCTGGCTGAAATCGCTGATCTTTCTACTGTTTATATAAGCTATATAGAAAATGCCAAGCGTAAACCCAGTTTAGAATCTTTAATCAAAATTAGCAATGCCCTTGAAATTACTATTGATGAATTACTCTATGGAAACTTGTTATACAATCCTACGGAATATCAAACTGATATTGATTTATTAATGGCAGATTGTACCAGCACTGAAAAACGTTACATATTCGAGGTTCTTTCAGCCATAAAGAATATTTTACGAATCAATGATTGGCATCTATCCTCAAAACACAATTACGATGCTGATAACCCGAATGATTATTAAATCATTCAATAACAATCAAATATCTATTTCTACATAAACCATCTGTTAATCACTTAACTGATGGTTTATGTCTTTTTCAATCCAAAAATTCTATGATAGTTATATCAACTATAAAGGATGTCGCTATTGATGAAAGAAAGTGAAGAACGAAGCAGTAATATTGATGAACAGAAAGCCAGAATCCGGCAAAGATACAAAGGTATTGATCCAGAAGAACTGGAAGTAATTCCGGCACTTCCACCAGAGGATATTTTTAAAACAGAAAAAAAACTACGAGTAGCTGTATATGCAAGGGTATCTACGGATGATCCACGCCAAACATCCTCATATGAATTACAGAAAAATCATTATCAGGATGTAGTAAATAAAAATCCGAATTGGATGCTTGTCGAAATATATGCCGACGAAGGCATTTCAGGCACTTCGCTTCAACATAGAGATGCATTCAAAAAAATGATTGAAGATTGTGAAGCCGGAAAAATTGATTTAATCATAACAAAAAGTGTATCCCGATTTGCAAGAAACGTTGTTGACTGTATCCGATATGTACGAGAGCTTTCTTCACTCCGTCCACCCGTCGGTGTATTTTTTGAAACAGAGCATTTAAATACTCTTGATCCCAAAAGCGAAATGATTCTGTCATTCATGTCAACACTTGCACAGGAAGAAAGTCATACCAAAAGTGAAATTATGAATTCTTCCATTGAAATGCGTTTTCGTCGGGGAATATTCCTTACACCTCCTCTGCTCGGATATGACCAAGACGAAAATGGAGATCTTGTAATCAATCCACATGAAGCTAAAATTGTGCAGCTTATTTTTTATATGTATCTGAATGGAAGCAGTACTCAACAAATTGCTGATTCTTTGACAGAACTCGGTTGTAAAACAAAAAAGAATAATGATGTCTGGTCATCCAGTACCATACTACAAATCCTTCAAAATGAACGCCATTGTGGGGATGTTCTGGCGAGAAAAACATGGACTCCTAATTATCTTGACCATAAATCAAGGAAAAACAATCAAGACCGTAATCAATACAGAAAAGTCGGACATCACGAAGCTATTATCTCCCGAGATGATTTCATAGCTGTTCAAAAATTAATTACAAATGCGAAATATGGAAATAAAGAGATTTTACCAGAATTACATGTGATACAAGAAGGCTCTCTAAGTGGATTTATAAGCATTAATCCAAGATGGTCTGGATTTAAAGCTAGAGACTACTTTGAAGCATCTCAAAGCGTCCTTAAACCGGCAAATATGAATGTACCTGATACAATTACTGCTTCCGCCGGTTCCTTCGATTTAAGAGATTATGAAGTTGCCAGAGGACAATTTTTCTCCTCTGTTGGTCGGATTTCTGTTTCTTTTTCATATAAACAGATCTCTTTTAACAAAGATGCTATACGGAAATTTCCAAACATAAAATTTGTCGAACTGCTAATACACCCAAGCTCAAAACTACTTGCTATCCGACCATGTTCCTCTGAAACAAAAAATAAAGTGCAGTGGTCACGTCTCAAAGATGGTCAACTTATTCCAAAACCAATTTCCGGCGCTGCATTTTTGCCAACATTATACGAGATATTTAAATGGGACAAAAAATGCAAATATAGAATATTAGGAGTTGCCCACCAAAAAGGCAATGAAAATGTCCTTATTTTCAACATGGACGATACAGAAATACGAATACCGACAAGTACCAACGACGTATCCGCCCCCAATAACAACATGCCTGATACAATATCTGATTCTAAGAGTGTGTTAGCTTATCCTGCCGATTGGATGAATAGCTTCGGTAATAATTACTATACTCAGTCTCAAGCGCCAGAATTAACAGAATTTACAGCAGACAAAAACTGGCAGACTGCTTCAGAAAGTAAACCTTATAAAGAACCCGAGCTACAAACCACTCCCAAAGAAACCATTATACAAAATATAAAGAATATTATTACAGAAATTAAAGGAGACACCCAATGAGCGAGCAACCTATAAATCAATGGAATATGACTACAGAACCTTCTGATATGATGAAAATCAACACACCTATGCCAATAACAGTCGCGCCCAGCCCCTCAAATCAAATGGAAGTCATTGACGATGATTCTTTCAGCTATGACGGTTATCAAGTTGTACGTGGCGAATTCTTCGCTCATATTTACGAACCTTCGTTTACGTTTAATAACTACAAGGTATCTGTAAATACCGCCTGCATAAAAAAACTACCCGATGTCGAATATGTGCAAATATTAGTCAATCCCATTGAAAAAAAACTGGCTGTCCGTCCCTGTCGAGAAGAAGAAAAAGACTCTTTTCGTTGGTGTTCCTCTGGAAAAAAGCGTTCGCCAAAACAAATCACCTGTCGAATTTTCTTTGCTAAAGTGATATCTCTCATGGACTGGAATCCTAATTATCGGTACAAGATTCTCGGCAAACTAATTCGTTCTGGCAATGAAATACTGTTCATTTTCGATTTAACTTCACCTGAAATATTTCCTCGTACTCTAAAAGACAATGGAACTGTAACCACTGCTAGGACACCTTCTTATCCTGAAGAATGGAAGAATCAGTTCGGTATTCCAGTGGAAGAACATCAAAAATCAATGCAAGTCAATATATTTGAAGGCTACGCAGTATTTGACATACAAGAAAAGAAGAAGGCAACTGATAAATCCATAGAAAAAGCAAAAGAACCATCAACAGCAGAAAGTGAGGAAAAATCCTATGAACAACAAACACTCTTCCCATCCACTAATATGTATTGACTTTAAAAAGAATCGTATACGAATCCACCGCAATACACTCCGTCAAATTGGTAACCCAGAATATATTCAACTTCTTGTTAATCCTGATCAAAAAATGATAGGTATAAAGGCTAGTTGTGCGGAGGATAAATTGGCACATAAAGTTAAGGATTATTTTGTCATCAATGGTAACAGTTATGAATTGTACAGCCGAGAATTACTATATTCACTTTCCCAACTTAACCTTTCTTGGGAGAAATTTAACATTTTTCGTTTAGAAGGCAATATTTACCCAGATAAAAAAATAGCTCTATTTTCCATGGATAACATCATCACAAAACTGCCACAAACAGAATTCAAATCAGAAATAATGGGAGATGAGTATGCGCAATTATAGTATATATACATTAAAAACAAAACTAGAATTCACCAATTTGTATCAATATCTCAGTGAAAAAGATTATAAACAACTTGAACAACAGATATTATGTCATTCCTATCACACCCCCATCTGCACATGGAATGGTATTGTCATTAATGGTATAGAAGCATATGAATTATTTCGTAAACACAGTATTCCTTTCCGAATAAAAAGACTCCATTTTTCCAGTAAAGAAGATGTAATTTCATGGATATGTACTGACCAACTTAAACGAGAGGATTTAACCAATATCAATAAAAAATACCTGATTGGGAAAAAATATGATGCTGAAAAAATTATAGTTTCAAGACAACTTTCATCTACGAATAAATCTCATATTTCCGGTGCAAGCATCGCAGCAAAAAAAATATCCGAAGAATGTAATGTAGCAATGGCTACCGTTTACAAATATTCTGCTTACAGTAGTGCACTAGATATAATTGATGAAAAAGTTCCGGATTTTGTCAAACGAGTTCGTTCTGGTCAACTCTGGATTTCCCAAGCTAATATTATTGAGCTTTCAGGATTACCAAAAGAGCAACTTTTAAGTCTAAATAACTACCTTCTTGCCGAAAAGATAGAACATCTCAGTTATCATGATATGAAAAGGGAATTACTATGGAATAATTACGCCAAACCGATGTTAAGGAAAGAATCTTCCGTTTCTATTCCTTCAATACGCAACCTGCCACAATTTGATCCAGATGCGGAAATTGCAAGTCTTACATTGACGATTCCCTCGTGGAACAGTTCTATCGAAAGAGTATTAAAAGTTTCAGATTTTAAAATTGCATCTGATACAGCAAAATATAAGCTTAAATATCAGCTTATGTGTCTAATATCAACCACAAATAATATTTTAAAAAAATTGGAGGAAATATAATTATGGATGGAAATACCGAAGATTTACAAAAGTTTGTTCCCCAAGTGCATTTTGAGCAAATACCTATTAAAAATTTATGTTCAAATCAAGATTATCAACGTAATCTTTCCATCAAACACGTTCAGCGTGCTGCAGCTAATTTTGACCTTTATCAGATAAACCCTGTAAAAGTAAGTAGACGTGATGGGATAAATTATGTGTTCAACGGACAACACACTATAGAGATTGTTGCTCTCGTCTCTGGATCAAGAGAAACTCCTGTCTGGTGTATGGTTTATGATGATCTTGTTTACACCCAAGAAGCAGATATTTTTGCAAATCAGATGAAATATGTCAAATCGTTATTACCTTATGAAATATTCATGGCTAATATTGAAGCTGGTAATGATAGAGAACTTATTATTCGTGACCTTGTTGAATCATATGATCTCACTATTACTTCTTCCTCTCGCCCCGGAGGTATATGTGCTGTATCCACTTTAATTAATATCTATGAAAAATATGGTTTTCACACTCTTGATCGTGTTTTACGCCTTTGTGTTGCCACATGGGAAGGTGCGCCTATGTCCTTTAGTTCCAATATGCTTAATGCTATTGCCCGTCTGGATAATGCTTATGGAGAAACAATGAAAGATGACACCTTTAAAGAAAAAGTTGGGCGTGTCTCTGTCAGAGAAATCAGTCGTACTGCCAGAGAACGTCGTGCCGGTTCATTAGGATTCGCAGAAGCTCTTTTACTAGAATACAATAAAAAATCCAAGTATTCACTTCCTTTTGAGAAATTATACACTCATAAAACACCCAAAAAAAGAGAACCATCAACTGAAGATGAATCCGGTCAAAGTTCCACTCCAGAAGGTCAGTTAGATTTATTTTCTACGGATCAAGAGAATACTCAGGCTCTGCCAAACGAATAGCGCAGAGCCTTCAGCCTTTAATTCTATCCATACTTTCAAAAGAACACCCTGCTTTAAGGCTCTCTTTCATGCAATCACTATTTTATCTTATCCCAAATTCATCAACCGCTCCATCCGCCACCTTATATATGAATACCCATTCCAAATATTTGCTTTTACCGGATACTCTTTCCTGTAAACAAATACAGTGTGATATTTAACAAAATGTATTCTACACCAATTATGTATATCTTTCATATATATGTTATTTATACCATTCATCCACTGTTCTAAAGCCCATATGTCTTTATCTGACACTAACTCCATTATGAACAGTACATTATAATATTGAATGACACCTACTCTCTTCCTTTCCTCTATTAACCTTTTACACAATAACCTATACTTAATGTTCATATCGTTCCTATGCCCCTCCCTCTAATCTATATTTTCCATCCTTATATACGTTATATATATAATTATTATATAGTACATATAATAGCCTGCAGCATGTCAATTGCTTCTTTTCCACGCACCTCTCCTACAATGATCCTGTCCGGTCTCATACGAAGTGCCGTTCTAATAAGATCGCGGATACTAATCTCTCCCTCTCCCTCCACATTAGCATTTCTAGCTTCAAGACTTACCAGATTGGGAATCCCGTTTAGTCTCAATTCAGCACTGTCCTCAATTGTAATGACTCGCTCGTCTTTCGGTATATACTGCGATAAATCATTCAGAAATGTAGTTTTCCCGGACCCGGTTCCACCACTGATAAAAATGTTATATTTTGACCTGACTAAGATTTTTAAAAATGAAATGATTTCTTTATTCACCGCTCCCCACGTCCTCAAACGTTCCAGCGTGATGACCTCTTTTGCAAATTTACGGATTGTTACAATGGGACCATTTAAAGCTGTCGGATACAATACCACATTAACTCTTGAACCATCTAAAAGTCTTGTGTCTACAATCGGTACCGACTCATTTACCATGCGATTTGTTTCCGATACCATCTGTTGAATCACGTCCTCCAACTTTCTTCTGGATACGAATCTCTTATCACTTTGCATGATCTTCCCATCACGTTCAAAAAAAATGCTCTGTGTTCCATTGATCATAATCTCCGTGATTGTCTCATCCTCCAGAAATTCCTGCAAAATGTCAAGCTTTCGGAATGCATTAAATAGTTCCTTTCCAAGTTCTGTCTTCTCCTTCAAAGAAATGTATTTCTCTTCCGAATATTCATCCAGTACTCTGTAAATAATCTCTACAAGTTCTTCATCTGAAATTTCCTCTGTTAAATCAATCTCCTGTAACACTCTTTTATGGAGTTGTTCCGGATCTATCATCTCTCCACTCCTTTCGTTTTAAAATGCGCTTCACATCCTTTGAAATGTCTTTGCCAAGCTGAATCCTTACAATTTTCTCCAGCAATTCTTCACGTCCGAGAAGTCTTAGGTTTTTCTCAAACTGAAAGACTTTTCCTTTGGATATCCGCCCCTCTCTCACCGGCATATAAATCTCATTGCACATGGAAAACATGTCCCACAATCCTTGCACACATTCCCCGAAATCAAAAATGATCTTTTTATAGATTTTTCGATTTCTAAGCGTTTCCAGAAGATTCATCCATTCATTTACCGTTACTGCCTTCAGATCCTCACTCATCTCCATCGGAGCAATATATGCCAGTTCATCTAAGTAGCCTGTCATAGCCCCAATTCTTGTCTCAAGGTTCCCCTTCTCCTGCTTTGCATAATAGAGCAGATCCGCCAAGGTATAAGGCTCACTTTTTCCACTCCACTCCTCCCATCCGGAATATGTCTCAAGATTCAGATAAAGGACCGGTTCTCTTTTTGCAGCCTCCTTTCCAAGAGCAATGGCAAATGTGGTCTTTCCCACTCTACTGATCGGAGAATATACTCCGATCAAACTGCAGCTTTTACAAATCTGCCGTTTCAATACTCCCTGCTGCTGTTCTTCCATACAGATATTCAAAATATCTGAAAAAATTTCGTCAAAAGATTGATATTTACAAACCTTGTTCTCTCCTTCTCTGTTCCTCTCTGAAAGCAGAATCACAACTTCTGCTACAGCATCTGATTGATTTTCGAAAATCTCCTCCTCCACAAGAAGAATGCCTATTTTCTTTTCATCTGCAATTCTTTGTACTTCTTTGAAAGAACTACAGACATGAATCTGATAATCAATCTTTTTAGAAAGCAGAGAAGATAACCTGAATGCATATTCGCGCTCACTGTCGCATATAACAAAACATTTTTTCTCCAAACTTTCCTCCTGTTTTTTTCTTCGATGAAATTCGTTGTCCGACATGACAAGTGAATTACCGGATAATAAATATAACTGAAATGTAAGTACTAAGAAATAACTGTGACTTGTGAGCTGTATTATAGACCGCTTTTCTCCTCTTGTCTATAGATAAATTAAAAGTCACAAAACTTTGTAGCTTTTCTACAAAGTTCGATAAAATAAAATTCCGTAAAGTAATAGAACCCCAGGTATTCCAAGGAATCCTGTTGTCAAAAATGAAATTTCATTCATTCCTACAGAAACAGGAATATTTCTATAGTCAAGGTATTTGTTTACAAAAAATATAAGTCCAATGCCCACAACTGCTCGGATAATAAAATTTATTACTACTCCTCCATGTTTCTTCTCCATATAAACTCCTTTTCTTTTTTGTATATGTATATCAAAAAGACTGGTATTTAATTCCTCATTTTTGTCTATACTAAAAATAAAGAGAAAACAATTCACAATCAGACAGAGGAGGGCATATGAAATTATTTCAAAAAAAGCCAAAAAAGGAAATCATTTTCCGCGATAAAAAGAAGGAAATTCAAAATCCTCTCCTTCTTAATGAAATAGAAAAAGTAAAACTTGAAATGGACACCGCATATAAAAACTTTCAAAATGTTATGGATCCGGATTTGATTGATTGTTATATCTATGAAAGCAACGCGGCTCAAAAACGTTATCATTTTCTTCTGAAACAGTTAAAAGAAACCGGCTAACCACCAATAAGGACGGAGCCAACACTGACCCCGTCCTTATCTACATATGTGAATTAGTTTGTAATTGTAAGTTCTGTTTCTTTATCAAATACATGAATCTTCTGAGCATCAAGAGCAAACTTCACTGTGTCACCAGTTCTTGTTGTTGTTCTTGGGTTCACTCTTGCTGTCATTGTAGATCCTTCATAGTCAAAGTGTAAGAATACTTCTGCACCTAACATCTCGTATACACGGATTGTAGCTTCGATCACTGTGTTTGGTGAAGCTTCGATCACTGCCGGATCATCGTAAATATCTTCTGGACGAATACCAAGTACAACTGTTTTACCGTTGTATCCGCCATCGATTAATTTTTTCGCTTTTGTTTCCGGTAATTCGATCTTAGCTGCTCCAGCCTGAAGGAATACTCTGTTGCCTTCTACAACACATGTTGCATCTACAAAGTTCATCTGTGGTGATCCGATGAAACCTGCTACGAATAAGTTACATGGTGTATCGTATAACACCTGTGGTGTATCAACCTGCTGAACAACACCGGCGCTCATAACTACGATTCTTGTACCAAGTGTCATAGCCTCTGTCTGGTCATGTGTTACGTAGATGATTGTTGTACCTAATCTCTGGTGTAATTTAGAAATCTCGATACGCATCTGTCCACGAAGTTTTGCATCCAGGTTTGATAAAGGCTCATCCATAAGGAATACCTTAGGATTACGAACGATAGCACGTCCCATAGCAACACGCTGTCTCTGACCACCGGAAAGAGCCTTCG
>OIHC01000235.1_pt1 | contig 17497 bp, 10 predicted proteins | sample 1582451 | NCBI WGS metagenome assembly OIHC01 (sample SAMN02674964, study PRJEB24791) | human gut metagenome, SKBSTL008 | isolation source: stool | host: Homo sapiens | place: USA | reverse complement strand
TATTCGCTCCTGTCCAAATAATCCCGGCAAACCGCCGAAATTCAGAATAATATTGCAACTGTCCAATTTCTCTTGCAGTGCATAATTTATCTTTATTTTAACCTTATCATGGTAAAGTGTCAATGTGCGACAATATACTATATTCCATCTTTTTAGCCGAAGTCAAGTAAGTCCCCTGCTTTAATTGCGAAAAGCAATAAGCAGTGGGTGGGAACTTGCTTGTATCAGGAGGATTGTAAGCTCCTTCTGATAAACTGCGAATATCCGATTGACAGGCAGTTAAAATCAGGATTCATGAGATGGGGAGAGATAGATAGTGGACATTTATCAGATTATTATTACACATAATCGAAGCTGGACGATCAGGGAAATTATTGCTTTTGCAGTGGTTTTCCTGATGGCCGTTTTTCTGGCAGCAGTATTATTAAGGCTGCATAAAATAGTGATCATTCAGGCAGTCTGTGGACTGTTGCTTCTGACGTTTCTTTCAATTGTATTTGGTTCTACTGTTTTTACGAGGACTCCGGGGATCAGGCAGTATCAGCCGGAGGTATTCTGGTCATGGAAGGAAATCCTGGGGATTGGTACATGTGGCAGACTGGGAAGTACTACGGGAGATGGTTTACTGCAGGAGAATCTGTTGAATATTCTGCTACTTTTTCCGGCAGGGATTTTATTGCCGGGGGTGACAGGCAGAAAACTGAAATGGTGGATGGGATTGCTTGTGGGAATTGCGGTATCATCTGCTATCGAGATTAGTCAGCTGCTGCTTTGCAGAGGGTTGTTTGAGTTTGACGATATTATTCATAATAGTTTGGGATGTATGCTGGGGTCTTTGTTGGGGAATAGGATGTTAAGGTTGGTACATGGAAAGTAAAGGGCAGGACCAGATGAAAAAACTGACAAGTCATCTTGAATTGCGATTTCAGGAAGGTCACGTTCAAAACTTAACAGTTTTTGTGAAGCATTTTGAAAACCGTCCCTGCTATCAGCAGGGGCGGCTTTCATTTGTGCGCCTATTTATTGTTTTCGCTGACATGAAGATAGTTCATAAGCGCAACCTGAAAAATTTTGGAACAATTGACTCCGTTCACAGCAATGCCTTTTTGACGTAAAATTGTTTATAACAGTAAAAATGTTTAACAAAATCTGTTAAAATGCTATAATGCAGATATGAAAAAGATAATCTTGAGAAAATCCATAATGTATGATAAAAGGATTACTATAAACTGGTACTGTGAAAATACGACAGAAGAGGAGTAAAAAGATGTTATATATAGGAAATCACACAAGCTCATCCCGGGGCTACCTTGCAATGGGGAAGCAGATGCTGGCAAATGGCGGTAACACATTTGCATTTTTTACCAGAAATCCAAGAGGAGGGAAAGCCAAAGACATTGATCCGCAGGATGTGCAGGCATTTGGGCAGCTGGCAGAGGAGAATCATTTTGGAAAGCTGGTGGCTCATGCGCCTTACACTATGAACTGCTGTGCTGCCAAAGAAAACCTCAGGGATTTTGCCAGGGAAATCATGGCAGATGATCTGAGACGTCTGGAAATGACACCGGGAAATTATTACAATTTTCATCCGGGCAGTCATGTAGGACAGGGTGCAGAAGTAGGAATCAGTAAAATTGCAGAAATTCTCAATGAAGTGCTGACAAAAGATCAGAGTACGATTGTACTTCTGGAAACTATGTCAGGAAAGGGCACAGAAGTAGGAAGAAATTTCGAAGAACTTCGTCAGATCATTGACAGGGTGGAGTTAAAAGATAAATTAGGTGTTTGCCTGGATACCTGTCATGTCTGGGATGGTGGATATGATATTGTAAACGATCTTGACAGCGTATTTGAAGAATTTGACCGGATAATAGGTCTGGACAGACTAAAAGCCATCCATTTAAATGACAGCATGAATCCCCTTGGCAGCCATAAGGACCGCCATGCCAGAATCGGAGAAGGTGAAATAGGACTGGAGGCACTTGTCCGCGTGATCAATCATCCTGCCACAGAGGGAATTCCGTTTATTCTGGAGACACCAAATGATGATGAGGGATGGACTCATGAAATTGCGTTGCTCAGAAATGAGTATAAACAGAAATGAGTATAAATATATCTGCTCGAATCAGGAAGATAAATTGGGGCGTGCTGACAAGTTGTAAGTGCAAATCGAAAGAGCAGGAGTGAAATCAAAAGGAAGGAATGCAGGAAAGATCAGAGATGCAGCAAAGACAAGGATATCAGGCAGTAGAGAAGCTGAGAGAAACACTGGACGAGAAGTATCTGTGGGAGGTTATTTTACTCTATGCAGGTGAGAGTTTCAAAACCTATACAGGGCTTCCGTTCACTTATGAAGTAAGAAAGGGTCGGAATGGAGACTACACAAGGGAATTGTGGATCGACCGTAGGGAGAACAGTAAGAGTCTGGCGTTAAGTTCAGTGCTGCTGGCATTGAGAAACATAAAGAAGGTGGGAGCCGTGGTTGACAGACCCAAAGCTCTGGGCGACATCCGCGGAGTGAGTTATATATATGGAATATTCTACCGCTTTGGGCTGATCGATGTGCCGGATACAGCCAGGCAGAAGATGAAGTTCACATGATATATTTTTTAGGAGGAAAGAGACTAAAGAGATTAATTTTCAGCCTCATTGTGTGGATTCTACAAAACCGGAAAATCTGATCAGCTATACTAATATTGAGGTGGATGGGATCGTCACATTCCGCGGAAACAGTTTTCGCGATGCTCCTTCCCATGGTTATGCAGATATGACTGATTTCAGGCTGGACAAACTGTGGTCTGCAGATACAGGTTCTCTTTCTTCGGGCAGTGCCGTCTGGACAGGAAGTGGCTGGACAGGACAGCCGCTTATGATGAAATGGCCAAAAGAGGTCAAAGCACATATGAATATGACAGAGAAAGCAAAGGCAGATGATGAACTGGTTGAGGTGATTTATGCCTGTATGGATGGGTATGTGTATTTTCTGGATTTGAGAACGGGAGAAAAGACACGTGACCCATTATATCTGGGATATACTTTTAAGGGTGCGGGTGCCCTTGATCCGAGAGGATATCCGATTATGTATGTTGGCGCCGGATATAACAGCAACGAAGGAACTGCAAAGGTATTTGTAGTAAACTTGCTGGATTGTAGTGTTATGTATACTTTTGGAGACAATGATGAGTTTTCACTCAGAGGAAGTCTGAGCTTTTTTGACGGATCAGCACTTGTGGATGCAGAGACAGATACCCTGATCTATCCGGGAGAGAACGGAATCCTGTATCTGATCAGGCTGAATACAAAATATGATCTGAACAGTGGGACTTTATCCATTGATCCGGGCAGAACTGTAAAATGGCGCTACTATGGAACAAGAAGCAGTACAGAGTCTTTCTGGCTTGGAATGGAAGACAGTGCGGCAATCTATAAAGGCTATATATTTATGACCGATAATGGGGGAAATCTTATGTGTCTGGATCTGAACACTCTTCAGCTGGTATGGGTTCAGGATACATTGGATGATTCTAATTCAACGCCTGTTCTGGAAATCGAAAAAGGACATCTGTATCTGTATGTAAGTACTTCCTTCCGCCTTGGATGGAGAAGTTATGACACAGCCACTGTCCCTGTCTGGAAGATTGATGCAGAAACCGGTGAGATCGTGTGGCATACAGATTATGAATGTACTACTGATGACGGTGTTTCCGGTGGAGTTCAGTCTACGATTGCCTGTGGAAAGAACAGCCTTGCCGATTATATATATGTGACAGTGGCAAAGACCTCTGACAATGCATCCGGAGTTCTTGCCTGTCTGAGAAAATCTGACGGATCTAAAGCATGGGAGGATTCTTCCTCATATGCCTGGTCTTCTCCGGTGTGCGTTTATAACAAAGACGGATCAGGAAAGGTTCTTTATTGCAACAGTACAGGTGATATCCGCCTTCTTGATGGTAAAACAGGTAAACAGGAAGATGTATTATCTGTCAGCGAGGGCGTGATAGAGGCTTCCCCGGCTGTCTACGATAACTATGCGGTTGTAGGCACCAGAGACTGTAAAATATGGGGAATCAGGTTACAGTAAATAGCAATATTTATTTGCTTTCTCCCATTCTTTATTAACTTGCCATTTATCGCACTAAATGGTAAAATTTAAATATCTTACAGTTTTACGACACAATATTTTGAAAAAACTGAAAACAAAGGAGAGGAAGCGATGGAAGAGAGAAATAACAGACTGCTGAATGCGAAGCTGAACAAGTATATTGTTCCGGGGATTATGATGTCTCTGGCACTTCAGCTGGGGAATATTGTGGATACGATATTTGTAAGTAATCTGATCGGGGTGGAGGCAATGTCTGCAGTTACCCTGAGCCTGCCTGTAGAGACGCTTGTTCAGCTTACGGGTTACTGCCTTGGTATCGGCGGTTCCATAGCAGTGGGAAACATGCTTGGCAAACGAGACAAAGAAGGGGCATCGAAATTGTTTTCTGCCACATTTATAGTAACACTTGTGGTGGGAATCATTTTTTCAATCTGCGCCCTTCCTGCAGCAGAACCTGTTGCCAGACTTCTGGTATCAGGTGACGGTGTCCTGACCGGTTATACCAGAGATTACATACGTGTAAGTATGCTGGGGGCACCGGTGATCGGAATTGGACTGATGATGGTCAATTACCTTGGAGTGGAGAATCATCCGGAGCTGGCATCAGCCTACCTTATCGCAGCCAATGTGATCAATCTTGTGCTGGACTATATATTCCTCAGATATACTCCGCTGGGAATTACAGGTGCATCCTTATCAACTGTTCTTGGTTTCCTGTTTGCAATGGGAATTTTTGTGCTTTATATCCGCTCTGATAAGCGAAACCTTCATCTGATCCTGCTAAAGCCGGGCGAACTTGGAATCACAAAGGAAGCAATCATCACAGGCGTGCCAATGCTGATCTTTATGGCAGCTAATTTTGTAAAGGCGCTTGGACTGAATACCATTATCATGAACCAGCTGGGCGAGGAAGGTATGGCAGTATTTACTGTCTGTGACAATGTGCTGCTGATCGTCGAGATGCTTACAGGCGGAATCATCGGTGTGATCCCCAATGTGGCAGGAATCCTTTTTGGAGAGAAGGACTACGTGGGAATCCGGGTTCTCTGTAAAAAGATGCTGAAATACAGTTACATCCTGCTGGCTGTGATCTTTGTCCTTATTATGCTGTTTACCGAGGAAATCACTGTCATGTTCGGAAGCGGCGGTGGCGAGCTGGGCAGCCATATGGTCCAGGCGCTGCGCATCTTTGCTTTGTGTGTGGCACCTTATCTGTGGAATAAGTTTATTATCAGCTATTACGAGTCCATTGAGGAGACAGTCATTGCAAGTTTTGCCACATTTCTGGAGAATGCGGTGGTAGTTCTGCCTGCAACCCTGGTGGGAATCCTTGTATGGAAACAGATTGACGGGATCGGTATCGACGGAATTGCAGCAGGATTTGTTGCCACTGAGATCATAACTGCAGTTGCAGCCTGTATTTTCAGAAAAATCAGGCATAAGAATACAAGCTTTTATATTGTTCCTGACAAAAATCCGGGGATTAATCTGGATTTTTCCATTAAGAGTACCATGGAGGAAGCACAAACGGTTCATAAGAGGATCATAGAGTTCTGCCAGGAACAGGGAGCTTCTAAAAGCAAGGCAAATCTTGCCGCAGTGTGTGCGGAGGAAATGACTGTAAATATTATACGATTCGGGGGAAAAACCTCCAACTGGATCGACATTAACCTCTGTCTGGAGGATGATCTCTGCAGACTGAGGATCAGAGATAACGGTGTAAATTTCAACCCTCTGGAATATCAGTATGACAGTGAAGACTTTGATATACATGGGATTGAACTTGTCAAGAAGGTATCAAAATCCATGGATTATATTCGTGCGATTGATATGAATAATACCATAATATCTTTTTAGGAGGTACATGAAAATGAAAAATATTAATGAAAGGAACAATTTTGTTTTTGAGTTTCGGCCGGTAACAGAATTGTTCGAGGAACAGGTGAAGCTTCATCCAGAGAAATGTGCAGTTGTCTCCGGCAAAGAGAGCTTCACCTATGCACAGCTCAACGAACGGGCTAACAGGATTGCCAATGCACTTGTGGAAAAAGGTGTCAGACGGGAGACCATCGTAGGTGTGGTTCTTGAGAGATGCTGTGATTTCTATGCAGTGCGACAGGGTATCCTGAAGGCAGGAGGCGCATTTGCAGTTGCCACACCGGATTATCCTGATGACAGGATCCGGTATATTTTTGAGGATTCAGGAGCTCCTTTTATTATCACAACAAAGGAGATCGCAGAGGAACGAAGGGAACTGTTTGCTAAGCTTCCCTGTACAGTACTTCTGATCGAGGAACTTCTGGAGAATGAGAATACAGAGAATCCTCAGGTAAAGATCGGGGAGCATGATCTTTGTTATTGTATCTATACTTCTGGTTCCACAGGCAAGCCCAAGGGTGTGCTGATCGAACATATCAACCTTGCCAATTTTGTAAATCCGGATCCGAAAAATGCGGAAACTTATGGTTATGTCAGCAGGGGATCGGTTTCTCTTTCCATGGCAGCCATGACCTTTGATGTGTCTGTTCTGGAGGAATTTCTGCCACTTACCAACGGGATGACTGCGGTGATCGCCTCTGATGAGGAGATTCTGAATCCTCTTATGCTGGGTGAGCTGATCGTCAGAAATAAAGTGGATATTATGACCACAACTCCTACTTACCTGTCCAATATGATCGATCTGCCCCAGCTTGAAAAAGCAGTTTCTCAGATTAAGGTGTTTGATGTAGGTGCAGAGGCTTTTCCTCCGGCTCTGTATGACAAGATTCGCAGAGTAAACCCGGATGCTTACATTATGAATGGTTATGGACCTACGGAAACTACCATCAGCTGTACCATGAAGGTAATTACGGACAGCAGAAACATTACCATTGGTACGCCTAACGGTAATGTGAAGGTATATATTGTAGATAAAGAGAATAAGATCCTTCCGGACGGAGAGACCGGAGAGCTTGTGATCGCAGGACTGGGCGTTGGCAGAGGTTATATGAATCTGCCGGATAAAACAGAGGCTGTATTCATTGATCTTAACGGCGAGAGAGCTTATAAGACCGGTGACCTTGCAAGGATCAGCCCTGAGGGTGAGATTGAATTTTTCGGAAGAATAGACAATCAGATCAAGCTTCGCGGTCTGAGGATTGAGCTTGGTGAGATCGAGGAAGTGATCAATTCCTATGAGGGAATCATTACCAGCATTACTCTGCCTGTAGATAACAAATTCCTCTGCTGCTATTTTATGGCTGACCGCCAGATCAATACAGAGGAGCTTTCTGCCTATGCATCAGAGTCCCTGGCTCATTATATGGTTCCTGAGGTTTTTGTCCAACTGGAAAAGATGCCTGTGACACAGAATGGTAAAATTGATAAGAAAGCACTGCCAAAGCCGGCTGCACAGCCAAAGAATCTGAAAGAACCCCAGACTCCTATGCAGAAGAAGATTTTTGAAATCGTTGCAGACGTTGTGGAGAATGATTTTTTTGGAACTGACACAAGTTTTTACAGGGCGGGGCTGTCTTCTATCAGTGCCATGAAGCTTTGTATTCTGATTTCAGAGGAATTCGGAGTGACTGTGAAAACCAGTGATATCCACGAAAACAATACGGTGGAGAAACTGGAAAAATATGTGATGCTTGCACCGAAGATCAGAACCTATGAAAAGAGAGAAGTTTACCCTCTTACCGGCTCCCAGAAGGGTATTTTTGCAGAGTGCATGAAGAATCCTGAGAGTACGGTATACAATATTCCGTTCCTGTTTGAACTGGAAAGCTCTGTTGACGTTCAGAAGCTGTCAGATGCCATTTCTCAGATGATCGCTGCACATCCGTATCTGCTGACAAAGGTTTATTTAAGTGACAGCGGAGAGATGGTGCAGAAGCCTTGTGAGGAAGCCTTTGTACCAGAGGTGGTACAGACCACAAATGAGCAGTTTGAAAAGATGAAAGATGAGCTGGTGCGTCCCTTTAAGCTGGAAAAGGGACGGCTGTTCCGGGCGGGGATTTATGTGACAGAAGACAGGAAATATCTTTTTACAGATTTCCACCATATCCTGGCAGATGGTAATTCCTATGATATTATTTTTGAGGATATTGATCGGGCCTATCTGGGTGAGAAATTGGAGAAAGAATCCTACACAGGCTTTGATGCTGCCCTTGATGAAGAACAGCAGATGAAAGAGGGAAAATATAAGAAGGCCGAGAAATATTATGACAGTATTTTCGAGGGAATTGAGACAGAATCCCTGCCTCTTCCTGACTGCTCAGGAAAGACTCCTGAGAGAGGATATCTGTCGATGCCTGTGGACACCGGAGAGTCTCTGGTACTTTCTGCCTGCGAGAAGCTGGGGGTTACTCCAAACATTCTGTTTACAGGTGTATTCGGCATTCTCATGAGCAGATATTCCAATTCCGAGGAGAGTCTTTTTGCAACTATTTATAATGGAAGAAATGATTCCAGACTGGAGAATACAGTCTGCATGCTTGTAAAGACTCTGCCGGTTTACTGTTCCTGTGATCCGAAAGTCACCATACAGGCCTATATGACAGAGCTCTCTGAGCAGATTCTGTCTTCCATGGCAAATGATATTTTTCCGTTCTCTGATATTTGTGCAAAGTACGGGATTAATTCTGATCTGGTATTTGCATATCAGGCAGAGCTTGGGGATGATTTCCCGATCGGGGATACCGTTGCCAGGGGTCATGACCTTTCTCCGGATATGTCAAAGATGCCTCTGTTGATCCAGGTAAGAGAATACGATCATAAATATGTGCTTACTGCAGAATACCGCAGTGACATGTACAGTGAAGCCTTTGTACGTGGAATGCTGGAATCCTATGAGGCAGCTATGGATTCCCTGCTGAAAGCAAAATATATTTCGGAAGTTTCTGTTCTTTCCCAAAATGGAGCGGACAAAATTGCGGAATTTAATAATACTGCCTGCGAATATGACAGAAGTAAGACCATCGCTGATATGTTTGAGGAGCTGGTACAGACCATTCCTGACCATACGGCTGTGGTATTTAAGGATAAAAAATATACTTACAGAGAACTGGATGAGATCAGTGACAGACTTGGAAAATATATCGCATCCCAGGGAATTGGCAGTGAAGATGTTGTTTCCATTCTAATCCCCCGCTGTGAATATATGGCGATCGCACCGATGGGCGTGATAAAGGCAGGTGCAGCTTACCAGCCTCTGGATCCAACCTATCCCAGGGACCGCCTGATGTACATGATGGAGGATTCCTCTGCAAAGCTTCTCATTGCTGACAGAGAGCTTCTTCCTCTGGTAGACGGATATAAAGGACCGGTGCTGTTTACAGATCAGATCTGGCAGCTGGAGGATAGGGATGTTGTGCTTAAGAAGCCGCAGCTGCATGATCTGTTTATCCTTTTGTATACTTCCGGTTCCACAGGTGTGCCAAAGGGCTGTATGCTGGAATATGGAAATATTACTGCTTTCTGTCACTGGTTCAAGAGGTATTATGGCATAGATTCGGATTCCAGGGTAGCTGCATATGCTTCCTTTGGTTTTGATGCCTGCATGATGGATATTTACGGTGCCATCACAAACGGTGCACAGCTTCACATTATTCCGGAGGAGATCCGTCTGGATTTCATTGGACTGCAGCGCTATTTTGAGGAAAATGGCATCACGCATTCCTTTATGACTACTCAGGTGGGAAGGCAGTTTGCGCTGGAGATGGATTGTAAGAGCCTGAGATATCTTTCTGTAGGAGGAGAGAAGCTGGTTCCATGTGAGCCGCCAAAAGATTATAAGTTTATTAATGCTTATGGACCTACAGAGGCGACTATTTTTACGACTGTATTTGAAGTGGACAAATATTATCCAAATGTCCCGATCGGAAAAGCACTTGACAATGTGAAGCTTTATATTACAGACAAGCTGGGGCATATGCTTCCTCCCGGTGCATGCGGAGAGCTGATGATCACCGGCTGGCAGGTTTCCAGAGGATATCTTAACAAGCCGGAAAAAACTGCCGAGGTCTATACAAAGAATCTTTATGATGATACACCGGGATACGAAGTGATGTATCATTCAGGTGATGTGGCAAGATTTCTTCCGGATGGAAATATCCAGATCATTGGCAGAAAGGATTCCCAGGTTAAGATCAGAGGTTTCAGGATTGAGCTTTCTGAGGTTGAGGAAGTGATCCGCAGATATGAGGGCATCAGGGATGCCACTGTAGTTGCCTTTGATGATCCAAAGGGTGGAAAATATATTGCTGCCTATGTGGTATCGGACAGCACTGTTGATATCAATGCCCTGAATGATTTTATTAAAGAGACAAAGCCTGCCTATATGGTACCTGCAGTTACCATGCAGATTGACAAAATTCCTCTGAACCAGAACCAGAAGGTAAATAAAAAGGCTCTTCTTCTGCCTGAGAAAAAAGCAGCGGAGATCATTAAGCCTGAGAATGAGGTTCAGCAGATATTATTTGACTGTATCGCAGAGGTTCTGGGGTATACGGATTTTGGGATTACCACAGATATTTATGAGGCAGGTCTGACATCCATCACTGCCATTAAGCTGAATATCCTGATCTCCAAAGCCTTTGACATTGTGATCAAAACTTCAGATATTAAGAATCATCCCACTATCCGAATGATGGAGGAATTTGTAAAAACTGCGGGAAAAGAAAGCAAAAGAGAAGTACAGGAAAGTTATCCTCTTACCAACACTCAGGAGGGGATTTTCATTGAGTGTACTGCAAATATGGGTTCTACCATTTACAATATCCCGTATCTGTTAAAGCTTGATAACAAGGTGGATCTGGACAGACTGGCAGAAGCCATTGACAGTACTGTTGAGGCGCATCCTTATCTGAAAACCCGTCTGTTTATGGATGACAACGGAAATGTACTTCAGAAACGAAACGATGGGCTCAGTTATAAAACACCGATTTTAAACGGAATGAACAGAGACACTCTGGTACGTCCATATATGTTGTTTAATGAACAGCTTTTCCGGTTTGAAATCTACAGAACCTGTGATGGCAATTATCTGTTCCTGGACCTTCACCACATTGTTGCCGATGGTACATCTCTGGCTATTATAATTAATGATATTAACAGAGCTTACAGCGGTGAGAAGCTGGAACCGGAAGGTTATACTTCCTATGATCTGGCACTGGATAACAGAGATGCCCTGGCAGGTGATATCTATAAAAATGCAGAGAATTATTATAAGTCAGTATTTGAACATGCAGGTGGAAGCATCAGCTTCTATCCGGACAAAAACGGTGCGGCTCCAACAGCAGAACTTTACCACAGAGAGACCAGATCCATTTCCGTGCAGGATGTGAAGGAATTCTGTAAAAAGCATGGAATTACGGAGAATGTATTCTTCATTTCCGCTTTTGGTATCACACTTGGAAAATATAATTTCAAAAAGGATGCTGTATTTACCACTATTTACCATGGAAGAAACGATTCCAGACTTTCGGAAACAGTGGGTATGCTGGTAAAAACACTCCCTGTTTTCTGTGATTTCTCAGGAACAGCCAAAGATTGCCTGAGCGGTGTACAGAAACAGCTGATCGATTCCATGAACAACGATATTTATCCTTTCTCACAGATCAGCCATGAGTTTGATATTAAGGCAGATGCCATGGTTATTTATCAGGGCGACAATTTTGCTTTTGATACCATTGGCGGGGAATATGCACAGGAGGAGCCTGTCAGCCTGAACATGGCAAAGGCACCGGTTTCTGTCAGCATTTCCATTGAAAAGAACAGATTTGTCTTTGAGATTGAGTACAGAGGGGATATGTACCATGAGGAAACTATCCGGTATCTGACTGACAATCTGGAAACCACTGCAGAGGGAATCTTAAGGGAATGCGATCCGGCTGATATCCGGCTGATGTTTGAGGAAGAAACTCAGATGGAGGATATTCCGGAACATGCAGGAAAGACCTTCATAGATCTGTTTAAGGAGATGGCTGCCAGATATCCGGACAGACCGGCAGTGCGGGATGACTCCGGAGATTTTACTTACAGAGAGTTGGACAGAATGTCTGATTATATTGCTCAGAAGCTTACGGAAAACGGATTTGGCCCGGAACAGGCAGCAGGTATCCTGTGCGGCAGGACAAAGGAATATACAGTAGCCTATGTGGGTGTTATGAAGGCCGGCGGAGCCTATGTTCCTCTGGATCCGGAGTATCCACAGAGCAGAATTGAATATATGCTGAAGGATTCAGGAGCAAGAAATCTCCTTGTGATCGATCAGTATCAGAATCTTGTGGAATTTTATGACGGAAATGTGATCAGTCTGGACAGTGTGTCAGATGAGGCTGAGGATTTTGAACTTTCTGCAGAGCTTATTTCTCCGAAACCGGAGAACCTTGCCTATATGATCTATACCTCAGGCTCCACAGGAAAGCCAAAGGGTGTTATGATTGAGCACAGAAATCTGTTGAACCTGATCGAATATATCACACTGAGCAGAAATACTTCACCGGATGACATTGTGGCAGAGTTTGCGAGCTTCTGTTTCGATGCGTCAGTGATCGATCTGTTTGCACCTCTTACCGCAGGAGCAGTCCTGTATATTTTACCGGAGAGTATCCGTAAGGACGCCATTGCCATAAGCAGATATATAAAGGAAAAAGAGATCACCACCGTAACCTTCCCTACCCAGATGGGAGAACTGGTTACAGAACTTCTGGAGGATGCACCTGCTCTTAAATTTGTTACACTTGGCGGCGAGAAATTCAAGCATTACCGTAACCGTACCTATCAGATGATCAATGGCTACGGTCCTACAGAGAATACGGTTTCTTCCACAGAGTTTTTGGTAGACAGACAGTATGACAACATCCCGATCGGAAAATCACAGCGGAATGTGCGCAGCTACATTGTGGATGAGAATCTGAACCGGCTTCCGGTGGGTGCGTCCGGCGAACTTTGTCACGCAGGAAGGCAGATTGCCAGAGGATATCATAATCTTCCGGAAAAAACAGCATCTGTGTTTGTAGAAAATCCATTTGCTGTATGTGAGCAGGAAAGCCGTCTTTACAGGACCGGTGATATGGTCCGCATGAAAGGCGACGGAAATATTGAGTACATAGGCCGGATCGATTCACAGGTGAAGATCAGAGGATATCGTGTGGAGCTTGGTGAGATCGAAGGTGCCCTTCTGAAACATGAGCTGGTGAAAAATGCAGCCGTTACAGTAATTGAAAAGGGTGGAAATAAATATATCACAGCTTATTATACAGGAGAAGCCATCCCGGAGGATGAACTGAAGACCTTCCTGGAGCCGCTGATCCCGGATTATATGATGCCGTCTTTCTTTGTCAGCATTGAGGAAATGCCTGTGACACCGGGCGGTAAGATTGATAAAAAAGCACTGCCAATGCCGGAGGTAACCACGAACACTGCCAGCTATGTAGAGCCAGTTACAGCAGCTCAGAGAGCACTCTGTGAGATTTTTGAGAAAGCACTGGGAATTGAAAGAGTAGGGATTGAGGACAACTTCTTTGAACTGGGCGGATCTTCCCTTACTGCATCCAAGGTTGCTGTTATGTGTCTGTCAAAGAATATTTCACTGGTATATGCGGATATTTTCAAATATCCTACTGTACGGGAACTTGCAGCTCTGGTTGATGATGACGGAGTTACAGAGGCTGCACAGAGCAAGAATGAATTTTCGGATTATAACTATAACAGGATCCAGAATGTGATCAGCGCAAATACAGAAGAAAATGCAGACCGGATCACAAAGGAAAAGCTGGGAGATATTATGGTCACAGGTGCCACAGGTTTCCTGGGAATCCATGTCCTTAAAGCATTCCTTGACAATTATGACGGTAAGGTTTACTGTCTTGTACGTAAGGGCAAATATGAATCGCCTGAAAAGCGAATGATGAACATGCTGATGTACTATTTTGATGATCCATACAAAGAGCTGTTTGAAAGCCGTATTATCTGTGTGGATGGGGATATTACCTCAAAGGAACAGGTAACAGGATTTTCAGAATACAAATTCAGCACCATCATTAACTGTGCTGCCTGCGTAAAGCATTTTGCGGCTGATGATGTACTGGAAAGAATTAATGTGCAGGGTGTGGAAAATCTGATCGATTTCTGTAAGAATAACGGCCGCAGACTGATCCAGATTTCTACGGTTTCCGTTGCAGGAGAAGGTTCTGACGGTGTTCCGCCAATGTCCAGAGTTTTCTGTGAAAATGATCTGTACATCGGACAGAATATTACCAACGAATATATCCGTACCAAATTCCTGGCAGAGAGGGCGGTTCTGGAAGCAGTTTCCGAGGGACTGGACGGCAAGGTAGTCCGGGTAGGTAATCTGATGAGCCGAAACTCTGACGGCGAGTTCCAGATTAATTTCATTACCAATGGATTCCTTCGCAGCCTGAGAGGTTATGCGGCTGTAGGTAAATTCCCTATGGGCGGTATGCATGAGGTGGCAGAATTCTCACCGATTGATTCTACTGCGCTGGCAGTTCTGAGACTGGCTCAGACCGACCGGAGATTTACTGTATTCCATGCATGCAACAGCCATCATATTTATATGGCAGACCTGATCTACGCAATGCGCAGCTATGGATTCAGGATTGATATTGTAAGAGATGAGGAGTTTGAGGCAGCAGTGAAGGAATTTGCAAAGACCGGTCAGGATTCTGATGCGGTTTCCGGACTGATCGCCTATACCTCACATAATGAAAATGAAATCTATACCATTGATTACAGCAATCGTTTTACAGCACAGGTTCTGTACAGGCTGGATTATAAATGGCCGGTTACAGATGACAGATATCTGGAAAATGCAATTGCAGCACTTGACAGACTTACATTTTTTGATTGATTCAGGAGGGAAAATTACAATGGAAATTATCACAAAAACAGAAGGTAACAAAGCAACTATGGAAATCAGCGGATGGCTTGATACACAGACAGCTCCCCAGTTAGGGGAGGCTCTGTCCGGACTTGAAGACAGCATCACAAGCCTGGTATTTGATTTTACAAATCTGGAGTATATTTCATCTGCAGGCTTACGTCAGGTGATCGTAGCCTACAAAAAAATGGCTCAAAAGGATGGATTTAAGATCATCAATGTTTCTGATGAGGTTTACGATGTATTCAGCCTTACAGGGTTTGACAGCAAGATCGATATTCAGAAGAAGTAACTGTTGATCAGATGCAGAAATTATACAGGATCAATATTAATCATTTTGAGGATCCGCTTAAGAATGAAAGGCTTCTGGATCTGGTTGGGATCAGAAGAAGAGAAAAGGTCATCAGGTATCGTATGCCTGATGACCGCAAAAGAAGTCTGGGTGCAGGGATCATCATCAGAAAAATCCTCGATGAAAACGGGCTTACGGAAAGCTGCCTGAGATATTCTGACAATGAAAAGCCGGTTGTGGATGGCCTTTTTTTTAATGTATCTCATGCGGGGGACTATGTTGTGGGTGTGCTGTCAGACTGCGAAGTCGGGTGCGATATTGAGAAAAATGCCAATGCGCCTCTTGAGGTGGCAGAACATTATTTCTACCATTCAGAGCTTGCTTACATCAAGGCTGCGAAGAACAAAGATAAGGCGTTTTTTACGCTCTGGACATTAAAAGAAAGTTATATGAAAATGACAGGCAGAGGAATGAGCCTTCCTTTGGATTCTTTTGAAGTGGTTCCCACAGCAGATGGGTTTGTCCTCGGAAAATCCTCAGAAAGGCCATGCTTTTTTGAGACAATGGAATTTGACGGTTATATTTTCTCGGTCAGCAGTGAGAGGGCTTTTTCTCTTCACAATCCATTGGAAATTGCTTTTGACGATATTTATGTATGATCACAGATGATTTTTCAGACACGCTCTAGAGTTTCAATCAGACAGGAAAGCGTATATGTCAGATATTGCTTCTGCTGTACGGGAGAACTGAGGAAGGCATCGGAGCAGGTAAACCAGGTGTAACAGGTATTTCTGGTTGCTGCTTTCCGGTGCTTTCTGTCAATTCCGGATCCGAGAGATTTCGGGATAACCGTATCCTCCTCCGGGAGATAATAGTAATCCTTATAATCTGCATAGTATTGTTTCAGTTTCCCGTCAGTTGTTTTGATAATTAAATTGATTTCTTCGTCTTTTCCTGTCAGATAGAAGTCGGTGTTTCCATTGGAAAATTCCTGTGGCAGTGTGCAGGGGAGCTTCAGTTTCAGGATCAGGTTGTCTCCGTCAAATTCGCTGTATGTAACTTCATAATCTCCATCATAGATGCAAAGATATCCCAGCATATCAAAGATTCTTCCCAGTCCCAGCACATCCTCCAGGTTATGTCCAAGGATTTCATCAGCTGTAAAGGCATCTCTTTTTTTCAGAAAATCTTTGTAAAGTTTAATGCATTCCTTACCATTATCATAAATCCTGTCTTTGATCCCCAGAAATTCTTCCATGCAGGGCTGCTTCATGGCAGACAGTTTTAAAAGTGACTTTAACGGTTTTAATGTCAGGTAGAGATCCAGCGACTGTTTTCCTGTAAACGGAGAGGGAATTCCATATTTTTCATATCGTGCTTCCAGATAGGGCTGGTCAAATCGTTCTCCGTTGTAAGAAATCATCAAATTATATTGCTGAAGAAATTGTGAAAAAATTCTCAGAATTGTCTCTTCTTCACTGGCATTTTCGGCCATCCATTGATAAAAATTCCAAGTTTCATCTTCAATTCCAACAGCTCCGATCAGGTATAAATACGTGGAATTTCTTGATAATCCGGTGGTTTCAATGTCGTAAAAAACAGGTGTGAAATTGTATTTTTGGAAGAATTTTCCGGTGAAAAATTTAACAGTCTCAAAGTCTGGAAACCCTTGTAAAATGGGCATTTTTTTAACAATCATGTTAATAATTTTTCCTTTCTGAAATTGTATTCAATTATACACAAGAAAATGAAATTTGGGTAGTGCTTTTTTTGAAAAAATGGTTTATATTATAAACAGGTTGATAAAAATGTACAAAAAAGTATATGGATTTTATCAAAAATAGAGCACTTTGGTGGTGCTTAATATAAAAGGAGGGAACGAAATGGGAATTTTAACCTTTAAGGGTGGTGTTCATCCTTATGACGGAAAAGAATTATCCAAGAACAGTCCGGTAGTGAAATATCTGCCAAAGGGAGATATGGTATATCCTCTTTCCCAGCATATCGGTGCTCCGGCAGTTCCGGTGGTAAAAAAAGGAGACCAGGTTTTAAAAGGTCAAATGATCGCCGAAGCGGGAGGATTTGTTTCTGCTCCGGTATATTCTTCTGTATCCGGTAAAGTAAAAGCTTTAGAAAAGCATTTTAATCCAACCGGAACAAAAGTTGATTGTATCGTAATTCAGAATGATGGCGAATATCAGGAAGCAGAGTATGCTCC
>OIHC01000201.1_pt1 | contig 19854 bp, 10 predicted proteins | sample 1582451 | NCBI WGS metagenome assembly OIHC01 (sample SAMN02674964, study PRJEB24791) | human gut metagenome, SKBSTL008 | isolation source: stool | host: Homo sapiens | place: USA | reverse complement strand
GGGATAAACGCTGAAGGCATCTAAGCGTGAAGCCCCCCTCAAGATGAGATATCCCTCCTTCGGGAGTAAGACCCCTTGAAGACTACAAGGTAGATAGGGCAGAGGTGGAAGCATGGCAACATGTGGAGCTGACTGTTACTAATAGGTCGAGGGCTTAATCTGGTTAATAACGGAGAAAAACAAATCGGATTTGTATGAAGTTTTGAAGGTACAAACCTTAATAATCCTCGATAGCTCAATGGTAGAGCACTCGGCTGTTAACCGAGTTGTTGTAGGTTCGAGCCCTACTCGGGGAGTTTTTTAGTATAATATATGGTGACATAGCCAAGTGGTAAGGCCCCGGTCTGCAACACCGTCATCGCCGGTTCAAATCCGGCTGTCACCTCTCTCAAAAGGACTACATCAGTTTATGATGTGGTCTTTCTTTTATATAATTTGCAAATAAAATATATTGTGAATTTATGTAATATTCGTAATATATGTTGTACACATTTCATTATTTTTTAATTTTCTAAATTATTTTTCAGGATGCTACACTAAATTAATAAAGAGAAATATAAGCCTGATAAACAGAATTATATTTCTCTTTTTTAACAACTCTTATCCTTTTTTGAATAGTTGTTGTATTATTATTATTCCTCTTCTGGATATTTCATATCCCATTCGGTTCTTATATCAGACATGATTTTCATGACATCATATGTATACTGACTGTGAATGAGGTTTTCTATTTCATCGGATGATGCTGAGCTTACAGCTTTTTCCATATCACATACTTCGTAATACAGTGCATCTGATGTATCACCTGCATCAATTACTTCTTTATGACCATCCTCTGTGTATGTAATAGTTGCCTCCATTCCTCTTGGATACTCAAAGATTTCCACATATGCTTTGTCAAAAGATAGTGTAGCGCGTTTGGGCTGCTTGGAATGTAGAGATAATGTGACAGTTGCCATCTCGGCAGCATCGTTCATAAGCAGAATACCTGACTGTTCATCAACACCGGTTGGTGCATATTTAACCTGTGACGATACTTGTGTTGGTGTTTCCTTGAAGAACCAGCGGATAAGAGAAAGTGAGTAAACTCCAATATCAAGCAATGCTCCTCCAGCAAGCTTACGACTGAAAAATCGGTTTGTCATATTGTAATCCTTGTAGCTTCCAAAATTGACCTGAATTAAATTTAGCCTGCCGAGTTGTCCACTTGCAATTATTTCGTTTAGCTTTTTATAAACAGGCATATGATATATAGTCATGGCTTCAGCAAGAATAACGTTATTTTCTTTAGCCAGTGAGACGGCTTCATCGAGCTCTGCGATATTTAAAGTAATAGATTTCTCACAGAGTACATGCTTTCCATTAGAAAGGGCTTTTCTTAGATAATTGATGTGAGTATTGTGTGGAGTGGAGATGTAAATGATATCCACATCAGGATCATAAAAGACGTCATCAATGTTGTCATATACCTTTGAAATGCCATATTTTTGTGCAAAAGCTACGGCCTTTTCATGAGTCCTGTTGGCAACTGAATAAAGAGTGCGCCCTTCCTTTGAGAGAGCATGCGCGAGCTCATTAGCTATTACGCCGCAGCCGAGTGTTGCCCAATTAAGCTGTTTCATGTGAAATCCTCCTTTTTAACTTAAAGTATTGTAGCTGTGATGGTACATAAATTATCTAAAATGATGTGAAATAACAAAATATAAACTCATTGATGATACCTTTTGACCCTTTAATCATAAAATATGTACCATAATGAACATATTCTAGCATGATGAATTATGAATTACAATGCATTTAGATTCAAAACAGTCAAAAACAGTCAAATTTGATAGTGACTAAATTAAAATTATTTAATTTGAACTATATTTTAGATTATAAACTAGTAATAGAAAAGATACTAAAATTAGCAATTAGGCAAGTAATAAAGATTTATGTAGTATATTCTGCACAAAATTAGAATATTACTTTTGCATATATTACACAATTTGAAATTTGACCTTATATAATTTTAACAATTTTCATGGTGATTATTTGTGAATATAAATGACTGATTATGATTGACAATGACTGATTTTGAAAATATAATAATACTACAAGTTAAATGATTATTGATTTTAATAAAAAAGGAAAATAATTGAATATAAAAGATTAAATGATAGTCTTTGAGCAATTTGAAAACAGGGGTGATTAGATGCTGGCGGAAGATAGATGCAAAAAAATACTTGATATATTAGATTCGATGGGAAGTGTGACTGTTCAGCAGCTTATGGATGAGCTTGATACATCCGAGTCAACAATCAGACGTGATCTGGTTGCAATGGACAAGAAGGGTTATCTCACTAAGGTACATGGTGGTGCGATTGCCAATAATACGAATATCCATACTCAGGATGAGAAGGTTATCAACAGGCTTAAGCAGAACCGCAGCGAAAAGGAACAGATTGCCAGATATGCGGCATCACTTATTGTGGATAATGATTTTGTTTATATAGATGCCGGTACTACAACAGCAGTCATGATTGATTATATTACTGCAAAGAATGTGGTTTTTGTTACAAACTCTCTGACTAATGCCAAGAGAATTTCCGATAGGGGATATACAGTATATATTCTGGGTGGCGAGTTCAAGTCTACTACTGAGGCTATTGTCGGAGATGAGGCCGTTGTGACGCTCGATAAATACAATTTTACGAAGGGCTTCTGGGGAACCAACGGAATTACTGTGAAGAATGGATTTACAACTCCGGAGATAAAGGAGGCCATGGTTAAAAAGAAATCCATGGAGAATAGCAAGGAGAAATACATTCTTGCGGATGACAGTAAGTTTTCACAGGTATCAAGTATCAAGTTTGCTGATTTTGAGGATGCTGTAATTGTTACAAATGCACTAAGCAATGACAACTATAAGAAATACAAAAATATTAAGGAGGTCTAACATGATTTATACAGTTACTTTTAATCCATCATTAGATTATATAGTTGATGTAACAGATTTTAAGACAGGAGTGGTCAATAGAACGACTGGAGAGAAGATTTTTGCAGGTGGTAAGGGCATCAATGTTTCCATGGTTCTTAAGAATCTTGGAATGAGCAATACTTCACTTGGTTTTACAGCAGGTTTTACAGGAAATGAAATTAAAAGACTTCTAGGAAAAAAAGGTGTTGATACTGATTTTATAGAGGTGGAGGATGGTATTTCACGTATCAATGTGAAGCTTCGCTCAAATGAGGAATCCGAGATTAATGGTCAGGGACCGGTAATCACTGAGGACAACATTAAAAAACTTTATGAGAAGCTTGACTGCTTAAAGGAGTCTGATGTGCTTGTGCTCGCAGGAAGTATTCCTGATGTAATGCCTTCATCAATGTATATGGATATCATGAAGCATCTTGAGGGCCGTGGAATAAATATTGTGGTTGATGCGACGAGAAATCTGCTCACAAATGTGCTTGCGTATAAGCCGTTCCTCATTAAGCCAAACAATCATGAACTCGGTGAGATATTCGGTGTTGAGATTACAGACAAGGACGATGTGATAAAATATGCAAAGAAGCTTCAGGAGCAGGGCGCAAGAAACGTGCTTGTTTCAATGGCAGGCGACGGAGCAGTGCTTGTGACTGAGGACGGACAGGAGTTTAAGGCAAATGCACCTAAAGGAAAGCTTAAAAACTCTGTAGGAGCAGGAGATTCGATGGTAGCCGGATTTGTTTACGGATACCTCAAATCAAATGATTATAAGCAGGCATTTATTTATGGTGTATGTACAGGAAGTGCAAGCGCATTTTCTGAGGAGCTTGCTACAAAGCCTGAGGTTGAGGCACTTATAGAAAAATGGGAGAATGCTTCCAATTAAACAAACGGTATCAAAAGGTTGATATAAATAATTAATATATTATATTAGGAGGAATGATATATGACAATCAGGGATTTATTGGCAGCTGAGAGTATCAATTTAAATGGTACGCCTGCCGGAAAAACCGAAGCATTGAATCAGTGTATTGATTTGATGGCAAAAAGTGGCAAAATTGCCGATGTTGAAACGTATCGCAAGGGCGTTTTTGCAAGAGAGGAGGAAGGCACAACAGGAATTGGAATGGGTATAGCAATTCCTCATTGTAAGTCTGATGCCGTTACTAAAGCAGGTCTTGCAGCAATGGTTGTAAAGGATGGGGTTGACTTTGAATCACTCGACGGTACACCTGCAAAGATTATTTTCCTTATCGCTGCACCAAACACAGAGGACAATGTGCATCTTCAGGTGCTCAGCAAGCTCTCTGTTATGCTGATGGACGAGCAGTTTACAAATTCTCTTATCAATGCCGGCTCAGTAGATGAGTTTTTAAATATCATCGACAGTGCTGAAAAGGCAAAGGATGAGAAGGAGGCTGCAAAGGAGGCAAAGGAACCTGTTGAGGTGAAGAAGGACGATGTATTTATCGTTGCAGTTACAGCCTGTCCTACAGGAATTGCCCATACTTATATGGCTGCTGAGGCTATTGAGAAAAAGGCCAAGGAGCTGGGATATCAGGTAAAGGTTGAGACAAGAGGCTCAGCCGGAGCTAAAAATGTACTCACAGATGATGAGATTGCAAAGGCTACCGGTGTTATCGTTGCATGTGATACAAATGTGCCTACAGACCGTTTTGACGGAAAGAAGGTTATTGAGTGTCAGGTTTCTGACGGAATAAATAAGACAGAGGAGCTCGTAAAGAGAATTGCTGCCGGTGATGCTCCTGTATTTAAGGCATCAGGTAAAAAAGAGGCTTCACATTCATCTATTGGTGGAAAGGAGAGCATTGGACATCAGATTTACAAGCATCTGATGAACGGTGTTTCACATATGCTTCCGTTCGTAGTTGGTGGTGGTATCCTTATCGCAATCGCGTTCCTTATCGATGGATTCAGTGTTGACCTTAATTCACTGTCGGCTGACCAGAGAGCAAATTTCGGTACTATTACACAGGGCGCAGCATTGTTTAAGGGAATCGGTGGAACAGCATTTGGATTTATGCTTCCTATCCTTGCAGGCTTTATCGCTATGAGTATTGCTGACCGTCCGGGTCTTGCAGTTGGTTTCGTAGGCGGTTCAATCGCAGCAAACGGTACATCAGGCTTCCTTGGAGCACTGGTTGCAGGTTTCGTTGCAGGATATATTGTAAATCTCTTAAAGAAGATATTCTCTAAGCTTCCTGAGAGTCTTGATGGTGTGAAGCCGGTTCTTCTTTATCCGCTGCTTGGTATATTCCTCATAGGCGTTATAATGCAGTTTGTAGTTGAGCCTCCAATCGGAGCTTTAAATACAGCTATCAACAACGGTCTTAATGGACTTAACGGTGCAAGCGCAGTAGTTCTCGGAGTACTTCTCGGAGGAATGATGGCAATAGATATGGGTGGCCCTGTAAACAAAGCCGCTTATGTATTTGGTACAGCTTCAATCGCTGCCGGAAACTACAATATCATGGCAGCAGTTATGATTGGTGGTATGGTTCCACCACTCGCAATCGCTCTTGCAACAATCTTCTTCAAGAACAAGTTCACAGCAGAGGAGAGAAAGGCAGGACCTACGAACTTTATCATGGGATTATCATTTATCACAGAGGGTGCAATCCCATTCGCAGCATCTGATCCGCTTCATGTCCTTCCGGCATGTGCAGTTGGTTCAGCAGTGGCAGGTGGACTTTCAATGGCATTTGGATGTACACTCATGGCACCTCACGGAGGAATCTTCGTAGTACCTACAATCGGAAATCCGTTAATGTATCTTGTTGCATTAGTAATCGGATCTTTCATTGCATGTGGATTACTCGGATTACTCAAAAAGAAAGTAAGTTAATAAGCAATCCTCAATTATCATTTTTTAATCCAACCTATAAACTAATCAACAAAGGCACTGCTTCGGCGGGGCCTTTGTTGTTATGTTGTGTATTAAAAATTAAAAGTATAAACATTCTCTGAAATAACAGCCTCATGCCTTGACGAGTGAATTTTCGAAGCATAAAGTATTATTAAGATGTAACTATTCAGAAAATAAACATTAGTAAACAGTGAGGCATAAAATGGGCAAGGTTATAGGTATAGATTTAGGAACAACAAACAGCTGTGTGGCAGTATTGGAGAACAATCAGCCGGTAGTCATAACTAACAGCGAGGGTCAGAGAACAACTCCGTCTGTAGTGGCTTTTACAAAAAATGGAGAGCGACTGGTTGGAGAGGCTGCAAAGAGGCAGGCAGCAGTCAATGTGGATAGAACATTTTTCTCAATAAAGAGACAGATGGGAAGCGATTTCAGGGCAAAGGTGGATGGAAAGCTGTATTCAGCTCCTGAGATTTCTTCTATGATTCTCAGAAAGCTGAAAAAGGATGCAGAGGACTATATTGGTGAGGCAGTGACAGATGCTGTAATCACAGTTCCTGCATATTTTTCGGATGCGCAGAGGCAGGCAACTAAGGATGCAGGAAGGATTGCGGGTCTTAATGTGCTTCGAATCATAAATGAGCCAACCTCTGCGGCACTCGCATACGGACTGGACCACGGACAGCAGCAGAAAATTCTTGTCTACGACCTCGGAGGAGGAACCTTCGATGTGTCTGTTATCGAAATAGGGGACAATCTGATAGAGGTGCTTGCCACAGCCGGTGATAATCATCTGGGTGGAGATGATTTTGATGAGAGAATCACGAATTATCTTGTCACAGAGTTTTACAGACAGCAGAATGTGGATCTGAGAAAGGATAATACTGCTATGCAGCGTGTCAGGGAGGAGGCTGAGAAGGCAAAAAAGGTGCTTTCATCCTCATCCTCAACCACTATCAACCTGCCATTTATCACCACTGTAAAGGGACAGCCGATCCACATGGAGATGAACCTCACAAGGGCTGAGTTTAATGAGATAACAAAGGATCTGGTGGAGAGAACGGCCATTCCTGTCAATCAGGCACTTTCAGATGCGGGGATTTGTGCAGCAGAGCTTGGAATGGTGCTGTTGGTAGGAGGCTCGACACGTGTGCCGGCTGTTGTTGAGGAGGTAAGAAGAATTACAGGAAAAGAGCCTTCACACAACCTGAATCCTGACGAGTGCGTGGCACTCGGTGCAGCAGTACAGGGCGGCAAGCTCGGTGGAGCAATTGTCGCAGGCAGCAGTGCGGCAGAGATTATACTGATGGATGTCACACCGCTTTCACTCGGAATTGAGACAGTTGGTGGTGTCTCAACTAAAATTATTGACAGAAATACGACTATTCCTACGAGATACAGCCAGATTTTTACAACTGCAGGAAGCTTCCAGACCTCTGTGGATATAAAGGTACTGCAGGGTGAGAGGCAGTTTGCAAGGGACAATAAGCTGATTGGAAACTTCAGGCTAAAGGGCATCAAGCCGGCTCCGGCAGGTGTGCCGCAGATAGAGGTGACGTTTGATATAGATGCAAACGGCATTGTGCAGGTTTCTGCAAAGGACCTGGGCACAGGAAAGCATCAGGAGATTACGATTACCGCAAGCTCAAATTTGTCTGATTCTGAGATTGAGCAGGCTATCCGTGAGGCGCAGGAGTATGAGGCAACAGACGGACAGAGAAAGGCTTATATTGATGCAAGAAGTGAGGCTGATACGCTTGTGCGCCAGGTGGAAAATGTCATGGCTGACAAGGAAAAAAGAAAGGCTATGGACAGCGCACAGAAAAAAAGTGTGAAATCATCGCTTTCGTATGTGAAGAAGCTTATTTCAAGGACAAAGCCCGGAAATGTGAGCGAAGAGCAGGCTGCCGAGATAAAGCATGCGGCAGATGAGCTGAGAAATGCGGCAGCGGGATTGATTTAATTATAGTAACTACTATTATTCATTTGGCTATTTACGAGAAGCGGATTTTCATATAAAATATGGGTAAGTGGTGAGTATTCAGAACCACCCTGAATAGTTATAATGTTAATTTAAATCCGAGGAAATAGAAAATGAATGCGAACGATAAAACAGAAAAGGTACTAAGAGAAATTCATATCATGCTCTCAAAGGCGGAGCCGTATAAGCCGGAGCCGAGCAGGGTGATCATAAACAAGCAGCAAATGATAGATTTACTTGCTGAGCTGAATAAGTGTATATATGCAATACAGGATGAGTATGAGCTTACTGAGCAGAGTCGCAATCACGCAGAGAGAGAGTTCAGAAAGAAGGGGGACCAGATAGTCTGGGATGCAAGCAGAAAGGCTGAGGATGTGTATGCAGCATCGGTTATCTATACGGATGAGGCGCTTTCAAGAGTGCGTGATATCATCAATGATACCAACGAGTCACTTGAAAAGCTGTGCAAGAATATGAAGGATAAGATTGCAGAGCAGGAGAAGATAGTTAAAACTAACCAGTATGAGCTCAAGGGACAGCTTCAGGATTTGTCCGATACGGAGAAGTATCTTAAGATTATCGATGACAGAAATAAGGAGATAGAACGTCAGAAAAATGAAGGTAAGCCAGTAGAGGAGCGTACTATTGACAAGGAAGAGAAGTCTATCTATGCAAACAGACAGACTGAAATCAAGGTAAATATGGATTATATCAGAAAACTGGGACTTGCTGAGGGCGAGGACCTGGGAGATGGTGTAGTGGGTGAAGTGAAGCTTGCAGACGATACACCTGATGCCGGATTAAATCATAGCAATGATAAGGATGAAGCCAAGGATGCCGGCTCAAAATCGTCTGTTGATGAGGATTATAAGGCAATAAGCAGAAAAGCCGGCAATCCACCTGTTATCAACACAATGGAGGGGAAGGAGCTCACAGCCGGCATCCACAGAATGTGGCAGAGCATCACCGGAAATAAAGGGAAATGAAACACGCCTATGTAATATAAAGCAGCAGTTCAAAACAGAACGGCTGCTTTTTGGCTTATATTTAAAAGTAGGTAATATTAAGCAGATTTTAAGAAAAACAAAGTGGATAATCTGATAAAATATAGCTGACTAACGGCAGGAGAAGGTTTCTAATCAAAATTCATAGAAGGAGGATAATATGACAATATTAGTTTGTGATGACGACAAGGAAATAGTTGAGGCAATTGAGATTTACCTGATGCAGGAGGGCTATAACGTGGAGAAGGCTTACGATGGCATACAGGCGGTTGAAATTATGAAGAATAAAAAAATAGACCTCATGATAATAGATGTCATGATGCCAAAGCTCGACGGAATAAGAGCTACTCTGCAGATACGAAAGGAAAGCAGGGTGCCGATAATCATTCTCTCGGCAAAGACAGAGGATGCTGACAAGATTTTAGGCCTCAATGTGGGGGCTGATGATTATGTTACAAAGCCTTTTAATCCGCTTGAGCTTGTGGCAAGGGTAAAGTCACAGCTTCGCAGATACACCACTCTGTCAAGCAATGATGCAGCCGGAGACAAGGTTTATGAAGCCGGAGGCCTTTTGGTAAATGATGATTTAAAAAAGGTGACTGTGGATGGAGAGGATGTAAAGCTCACACCGATTGAGTACAATATTTTGCTTTTACTCCTTAAAAACAAGGGAAAGGTCTACTCAATAAACGAAATATATGAGAGTATATGGAACGAGGAGGCGATAGGCGCCGATAATACAGTTGCCGTGCACATCAGACATATCAGGGAAAAAATAGAGATAAATCCTAAAGAGCCGCGATATCTGAAAGTGGTCTGGGGAGTAGGCTATAAGATAGAGGACAACAAATGAAGCAGTATACAATAGGAAAAAAAGCAGCGGTCATAGTTTTGCATCAGCTATGCATGATACTTATGGTGACAGGAGTGTTTGCCACAGGCTATGCATTCAGGCACGATGCGCATGGAAATATTGATATATATACACTAATATCGCTTGCGGGCCTGGTAGGCAGCTTTGTGAGCCTGGCGTATATGGCAAACGTGGCCGGCAGAAAATCAGAGGATGATTACACAATATACTATTTACCGATTGACAAGGTATACTCTGATGTGATGCTAGTGATATTTACACTGCTCATGGTATTTATGGGAAAAGTGATTTCAGGCGTAAAAAACCAGCACTTTGACTATGCATCACTCATTATGACGGCCGGCACATTTACTTTTTTGTTTGATCTGGCTTTTATTATTTTATACCAGAGCATTGTAAGGAAGATAAAAGGCAATATACTTTGCACACACAGCCTGATGTACAAGGGCTATGAGCTTTTGAAAAGAGTTATTGAGAAAAAGGATATCCACACACAAAAAACCAAAGAGATAATGCGCATACAGGAGGCTCTTGAAGCTATTTCGGAAGGAGCGCTTGACACTACACTCAATGTCAATGAGTTTCATGGGCAGCAGAAAAAGGTGGCGGAGGCTGTCAACCATATACGCCAGGGTCTTATGAGCTCGGTGAATGAGAGTCTTAAAAATGAAAAATTAAAGGCTGATTTAATAACAAACGTGTCACATGATATAAAGACACCTCTGACTTCAATAGTCAACTATGTTGACCTGCTTAAGAGGGAAAATCTGGAAAATGAAAATGCCAAATACTATATACATGTGCTGGAGGAAAAGTCACAGCGCTTAAAGCAGCTTACAGAGGATTTGGTAGAGACATCAAAGATTACCTCGGGAAATGTGAAGCTCAATATGCAAAAGCTTGATCTGGTTGAGCTTTTATACCAGACCGGAGGTGAATTCAATGAGCGCTTTGAGTCGAGAAATCTGACAATAGTTACAAAAATTCCATCAGAACAGATATTTATCTATGCGGATGGACGTCAGCTTTACCGCTCTATTGAAAATCTGTATACTAATGCCGCAAAATATGCACTGGAAAATACCAGAGTGTATGTAGAGTTTGAAAAGGCAGATACAAAGGCCGTTTTTACAATAAAGAATGTGTCTAAGAACAAGCTTGACATAGTAAGCAACGGAAATGTAGACCTGACAGAGCGTTTTGTGAGGGGAGAGAGGTCGAGAACCACTGAAGGAAGTGGACTTGGACTTTCGATTGCAAAGAATCTGACCCATTTGATGGGAGGAAAATTCGAAATTAAGGTAGATGGTGATTTATTTATTGCCACAATTACCTATAATATTATATAATAGTAAATAAAAGAATTTTGAAATACACATACGGAGGTAGAATAAGTGAAATTATATGAAAACGGTGCTTACCTTTTAAACGGTAAGGAAGTAATAATTGATGGACCAAAAGCTCAGGCAGCTGTCAAAAGCAAGACCGGCAAGGACATCGATAAACAGACAGCTAAGCAGGAGACAATTGCTTACGGTATTTTAAAGGAGCACAATACATCCGGCAATATGGACAAGCTTCAGATTAAGTTTGATAAGCTTACATCGCATGATATCACATTTGTAGGTATCATCCAGACAGCACGAGCTTCAGGACTTGAGAAATTCCCTATCCCGTATGTACTTACAAACTGTCACAACAGCCTTTGTGCAGTTGGTGGAACAATCAATGAGGATGACCACATGTTTGGTCTCACATGTGCAAAGAAGTACGGCGGAATCTATGTACCACCTCATCAGGCAGTTATCCATCAGTTTGCACGAGAGATGCTTGCCGGCGGCGGAAAAATGATACTTGGTTCTGATTCACATACACGCTATGGTGCACTTGGTACTATGGCAGTTGGCGAGGGTGGGCCTGAGCTTGTTAAGCAGCTTCTCGAACAGACATATGATATTGATATGCCTGAGGTAGTAGGTATTTACCTGACAGGAGAGCCGATCAAGGGCGTTGGACCACAGGATGTCGCACTTGCAATTATCGGAGAGGTATTCGGAAACGGCTTCGTAAAGAACAAAGTTATGGAGTTTGTAGGACCGGGTGTGTCTAATCTGAGCGTTGACTTCCGTATAGGTGTCGATGTTATGACAACAGAGACTACATGTCTTTCTTCTATCTGGAGAACAGATGACCAGGTTAAGGAATTCTTTGAGATTCACGGTAGGGCTGAGGACCACAAGGAGCTTAATCCGGGTGAGGTGGCTTACTACGACAGATTTATTGAGATTGATTTAAGCCAGATCCGCCCAATGATAGCTATGCCATTCCATCCAAGCAATACCTACACTATCGATGAGCTCAATGCAAACCTCATGGATATTCTCGATGACTGTGAGAAGAGAGCTGAGGTAAGCTTTGACGGCAAGGTGAAGCTTGATTTAAAGAGTAAGGTAAGAGACGGAAAACTGTATGTAGACCAGGGAATCATCGCAGGCTGTGCAGGCGGTGGATTTGAGAATATCTGCGATGCGGCTGACATATTAAACGGACATTCAATCGGAGCAGACGAGTTTACACTGAGTGTTTACCCGGCATCTACTCCAATATACATGGAGCTTGTGAAAAACGGAGCTGTAGCAAAGCTTCTTGAGACAGGTGCAATCGTAAAGACTGCTTTCTGCGGACCTTGCTTTGGTGCAGGAGATACACCGGCCAACAACGCATTCTCTATCCGTCATTCAACAAGAAACTTCCCTAACAGAGAGGGTTCTAAGGTACAGAACGGACAGATCAGCTCAGTGGCACTCATGGATGCACGTTCAATCGCTGCAACAGCAGCAAACAAGGGCTTCCTTACATCAGCAGCGGATATTGATGTCAACTTTACAAAGCCTAAATATTTCTTTGACAAGACTATATATGAGAACCGTGTATTTGACAGCCATGGAGTGGCAGATCCTTCAGTTGAAATCCAGTTCGGACCAAACATCAAGGACTGGCCGGCAATGAGTGCGCTTCCTGAGAATATGCTCCTTAAGGTGGTTTCAGAGATTCATGATCCTGTTACTACAACAGATGAGCTCATTCCTTCAGGAGAGACATCATCATATCGTTCAAACCCTCTTGGCCTTGCAGAGTTCGCACTTTCAAGAAAGGATCCTGAGTATGTAGGCAGAGCAAAGGAAATCCAAAAGGCCCAGAAGGCTATAGAGAGTGGTGAGTGCGCAGGAAAGGCTGTTCCTGAGGTTGCTGAAATCATGGGAGTAGTAAAGAAAAAATTCCCTGAGGCAAGCCATGAGAATATGGGCTTCGGAAGCACAATTTTTGCTGTTAAGCCGGGTGACGGCTCAGCAAGAGAGCAGGCTGCCAGCTGCCAGAAGGTACTCGGAGGCTGGGCAAATATCGCAAACGAGTATGCCACAAAGAGATACCGTTCAAACCTTATCAACTGGGGAATGCTTCCATTCATCATCGATGAGGGAGAGCTTCCGTTCCACAACCTCGACTATATCTTCCTTCCGGGAATCAAGAAGGAAATCGAGGATGCAAAGACGGAGTTTGAGGCATATGTTGTCAAGGATGGTGAATTAAAGCCATTTACACTGAAGATGGGTGAGCTCACAGATGATGAAAGAGAGATAATATTAAAGGGATGTCTCATCAACTATAATCGTAAATAAGGAGAGTTTAATCCGATGGAAGAAACCGGAAAAGCTGGTAAAAAATCAAACATTGAGATAAATGCAGATAAGGGTGCGAAGCAGAATTCGCACCCGGGGCGTGAGGAATGGCCACATCTGATCAGAATAGGTGTCATGGTATTTGTCACGTTTGCAGTCAGTATACTGTTTTTCTTTGCACTGTACAGATTTGAGGGCTTTGCAGGCATATGGAGCAAGCTGCTTGCGGCAGCAATGCCTATTATAATGGGACTTGTGCTTGCATACCTGATGAATCCTGTCATGCTGTGGCTGGAAAGATGCTTTAAAAAGCTTCTTTCCAAAAAGATGAAAAGCGAAAGCAAGCTGCGAAAGGTTTCAAGAGCTCTTGCAATCACAGGCTCGGTTATTATTCTGGTAGCGATTATTTCGCTCCTCATTGCGGCTATTGTGCCTTCTGTCATAGCAAGTATATCAGGACTTATGAAGACACTGCCAAATGATGTTGCGGCATTCATCAACATGATAAAGAACGGCAATTTCGGGGACAGCAAAATTGCTGAGCTCGCGAGCACAGGTTTACAGAATGCAACCGACTACATTGAGGATTATGCCACAGAAAAGCTGATTCCTGAGGCACAGAAGTATGTTGCACAGATTACAACCGGTGTGATTTCGGTAGTCAGAGGCTTATTTAATTTTATTATCGGAATAATCGTGATGGTCTATGTGATGAGTATTCAGGAGACTCTCGCAGGACAGAGCAAAAAGATAATATATGCTGTCTGCAAGCCAAAGACAGGCAATATCATCATTGAGACGATCAGAAAGACAAATGAGATTTTTGGAGGCTTCATAAGCGGTAAGATTATAGATTCACTGATTATAGGTGTGATTGCATATTTCGGATGTCTGATTTTAAGGATTCCATCATCGGTGCTCGTTGCAGTGATTATCGGCGTCACAAATGTGATTCCGGTATTCGGACCGTTTATCGGTGCAATTCCATCGTTACTCATAGTAGTAATTCAGAGTCCGTGGCATGCGCTTTATCTTCTGATATTTATTGTCGTGCTGCAGCAGGTGGATGGTAATATAATAGGGCCTAAGATACTTGGCTCATCTACCGGTCTTTCGACCTTCTGGGTTATGTTTGCCATACTAATCGGCGGAGGAATGTTTGGTTTTCTTGGAATGTTACTTGGTGTTCCAACCTTTGCTGTGATATACTATATTGTGAAAAGAGTTGTTAATTATGCTCTCAGGAAAAAGAAGCTTCCTGAGGACACAAGGGATTATACAAAGACAACAGGCGTAGATACAAAAAATAATAAGCTTAAATACGAGTAGGTGAAATAAGTGGATAAATACGAATACAATCTCAAGCTGGATCAGATAAAAGCCCTAAGCGCCGAGGAGGGCTATATGAGCGCAGCAGAGATTGCGGATAGCATAAATTGGAACAAAATTAAAAATGTAAATACACTCGTTAAAATCGGCGAAATCTACGAGAAGGCCGAAAGATACCAGGATGCAAGGGACATACTTTTAATGGCCTATGACCGTTCACCAATCGGCAGGATGATTATATACAGACTGGCTGAGGTCGCCATCAAGATGGGGGATTATGATGCTGCTACAGAGTATTATGATGAGTTTGTTGAGATAGCGCCTCATGATGATATGAAGTATGTATTAAGATATGCCATCAAAAAAGGGCAGGGAGCTTCATTTGATGAGCTTATCACTATTCTTGAAGAATACAAGGATGAAGAATACACTGAGGAGTGGGCATATGAGCTTGCATATCTATACCACAAGGCCGGAAAAGCCGATAAGTGTATAGATGCCTGCGATGAGCTCATTCTGTGGTTCGGAGACGGACCATATGTGGAGCGTGCGCTGGAGCTTAAGATGCTTTATCAGCCACTTACCAAGGCTCAGGAGGAAAAGTACAGACGATTCAAGGCAGAGAAGGAAAAGCCGGCTAAGATAAAGGATGAGGCTGAGGTCACTGAGATAGGTGCCATGGAGATGGTAAAGGGCGGAGAGATAGTGCATGATGACGTAACTATTCCGCAGATTACTGTAAATCAGGAGAAGTTCAATACTGTAAATTTACAGCAGGAGATTGCCAAGGGTATGCAGCAGATCATTGAGGCCAAGGGCAAGAATGAAGTTGCTGATACGATGGATACCATCAAAAAGATAGTTGAGGATATTCCTTATCTCAAGCTCGAAAAGGAGCAGGAAGAGTATGTACAGCAGCCGGAAGAGACAGAGCATATCGCTACAGATGAAGAGATAGATGGTTCACTTAAGTTGAATTTCAAGGAGCTTTTGGGTGAAGACGCTGACGGACAGATGTCTATGGTCATGAGTGAAAAGACTCAGCTTGAGCATCAGATTACAGGACAGATGTCTATACAGGATGTGCTTGAAGAATGGGAAAAGACCAGACATGCGGCTGAAATTGCACTTAAAGAGGCTGAGCAGCAGAAACTTGAGTCAGCTAAGGCAAGAGCACTTCAGGAGGCAGGAGACATCATGGAGAGACTAAATGATGTCATTCCAAAGCTGGATGCAGGTGTCACTCCGAAGGAACTTCTTGAGGAGGAGTATTTGAAGGTCCCGGTTGATATTATAGAGCAGAAAGCTGCCGTGAAGGAGCCTGAAGAAGAGCAGAAACCGGATATGCAGGAGCTTTATGCAGAGGAGACTGTGGATGAAGTACAGGAGCCGCAGGAAGCACCGGAAGAGGCTATAGACGAAGTGCAGGAGTCACAGGAAGCACCGGAGGATACTATAGACGAAGTACAGGAGTCACAGGAAGCACCGGAAGAAGCTATAGAAGAAGTGCAGGAGTCACGGGAAGTACCGGAAGAGGCTGCAGATGAAGCAAAGGAACCGGTTGGAGAGCCGGAGGATATAATTATGGCAGAGGAGTCTGAGAAAGACGAGATACTCATGCAGCCGACTACCATGATGCCTGAAATAACAGATGATATGTTAAATGTCGATGATGATACATCAGATGATGAGACTTCACAGGAGAAAGAAAACGTTTCTGAGAAGAGAGATTTTGATCATGTGACATCATTTATCGAGCAGGAAATAGCCAAGATGACAGCAAAGAATCCGGGACTGGAGAAGAAGCTGGATATGGCTAAGACAAGAAAAATGCCGGATATTTCATTGCCGGAGGATTTAGAGAGCGAAGAAGATGACTCGAAATTGAAAGAAACAAAACATATAAAAGAGCTTACAAGCGAACAGAAAGCTATATTTTCATATTTCATACCGGTAAAGGGTATGGAGGATCAGATCTGCAAGGCATATAATGCAGTGCTTGATCATTTCAACAGGAAAGAAAACGCATCCACAGGCAACCTGATTATACAGGGAGAGCAGGGTTGCGGAAAGACAATGCTTGCTACAAGCTTTATAAAGGTATTACAAAAAGATGGTGAACAGCTTACAGGAAAGATGGGCAAGATTGATGCTGCCGCACTCAATAAAAAGGATGTGCAGCAGGTAGTCAGAAAGATAACAGGAGGCTGTCTCATCATAGAAAGAGCCGGTGATATCGACCGCAGCATAGCTGCCCAGCTATCATTTTTGATGGAGCATGATATTACAGGAACACTCTATATACTTGAGGATACATCAAAGGGTATAAAGAAGGCTCTCTCAATGGATGAGGGCTTTGCATCCAAGTTCACGGAAAAGATATCGGTTCCTATTTTTACAAATGATGAACTCGTATTGTTTGCCAAATCGTACTCTGCAGAGCTTGGGTACAAGATAGATGAGATGGCTATTCTGGCATTGCATAACAGAATCAGCAATATTGAGAGGATAGACCAGGCTACCACTCTGACAGAGGTCAAGGATATAATTGACGAGGCCATAGACAGGGAGGCTCACAGCGGACTTAAGAAGGCTATAAGTATTCTGACAGCCAGGCGATATACAGATGATGACCGAATTGTACTCAAAGAGGATCATTTCAGGGAAAAATAAATACTTATGGGGGGTATATATATGTGTAATTTTACAGCAATGGATTGTTACCTGTTTGGTCAGGCAACACACTATGATATCTACAAGAAGATGGGTGCTCACTTAGCTGAGCGTAAAGGAAAAAAAGGAGTGTGCTTTGACGTCTGGGCGCCACATGCGAGGGAAGTATACGTGTTTGGTGAGTTTAACGACTGGAATGAGACCAGTCATGAGATGAAGCGTGTAGAGCCGGAAACCATGGGAGTGTATGAGCTTTTTGTACCGGGAGCGCAAAAGGGTCAGATGTATAAGTTTATTATAGTCACTGAACAGGGTGATAAGCTGTACAAGGCGGATCCATACGCAAACTACGCAGAGCTTCGTCCGGGAACAGCGTCAATCATCACAGATATCGAGCACTTCACATGGACTGACAAAGAGTGGATGGATAAGAGAGCAGCAAAGTCAGATGCTGATGTATATTCTTCACCTATGGCTATATATGAGTGTCATCCGGGCTCATGGATGAGACATCCGGGCAGGGATGATGAGGGCTTTTATACATACAGGGAGCTTGCAAAATCACTCATATCCTATGTGAAAACTATGGGATATACACATATTGAGCTTATGGGTATTTCAGAGTATCCGTTTGATGGCTCATGGGGATATCAGGTGACAGGCTACTATGCACCTACATCGAGGTATGGAGAGCCTGAGGATTTTGCATACTTTGTTGATCAGTGCCATAAAAATAATATCGGAGTAATCCTCGACTGGGTACCTGCACATTTCCCAAAGGATGCGCATGGACTTGCCAATTTCGATGGAACAGCCACATATGAGTATGCAGACCCAAGAAAGGGAGAGCATCCCGACTGGGGCACAAAGATATTTGACTACGGTAAGAATGAAGTAAAGAACTTCCTTATCGGAAGTGCACTTATGTGGATAGAAAATTACCACGTAGACGGACTCCGTGTGGATGCAGTTGCGTCAATGCTTTATCTTGACTATGGAAAGAACGACGGACAGTGGGTGCCAAACAAGTTTGGAGGAAATAAGAACCTCGAGGCAGTAGAGTTTTTCAAGCATATCAATACACTCATACTTGGAAGAAATCACGGAACTGTAATGATAGCCGAAGAGTCTACCGCATGGCCAAAGGTAACAGGCAAGGTAGAGGAAGACGGACTGAACTTCAGCTACAAATGGAACATGGGATGGATGCATGACTTCCTTGATTATATGAAGCTGGATCCATATTTCCGTAAAAATAACCACAACAAGATGACATTTGCGATGAGCTATAATGAGAGTGAGAAATATATTCTGGTACTGTCACATGATGAGGTGGTACATCTGAAGTGTTCTATGCTCAACAAAATGCCGGGCTTAGAAGGGGATAAATTCAAGAACCTCATGGCAGGATATGCATTTATGATGGGACACTGTGGAAAGAAGCTTCTTTTCATGGGACAGGAGTTTGCACAGAAGCAGGAGTGGAGTGAGGAAAGAGAACTCGACTGGTATCTGCTTGAGAATCCGGAGCATAAAAAGATCCAGAACTGGGTAAAGGAGCTGCTTCACCTCTATAGGAGAAACCGCTGTCTGTATGAGCTGGATTCAAGCTGGGAAGGCTTTGAATGGATAAATGCAAACGATGCAGACAGAAGCATCTTCAGCTTTATCAGAAAGAGTAAGGATGGCAAGAATAATATGCTCTTTGTCATCAATTTCACACCGGTAGAGAGACCTGATTACAGAGTCGGAGTGCCAAAGCACAAGACATATCAGCTCGTTTTAGATAGTGAGGATCCTAAGTTTACCGGCAAAACGGTACAAGCGCCTGTAAAGAAGGCTGCAAAGGGCAGAGGCAAGGCAGCAAAACAGTCATATAAGAAGCTGGACTATAAGGCAGTCAAATCAGAGTGTGACGGCAGACCATTTTCATTTGCTTATCCACTTGCGCCTTACGGAGTTGCTGTATTTAAATACTAATATACCGGTAAACAGCAGGGTAAAGGACCGCGCCAATTTAAGGCGCGGTCTTTATTTTTGCGTATTATATGTCGATATATAATAAAAAGATAACTATTCAGAACCACCCCCTCACATATGAGAAAAAAATATCCATAAATAAAGGCTGCAGAGATGGTATATATGCAGGGCACGGAGCAGGAAATATGCAGATAGAGAATTTGATTAATAAAAGCACAGATACGAAAAATACGGACACAAAAACCATAAATGACATGACAACGGGTATGCGTGTGTCAGACTACATAAAGACAGACAGTAGTGACAATATGTCAAAAAAGGCGGCTGTTGTCGGTTCGTCAAACTCTGTTGATATGTCGGATACGATATATGCAAGACCACAGGCTAAAAATGAAGCCGGGAACAGCGATGACACAGATATGGCAGAAAATCTGCTAAATGACATGAATCAGACCTCAGAAAACAGGCGAAATGA
>OIHC01000163.1_pt1 | contig 22951 bp, 17 predicted proteins | sample 1582451 | NCBI WGS metagenome assembly OIHC01 (sample SAMN02674964, study PRJEB24791) | human gut metagenome, SKBSTL008 | isolation source: stool | host: Homo sapiens | place: USA | reverse complement strand
AAAATATTGATAAACATTTTGGCATCACACACGCCCTGGACAACGTTTCCTTTACATTTAATAAAGGTGAGATCCACGCACTGATCGGTGAAAATGGTTCCGGTAAATCTACATTAACATCCTGCCTGACAGGTATTTACCAGAAAGATTCCGGTAAGTTTATCCTTGAAGGAAAAGAGATTACTGCAACAAACCAGGTTGAAGCCAACCATCAGGGTGTAGCCATTATCGTACAGGAGATCGGAACACTTTCCGGACTGACTGTAGCAGAGAATATTTTCCTTGGAAACGAGGATCAGTTTACCAAATGTGGTATCAAAAATACCGCAGCAATGAACAAGAAAGCCCAGGAATATCTGGACAGCTATGGATTCAACTATATTGATGCAACTAAGGTGATCGATGATTACAACTTCGAGGATCGTAAGCTGGTAGAGATCGTAAAATCTACCTACTTTAATCCGAAGGTTCTGGTTGTAGACGAGACAACAACAGCACTTGGACAGAAAGGCCGTGAAGAGCTTTTCAAGGTAATGCACAAGGTTCGTGACACAGGAAACTGCGTAATCTTTATTTCCCATGACCTTGAGGAGGTTATCGAGCAGTCTGATAATATCAGTGTACTTCGAGATGGTGTGAAGATCGGTTCCATCACAAAGGAAGAAGCTACACCTGACAGACTGAAAGCCTTAATGGTAGGCCGTGAGATCGGTGACAGCTACTATCGTACAGACTACGGCGAGAAGGTATCTGATGAAGTTGTTCTTTCCGCTAAGAATGTGACAGTAAAAGGACAGATCGAGAACCTGAACCTTGATCTTCACAAAGGTGAGATTCTTGGTATCGGAGGACTTTCCGAATGCGGTATGCATGAGGTTGGAAAGGCACTTTTCGGAGCTTCCTATTTCCGTCAGGGAAGTGTAACTCTGGGAGATGGCACACCGATCAATTCCATTCCGGATGCCATCAAACACAGTATTGCATATGCTTCCAAGGACCGTGACAATGAGTCTCTGGTCATTAATGATACAATTGGCGATAACATTTGTCTTCCATCCCTGGAGGATCTGAAGACTCATGGATTCCTTCGCGCAAAGACAATGAATGAATTTGCCAATAAATTTGCAAAACAGATGAGTACAAAAATGACAGGCGTTGACCAGTTTGTATCCGCTCTTTCAGGCGGTAACAAACAGAAAGTCGTTCTTGCACGCTGGGTTGGTAAAGACTCCGACCTGATCATCCTTGACTCCCCTACACGTGGTATTGATGTCAAAGTTAAAGCTGATATCTACGCCATGATGAACGATATGAGAAAAAGAGGAAAATCCATTATTATGATCTCTGAGGAAATCATGGAGCTTCTGGGTATGGCAGACCGTATCCTGATCATGAAGGACGGTAAGATCAATGGTGAATTCCTTCGCTCTCCGGATCTGAAAGACACAGATCTGATTGACAATATGATTTAAGGGGGTAAAAAAATGAGTACAACAAAAAAATCAACTGAGCAAGTACCATTTCTGGAACGTCCCATTGTGCGTACGATCCTTCCTATCGCAGGATTCGTGATCATCTGTGTATTATTTGCAATCCTCACAGACGGCAGACTGTTTCAGCCGAAAAATATATCACTGCTTCTGAGCCAGTCATACATGCTGCTGATCTCATCCATCGGCGTGTTCATGGTAATGACAATGGGTGGTCTGGATTTCTCCCAGGGCTCCATGCTTGGTGTTGCTTCCATCGTAGTCTGCTATCTTTCCCACTACAATATGGTTCTGGCAGCACTCGGTGGTGTGGTAACAGGTGGTCTCATCGGTCTGATCAATGGTTACTTCAATGTTAAGAGAAAAATCACAAGCTTCATTGTTACAATCTGTACCATGTATCTGTTCCGTGGAGTTTGTGCATATGCAACAACTAACTCACCTGTTTATGCAGTAAGTGATATTTCCAAATACAACACACTGCCATTTATGCTTACTTTTACAGTGATCATCTTCGTAGTGGCATATCTTGTATTTACTTACACAGGTCTGGGCTCCAGACTGAAAGCAATCGGTGCAGGTGAAACAGCAGCAAGATTCGCAGGTATCCGTGTAGAGACTACAAAGATCCTTGTATTCGTGGCAGCAGGATGTATCACAGGACTTGCAGCATTTGTAAATGCTATCAAAGTAGGTTCCGCCGGTGCCTGTGGATCATACGGAACTACATATGGTCCGATGATTGCCATTAAGATAATAAATACTATAAATGCCAGAGAAATCACCGCTGTTTTTCTCTTCATGAATTTCTTGACAAATTCTTTGAACTTGCTCTGTGCCTTAGGGAGTTCTTCGGCAGCAGCAAGGTTAATGTTTGATGTTGTGTTCTTATCTGCCATCTTCTCTCCTCCTCTACTCATAACGTACTCTTGGGTTAATCACGCCATAAAGAACATCTACGATCAGGTTGATCAGGATATATTCTGTAGCAAAGAACAGAAGTAATGCCTGAACAACTTTGTAATCTCTCATCTGGATGGAGTCTACCAGAAGACGTCCAAGTCCGGGAATGGAGAATACTGTCTCTGCCATAACAGATCCGGAAAGGAGACCACCGATCTGAAGTCCGGCTACTGTTACGATCTCAATCAGAGAGTTCTTAAATGCATGGCGCATAACAACCAGTGATTCAGAAAGACCTTTGGCACGTGCGGTACGCACATAGTCCTCACGCATGGTCTCAAGCATGGAAGATCTGGAGAATCTGGCAAGTACGGCCATGATTCCTGCTCCCATTGTAAGTGATGGAAGAATATAACTCTTCCAGGTTTCCAGTCCACTGGTTGGAAGCCATCCCAGGCTTACTGAGAAAAGCTGGATTAATTCCAGACCTAACCAGAAACTTGGAACAGATATACCTGCGATTGCTATGATCATACCTACATAATCAAGAATTCTGCCATGAAATACGGCAGCGATGATACCGATTGCAATACCGATGATTGCAGCCCATATCATGGATGAGAATGTCAGCATGATAGTTGGTTTCAGTCTTGGTGCGATTGTCTCTGCTACGGTTTTACCGTTTTTGATAGAGCTTCCCAGATCTCCTGTAAAAAGACCTTTCATATATTTACCATACTGTACAAGTAATGGCTCATCCAGTCCCAGCTGTTCACGTACAACTGCCACATCTTCCTTTGTTGCATCCTGACCGGCTACCAGTCTTGCCGGATCACCTGGAATCATATGGATAAACATAAATACTACGAATGAGATAACCAGAAGCAGCGGGATTGTGCTTGCCAAACGTTTACCTAAATAACGTCCCATATTTTTCCTCCTTATTATTTTCTTACCTGTTGTTTATATTTGATGCTTTATAGTCAGAGAACTGCCATAGTAAATCTTATGGCAGTTCTCCGGTTCGAACATCTTTGTCCTGTATTCACACTGCCGTATCGGCAGTATTTTATGGAATTGCTGCAATTTCAGATCAGGCAGCCAGATTTATGTTCTTCGCAGCCTGTTCTCAACCACATTACTTACTGTGCTAAAGTTGCATTTGCGAAGTTAAATGCTCCGTCCGGAGATACATATACGCCAGACAGATAAGATTTTGTAGAATAGATGATCTGGTCATTGCCAAGGAATAACCATGGGCATGCTTCCCATGCGATCTTCTGAGCATCGCCGTAGTATTTAGCCTGCTCTTCTTCGTTAGCTGTTGCAAGACCTTCGTCCATATCTTTATCAAAATCAGCATCATTGAAGTATGCTGTGTTTGCACTTGTAGGAGGGCACATTGAGCTGTAAAGCAGGGAACGTAAAGAGCCATCCATTGTGAAGTCAGATGCAGACCAGTTTACATACCACATATTGATCTCAGCATCTTCTTTGTCAACATAAATCTTGTCACTTACAGTTGCAGGCTCCATTGGCTGAACGTCAACTTCGATACCGATCTGAGCAAGCTGCTGGGAAATAAATGTCATACCTTTGATTTCCTGTGTTGTGTTATCGCCCCACAGAGTAAGTTTGAATCCGTCTTCGTATCCGGCTTCTTTCATAAGTTCTTTTGCTTTGTCTACATCATATGTGTAAGCTTCCTGCTCTTCATATCCGCCGATGATAGATGGAACTACAGATGTAGCCGGTTTTCCGTATCCGGAATACATTAACTGGATGTATGCATCTTTGTCGATTGCGTAGTTCATAGCCTGACGTACTTTTACATCAGAAAGCTGTTCCAGATCCATGTTCAGAGTTACATATCTCATGATGTTGGAGTCTGTTGTAAGGATATTTACATCGTCTGTTCCTTTGATTGCTTCAATCTGGTCAGATGGTGTAGGATAGATGAAATCTGCTTCACCTGTCTGAAGCATAGCTGTACGTGCACCTGCTTCCGGAACCTCTTTGATTGTTACAGTGTCAACGCCCGGTTTGTCTCCCCAGTAATCATCATTGCGCTCGAAGCTTGTGTGGTCGCCTTCTTCCCATTCTGTACATACATATGGACCGGTTCCGCATGGATGGTTCATGATATCATTGCCATACTCTTCAAGAGCTGCAGGGCTGATGATACAGAACTGTGTCAGACGATTGATAAATGGTGCCCATGCCTGTGTCAGTTTGATAACCAGTGTGTAATCATCCGGTGTTTCAATGCTGTCTACACGAGGTGTTTCAGATCCGTCTTCGTTAGTTACGATAAATGTTCTTCTCTGACGAAGATTGTTGTCTTTGTTAACTACACGATCGTAGTTTGCTTTAACTGCTGCTGCATTGAAGTCTGTTCCGTCCTGGAATTTAACACCCTGACGAAGTTTGAAAGTATAAGTAAGAGAGTCATCGGAAACTTCCCATGATTCAGCAAGTTTGCCTGTTAATTCCTGGTTCTCATCAAAAGAAACCAGTGTCTCGTATACACCACGTGTAGCAGAGATTGCGTTTGTATCCGGAATGTTTGCCGGGTCCATGGAGCTTACGCTTCCTTCGATTGCGATCACCAGATCATTGTCGGATGATTTGGAATCTTCATTTGTGGCTTTGAGAATATAGCCGTCATCATCTGCTGCAAATGCTGTAGCGGACATGGAAACTGTCATTACTCCTGCAAGAGCTGCTGCCATAACTTTTTTGTACATTTTCATAGTTTTCTCTCCTTTTCTTTCTGTACATTGTTACTTAGTTACAATCACGAAGTTAATTTTGGGTACAAAAAAAGTGTTTTTATATTTTTGCGTCTTTGCAATGTATAAAAATCGTGCAGCAATCCATTTACTTACATGCGCCTTTGCATCTTCATAAAAACACTTAGTTGTTTAACTTGACTCCAGTATAGCAATCTGTTGTCCTATTGTCAATTATTTTGTCGTATTTTATATTATTTTGGTGGTATTATACCAATATCTGACAGTAAAATTGGTATAAATCACTATCGATCAAGGATTATTTATTCTTGTTTGGTATTATTTGGCTATAATCTGTACAAACAATAAATCCTCTAAACCTTATAGTTGGTTCAGAGGACTTATGTTGTTATCATATCTGTTTCTTCACATGAACCTGCAGCTGATTGTACGGGATTTCAATTCCGTTTGCATCAAATGCTTCTTTGATCAGTTCATTAAGCCGCCACCTGGCAGGCCAGTATTTCTCCGTAGCCACCCACACACGCAGGCCCATGACCACTGCGCTCTCTCCAAGCTCATCTACAAACACCACCATTCCCTGGTCGTCTTTCGTATCTTCATCATTATGAAGGATTTCTTCCAGGATTGCTTTTGCTTTCTTAATGTCTGAATCATAAGAAATTCCTACTTTGATCTCCAGCTTACGAAGATCTCTGGCAGTTACATTTGTAATAATGCTGCCGGACAGCGTTCCATTTGGGATTACAATGTGTTTGTTATCTATGGAAATCAGAGTTGTATAACAGATTTCTATTTTGTATACAGTTCCTTCGCACCCATTCTGCTGTGCGATAATGATATAATCCCCCACCTGAAATGGTTTGAAGATCAGAAGCATGATCCCGCCTGCGATATTTGCAAGGCCACCCTGCAATGCAAGACCTACCGTTACACCGGCAGTACCAAGCAGTGCTGCAATAGAGGATTCCTTTACACCAAAATGAGTGGCAATGCTAAATACCAGCAAAATGTAAAGTACAATTCTCAACAGCGACCCTGTAAACTGGATCACACCTTTGTCTACAGACGCACGCTCCATGGACTTCTTTATGAAAGAAACAAACCACTGGATCACTTTGCGCCCGCCCACAAATACCAGCAATGCCATTACTACTTTCAATCCCAGTTTCGTCAAAGCCGGAAGATAGTCTGAAAAATACTGCTTATAGCTGTAATATAAACTTTTTGCCTCCTGAATTTCCTGGTCCAATATTTTTCACCTGCTCTCTTATATTTTTGTCATGTATTATTTTTCTGCCCTTCTTTCATTTAACAGGCAGCTTTTCATATAATATCAGGGTTAAAAGATATCTTTCCCCTGACTTGATATCTACGAATTACTCCGCTGCTTTGCAAATCCCGCAATTCTCATATAAGAGTAGCATAACATACCTCATTCTCTGTAACAATCAATTTTATTCGGGCAAAAAAAGAAAGCGGACAATATATCCGCTTTACTGACACAGGATTTCACGCTCTGATGAGCTAAAATCAATATGCATTATTTATAAGGATTGCTATAAGCGCAGAATAATCCCCTCATTTCCCGAAAACAGAAAATAAATAATTAGTTGAATAATCAGTATCGCCGGAACTCCTGTCTTAAATTTCGGCTTTCTTGTTTTATGATGAAATACCTTCATACCGGCCAGAGCTCCCACCGACCCTCCGATCACCGCCAGAAATATCAGCTGCGCTTCCGGTATGCGCCACTGTCCGGCTTTTGCCCTGCTTTTATCCAAGCCATAGATAAAAAATGTGACTACATTAATGATAATCACATAAATATATAGAAGATTTGTAGATGTCATCTGCACCTGCGAATTCCTTTCTTTAATCTTAACATGCCAGACCTGCGATCACTGATTCAAAATCCTCATCATAACCATCATATTTAAGTTCCAGAGGTTCTTCCACATCAAGGCTTAATACTCCGAGAATAGATTTGGCATCAATAAAAATTTTTCCTTTAGATACAATGTCAATATCAAATGGACATCTGACTGCCGCACAGACCAGTTTCTTTGCTGCCTCTACGTCATTAATCTTAATTGTCTTATTTGCTGTTGTCATATTCGGTAATCTCCCTTCCCTTTTGGTCTCCGTCCTATTGTCAGGACTTTTATATTGATTTTTTGACCCAGTCGTATTATACTGATTCACACATTGATATACAAACGTTATTTTTCTATATCAGATATTCTATTTTTATATAGCATAAGGAGCCGACTGTATCATGATTCTTGATTATTATCGTATTTTTTACTATGTTGCCCAGTATAAGAGTTTTTCCAAAGCAGCCGACGTTATGGGAAACAATCAGCCTAACATTACCCGGTGTATGAATATTCTGGAGAATGAGCTGGGATGTAAACTTTTTATCCGTTCCAATCGCGGAGTACAGCTGACCATTGAAGGAGAAAGACTTTTTGAACATGTATCAATTGCAATAGAACAGCTTGTATCAGGAGAAAATGAACTTCTCAAAGATAAAGGTCTGGAAAGCGGACTTGTAAATATTGGTGCCAGTGAAATCGCACTGCGTTTATTCCTGCTGAACGAACTGGAAGTCTTTCATCACCGTTATCCACATGTGAAGCTGAGGATTTCTAATCATTCCACACCACAGGCAGTTCAGGCACTGGAAAACGGTCTGGTAGACTTTGCAGTAGTTACCACACCTGTCGCTCTGAAAAAACCACTTCAGAGAATTCCCCTCTATTCTTTCCGCGAGATCCTTATAGGCGGAGAGGAATATGCAGAAACAGCTTCCAACAAACACTGTCTTCAGGATCTGCAGGATATCCCTCTGATCGGGATTGCTCCCGGAAGCAGTACAAGAGAATTATATACACAGTATTTTATGCGCCATAACCTTCCCTTCTCACCTGATATGGAAGTGGCAACTACTGACCAGATCTTCCCTATGGTGCAGCACAACCTGGGAATCGGATTCTTCCCTGAAGAGCTTGCTGCTGAACATATTGCTCAGGGGAAAATCGTCCAGATTCCCATTGAAGAGCCTCTTCCTGAACGAAAGATCTGTCTGATCCGCAATGTAAAAAGGCCACAGAGCATTGCAGCACGCAGCCTTGAAGAACACCTCACATCACACCGGGAAACAGAATAACTGTTACTGCAGACAGCAGTACCCCCAAAAACAGGGATCACTCCTGCAGATATCCGGTCTGCAGTGGTAATCCCTGTTTTATTGATGTTATTTATTTAATCCTTTCATGGATAAGCTGATACGTTTTTTCTTCATATCAACTCCGATTACTCTTACATCTACGATATCCCCTACACTCACCGCTTCCAGAGGATGTTTGATAAATCTCTCTGTCATCTCGGAAATGTGCACCAGACCGTCCTGATGTACACCGATATCTACAAATGCACCGAAATCAATAACATTACGGACAGTTCCCTTCAGCACCATTCCTTCTTTCAGATCTTTCATTTCAAGAACGTCTGAACGAAGGATCGGTTTCGGCATGTCATCACGAGGATCACGGGCCGGTTTCTCCAGTTCCTTTACAATATCACGAAGTGTGATCTCACCGATTCCCAGTTCTGCTGCCATCTTCTTATAGTCTTTTACCTGCAGGGAAAGTCCAAGGAGATTTCCTGCCACAACATCATTTGGCTTATATCCAAGTTTTGAAAGAAGTGCAGATGCTGCTTCATAGCTCTCAGGATGTACACTTGTTGCATCCAGAGGATTCTTTCCACCTGAAATACGCATGAAACCTGCACACTGTTCAAATGCCTTCGGTCCTAATTTCGCTACTTTGAGAAGTTCTTTTCTGTCTGTAAACTGACCGTTCTCTTCTCTGTAAGCTACGATATTTTTGGCAATTGCTTTGCTGATACCGGAAATATACTCAAGCAGAGATGCAGATGCTGTATTTAAATCTACACCAACTTTATTTACGCTGTCTTCTACAACGCCGCTTAATGCTTCATCCAGTTTCTTCTGGTTCATATCATGCTGATACTGACCCACACCGATAGATTTCGGATCAATCTTAACCAGTTCTGCAAGCGGATCCTGTACACGTCTTGCAATGGAAGCCGCACTTCTCTGTCCTACATCAAAGTTCGGGAATTCCTCTGTAGCCAGTTTGCTTGCAGAATACACAGATGCTCCTGCCTCATTTGTGATAACATACTGCACCTTTTTTTCCGGGATTTCTTTGAGCATATCTACGATCACCTGCTCGGATTCACGACATGCTGTACCGTTTCCTACTGAAATAAGGGATACACCGTATTTTTCGATCATACCTTCCACTGTATCCTTGGCAGCACGGATCTTTTTCTCAGTAGTCGGAGCTGTGGGATAAACAACTGTTGTATCCAGAACTTTACCTGTTGCATCTACAACTGCCAGCTTACAGCCTGTACGGAACGCAGGGTCCCATCCAAGTACGACTTTGCCTGCGATTGGAGGCTGCATCAGAAGCTGTTCCAGATTCTTGCCGAATACATGGATCGCGCCGTCTTCTGCCTTATCAGTAAGGTCACTGCGGATTTCTCGCTCGATAGCCGGTCCGATCAGACGTTTGTAACTGTCTTCTACAACTGCTTTCAGAATCGGAGTTGTATTCAGGTTGTCTTTTTTGATCACTCTCTTATTCAAATAACGAAGGATGTCTTCCTCCGGTGCATTTACTTTAACAGTGATAAATTTCTCTTTCTCACCACGGTTTAACGCAAGAATACGGTGTCCTGCCAGTTTCCTGACCGGCTCCTCGAATTCATAATACATCTCATATACAGACTGAGTTTCCGCATTCTTTGCTGTGGAAGAAATACTTCCGTTCTTTGTTGTCAGGTTACGGATGTAGATACGATAGTCTGCTTCATCGGAAATACGCTCTGCAATAATATCTTTAGCTCCGTTCAATGCTTCTGCAACATTCTTAACACCCTTTTCTTCGGAGACATACGCCCTGGCTTCCTCTTCTACCGGCTTGTCTGTCATCTGCAGAAGAATGATATCTGCCAGTGGTTCCAGCCCTTTCTCTTTGGCAATTGTCGCACGGGTACGACGTTTCGGGCGATATGGTCTGTATAAGTCCTCTACTACAACCAGTGTCTGGGCATCCAGAATCTGTTTCTTCAGTTCCTCAGTCAGCTTGCCCTGGTCTTCGATGCTCTTTAATACCTGATTCTTCTTATCTTCCAGATTTCTCAGATACGTCAGTCTCTCAAAGAGTGTACGAAGCTGCTCATCATTAAGGGAACCTGTTGCTTCTTTTCTGTATCGGGAAATGAATGGGATGGTGTTGCCTTCGTCAATTAATTTGACTGCGGCTTCTACCTGCCATTTCTCCACCTTCAATTCCTGTGTGATTACCTGAATAATATCCATTAATTTTTTATCTCCTCTTGTTGCTTTTCAGAATGCAGATACGTGTAATCGACCCTTGCATCCACATTGTTTTTCTTCTATAGCATAAAAAACGCTCTTGTGATAGGGTATCAATCTGGCGTTCATTTGTCAAGTGTGGGATTGATTCTGCCAATATGATACATACTGCCGGAATAACATTAGCCAAAATATTCATCCAGTTGTCTGATAAACTCTTCCGGCACTTTCCGTTCAAACGGAAAAATTTCGATGTTTCCCAGTCTGTCCGCGATATGCCCCAGTAAAATCGCGCTTCTCTCCAACGACCAGTCCGACAGCAGTGCAATGGTATCATGACGTGTATGCATGCCAAATCCATCCCTGTTTAATGTCATAGCCGGAATACCTTTCCACGCAAAGGTGTTAGAATCGCTTCCCCAGATCTGATTCTTTGTAGACATGCCGATTCCTGTCTCATGAGCCATATATGTGATCATATTGCAGATTGACGCATCACCTGTCACTCCTACAACCGTTCCGCCCACAAGCTGTCCTGCGAGGTCTACATTCATATTGAAACGATGAGCCGGAAGTTCTGTTTCATGTTCTTTAATATAGTTCCGACTTCCAAGCAGACCTTTCTCTTCTGCACCAAACCATACGAATTCCATTGTTCTGCGTGGTCTGTGTTCTTTGAAATATCTGCAAAGTTCCATGATGATCGCGGCACCGGACATATTATCGTAAGCACCAGGTCCCTCCGGTACTGAATCATAGTGTGCAGTAAGAGTCAGGATCTCCTCTGCTTTATCTGTTCCTTTGATTCGTGCCACTACATTTCGGGATGTACGTGTCACTGTCTCCTGTTCTACGGACAGGCAAGCCTTAGCTGCCCCTCTTGTCACTAGTTCGACAGCATCTTTATAATGAATGCTTACACCCGGAATTCTGTTATCGTAATTTGCCGCTTCTATCCCGGCTGCTTTTTTCTCTTCACCTGGCAGATTCTTCGGTAAGCTGTATGCACGCGGTGTCAAATCTACGCCCTCGTCCAATGGGGAACCGGCAATACTGATAAAACCGGCTACACCTGCTTTCACCAGTTTCTGGTACAGTTCCTTTCTTACCGGGTCATTTACCATAACAATTTTTCCTCTGGCATTTGCGAGGCTGATCTCATCAGCATTCTCCACATACAAAAAAGATTCATTCCGTCCATTCTCATCTGTATTGGCACATCTTCCATATCCGGTTACGATGTATTCTTTTGCATATGGTTCCGTTATCGTAAGCTTCGCCTTTTTTACCTGAAAAGTTTCAAAACAAAACTCTTCCAGATGGTTCTCCACACCAAAACTATTCAATGTTTCCTGAATAATCGTTGCTGCTTTTTCCTCTCCTACAGTTCCTGCCTCTCTGATATAATCAAACTCCGCCAGAAACTCCATCTGACGTTTTCCACTGATTTCATTTGTGTTCATAATTGTAAAAACCTTCCTCAAATATATTTATGCTACCAGCAATTATTCCTATTATACCATTTACGTATAAGCTTTTTCCACCATTATAAATGAGAAAATTCAGTAAAACCAAATTAATAAAAATAAAAAAGACCTTTATCAACATTTTTACATTGTGTCAGTTAAAGGTCTTTCATATTATGATTTTATTTCAAGCTATTGAAGTATTCATCCCATGGTTTTGGTTCGTTATCTTCTTCCTCTTCCGGAATTGTCTGACTCTGCAGGCTGTCCTGTACTTCTTTACTCTCTGAAGAATCATATGGGTTATCCTGTGTCGTTCTATTATTTTCCACAGAACCATACAAACTATCCTGGGTATTCTCACTTGCTGCATTATTCTGCACTTCTTTGTTCTCATCCGAAGCCACTGATGAATCACCTGTCACACTCCAGAACTGCTGCGGATGCGTCTGATCTTCCTGTGGCTGTTCGTTCTGTGAATAGCTGTCAAACATAGGATTCACATAGTCTCGTGCTGCACGTTCTTCTTCCTCTTTCTGCACTTTAAGCTCCCCTGTCAGATCACGATAGAACATTACTTCTGTCATGGCCATATATGGAAATATCCACAAGAGTGCAATATAGAACGTAAAAACAGAAAGAAACATCAATGGGATAAAGCTTATCTTCAGCATCAGATATCTTCCGAAGTTTCCATGCATCATCTCCAGACTCTCTTTCATAGCCTCTGTACTTTTCAATTCCGGCTTATCTGACAGAATATAATAAGTCATCTCCAGAGGAATGACCAGAATCTGATAAACAATCATTCCAACGATCATCAGAACAACACCTGTATACAGCCAGGTAATCAGCACCTCCACAGAAGCATCTTCACCCGGAAGATTCGCATTACTGTAAATCGTATAGGGCAGCATGGTAAGCAGATTCAGTACTGCCATAAAAAATCCGGCAACGATCACTCTGTCCGGGTGATGTCTGTAAAAATAAAACAGATCATTTAATGAATATGCTTTCCCTCTGGCAATATTCAGATACATATAATTCATACCTGCCGCTACCACATTGATCAGCAGAGTCAGAATAAATGTAAATGCATACGACAACACAATATCAATTGTTTCCTCTCCCGGAAATAAAGCCGAGGATATCATGCTGCTGATCAGAGCCAGTGCCTGAACTGCAACAAATGCCAGGATCAGTATCCCATATTTTCCTGACATGGCCTGCTTCGCATAGTTTTTTAATTCACGTCTCGATGTCATGTAATTCTCCTAAATCAGTCTGCCAGACCAAAGGCATCATGTACCGCATTCATTGCGCGCACGCCGTCCTTTTCATTGATCAGAACTGTCACACGAATCTCGGATGTAGAAATCATGTTGATGTTTACGCCCTCATTATAGAGGCTCTCAAACATCTTTGCAGCTACTCCGGGATTACTCATCATTCCTGCACCTACGATGGAAAGCTTCGCAATATTTCTCTCAGAATGAAGCTCTGCAAATCCAAGTCTTGCCTGATTTGCATCCAGAACTGCAACTGCATCATCCAGATCATTTCCATCGACTGTGAAAGAAATATCCTTTCTGCCCGCACGTCCGATAGACTGCAGGATCACATCTACATTAATATTCTTCTTCGCAAGGGTATCAAATAATTTAAAAGCTACACCCGGCTCATCCTTTAATCCGATTACCGCAATTCTCACTGCATCTGTATCCAGCGCAACACCGCTGATCAACATTCTCTCCACTGTAACTTCCTCCTTTACCACAGTTCCTTCACTGTTGTTTAAACTTGAACGTACCACAAGCGGCACGCCATATTTCTTCGCCATCTCCACAGAACGGTTGTGAAGCACACCTGCCCCGAGAGTCGCAAGGTCAAGCATTTCATCGTAAGTGATCTCTTTGAGCTTTCTTGCTTTCGGAACCTTACGCGGATCTGCTGTGTAAACACCATCTACATCTGTATAGATTTCACAGGCATCTGCATGAAGAGCAGCCGCAAGAGCAACCGCTGTTGTGTCAGAACCGCCTCTTCCAAGAGTCGTATAATCATCATACTTGTCAACTCCCTGGAAGCCGGTAACTATTACAATCTTTTTGCTGTCCAGCTCTCTTCTGATACGCTCTGTATCAATTCTTTTTAAACGTGCATTTCCATGACTGCTTGTCGTATGCATGGAAACCTGAAAAGCATTCAGGGAAACCGCAGGAACTCCCAGTTTATCCATCGCCATTGCCATCAGTGCAACAGACATCTGTTCTCCGATGGTAAAGAGCATATCCATCTCTCTTTTCGGCGGCTTCTCATTGACATCCTTTGCCATAGTGATCAGTTCATCCGTATATTTCCCCATTGCGGACAGAACGACAACCACGTCATTTCCTTTTCTGTACTCTTCTATACAGCGGTTGGCAACATTAAAGATACGTTCTTTATTTGCAACCGATGTACCGCCAAATTTCTTGACAATCAACATTGTTTTACTTCCTCCATAATAAGTTTACAGGAAAGAGAAGATTCTCATATCTTCCCTTTCCTGTTCTGTTTACAGTAATCACTGTACAAATATTTATCTGAAGTATTGTATCAGTGTCCACCTTATCAGGCACACTATATGATACACGAAATCTGTCAGTTTATCAATCTTTAACTCGAATCTTTGCAAGTACCTGATCTCCGATCTGAGCCAGTTTCTCTTCAAATGCTCCCTGTGTCATTTCATCAGTGATAAATGCACATTCCTGCGGAAGCTGTCCCAGGCTGATGATCTCAACATCACCAAATACCTTCTTCGCTTCTTCTGCTGCTTCTTTTTTAATTCTCACAAAAAATCTTCCTGTCACTTCATCCAGTGGTTTCAGTACTGCCGGAGTGCTGTTCCAGTTTGTCACAATGTTAACATGGAGATGTTTTGCAGCATCCACAATATCACCAACTACAGCACTTGCTGTAGGCAGTTTACCTGCACCGCTTCCATAGAACATGGCATCTCCAAGCATATTTCCATGTACAAATACTGCATTAAACACATCATTTACACTGTAAAGAGGGCTGTTCTGGCCGAGCATAAACGGTGCTACCATTGCATAACAGGTTCCGTCTGCCAGTCTGCGGCTGGTTCCAAGAAGTTTGATGGTTCTGCCAAGCTTCGCAGCATACTCCATATCTTCAGGTGTGATCTTTGTAATTCCCTCTGTATAAATATCTTCAAAATCAAAATATCTCTCATAAGCAAGAGAGGAAAGGATTGCGATCTTACGGCATGCATCGTATCCTTCCACGTCGGCGGTAGGATCTGCCTCTGCATAACCCTTCTGCTGTGCTTCCTTTAATACAGTGTCAAATTCACAGCCTTCTGTGCTCATCTTATAAAGCATGTAGTTGGTAGTTCCGTTCAGGATACCTGTTACTTCGTCAATCTCATCTCCTGTAAGGGAAGAATTGATGACACGAATGATCGGGATTCCGCCGCCACAGCTTGCTTCAAATAAGAAGTTAATGCTCTTTTCCTTTGCAATATCCATCAGCTCGCGGCCATGCTTTGCAACCAGAGCCTTATTGGAAGTGCAGACATTTTTTCCTGCCAGAAGTGCCTTCTTTACAAAAGTATAAGCAGGCTCCACACCGCCCATAACCTCTACTACAATATCTACTTCCGGATCACTGACGATCTGTTCATAATCATGGACCAGAACCTTCTCTACCGGCTGTCCCGGAAAATCACGAAGATCCAGAACATATTTTACATGAAGTTCCTGTCCGGCACGTCTGGAAATGCTCTCTTTATTTTCATTTAATACTTCAAATACACCGCTTCCAACTGTGCCATATCCTAAAATTGCTACATTGATCATTTTCTTTTACTCCCTGCCTAATATTTTCAGATAATGAATTCCTTCATTCTGTTCAATCGTCTCTACCATTGCTTCTGCATCCCCCTCGCCCGGAAGAATGTCCACACTCAGAGTAAGTGTGGCAATCCCATTGATAGGAATACTCTGATGAATGGTGAGAATGTTTCCATGAAACCGTGCAATCGTCTGCAGGACAACCGACAAAAGCCCCGGTTCATCGTCCATCTGGATAATAAAGGTGATCGTCTTTCCCCTTGTCTCTTCATGAAATGGAAAAATATCATCTTTGTATTTGTAGAAAGAGCTTCTGCTGATTCCTGTGCGCTCTGCTGCATCCTGTACAGTGTCCACTTTGCCGGAGTCCAGAAGTTTCTTTGCCTCCACAACCTTCAGCAGGACTTCCGGAACTGCTCGTTCCCTCACTACAAAATATTTCTTTTTCTCTGTTACTGGTTTCTGCATATCAATTTACCTGTCCGTTCTTTAAAGACATTTGTTTTTACACACTGGATATATTATCACACCACACAAAAATACGCAAGAAATATATTCTGCTGAATCATTATGGCGCACACACGAAAAAGGCTGTCCTGATTTCAGACAGCCTTTTTTATTCTTTTATTTCTTCAGTGCGATCCATTTCAGATATGCATTGATGAAAATATCAATTCCTCCGTCAAGTACTGCATCCACATTTCCGGTCTCCTCGTTTGTACGATGATCCTTTACCATGGTATATGGCTGCATAACATAAGAACGGATCTGATTTCCCCATCCGATATCTGTCACCTCACCGCGGATACCGGAGAGTTTTTCCTCTGCCTCCTGCTGTTTGAGAAGATACAGCTTGGCTTTCAGCATCTGCATGGCTTTATCTTTATTCATGTGCTGAGAACGTTCATTCTGACACTGTACCACGATTCCGGTAGGATAATGTGTGATACGGATGGCAGATGATGTCTTGTTAATATGCTGACCGCCGGCACCACTGCTTCGATAAGTATCAATACGGATCTCATCGTCATTGATCTCTACATCCAGATCCTTCTTGATATCCGGCATAACATCACAGGATACAAAAGATGTCTGTCGCTTACCTGCTGCATTGAAAGGAGAAATACGCACCAGACGGTGAACTCCCTTCTCTGATTTCAGATAACCGTAAGCATTTGTTCCGTTTACCTGGAAAGTAACCGATTTGATACCTGCCTCATCGCCGTCCAGATAATCCAACACTTCCAGGGTAAATCCTTTCTTATCTGCCCAGCGGCTGTACATACGGTAAAGCATACCGCACCAGTCACAGGCCTCTGTTCCGCCTGCACCTGCATTCAGCTTAATGATAGCATTCTCACTGTCATATTCTCCGGAAAGAAGTGTCTTGATACGGATATTGTCAAAATCCTTCTGAAACTCATCCAGCATTTCCTGAATCTCAGGAATCAGTGCAGGATCGTTCTCCTCATATCCCATCTCGATCATGGTTTCCATATCTTCCATCTGTGTAACCAGATTCTGATAGGTCTCCATATCATCTTTCATGTCTTTTAATTCTTTCATTTTCTTCTGGGAAACTTCTGCATCATCCCAGAAATCAGGCGCTTCCATTTCGCGCTCTAATTCTTCGACCTTCTGCTCTTTGTTAGCCAGGTCAAAGTGAATCCCTCACTTCCACTAATGGTTCTGTATAAGTCGCAAGAATGCTCTTGAACTGGTCTAATTCAACCACAGCTTCACCCACTTTCTTATTATAAATATTCTCTGTCGGACTCCCTGTGGATAACCGACTGAATTGCTATAGATTATAGCAGTCCTGATAAATAATTCGTTTAAAATAATAACATATCTTTAAGCAAATTACAAACAAAGAATTACACATAAAGCCTGTGTAATTTATGAGAAGAAGCTCTCTGCAACACTTATATCTGCAATATATCCCACTGTTCCTGTCATATAGATAGTTCCGTCCTCTTCCATATCGATCTGTATCATTCCGCCCGGCTGATTTACATTAATACGGGATTCCACCAGTCCCAGCTTATAGGCTGCCGCTGCTGCCGCACAGCTTCCTGTTCCGGAAGCCTTTGTATATCCGGAGCCTCTTTCCCAGATTTCAATCTCCAGATTTCCCTTGTCGACCTGACGGCAGATCTGCAGGTTCATTCTCTCCGGAAATTCATCTGCATTTTCCACATAAGGTCCCAGATTCTTTACAGCTTCTGCACTTACATTGTCTGTAAAAATAATGCAGTGTGGATTACCAACTGTCAGGCAGGTAGCCTTGTATTCTTTTCCATGGAATACGAAATTCTCCTTAATTACTTCACGAACTTCACCGGAAACAGGGATATCGCTGGAGATAAAAGATGGTTTTCCCATGTTTACTTTAAATTCCGTTGCCCGGCTGTTCAGGCATTCCACATGAATCGTGCCTGACATAGTTTCAATGTCAAATTTTTTCTCAGTAATATATCCATTATCCATCAGATATTTGGCAAAAATACGCACGCCGTTTCCACTGATGGCAGATTCACTTCCGTCTGCGTTAAAAATACGCACGCCCAATTTCCCATCAATTTCTACCGGTCCATAGAGCACACCGTCAGCGCCAAGCCCAAATCCTCTCTGGCAGAGAAGTGCAATCTTCTTTCCCTGAAGCTGTACCTGATTTTTCTTCGGATCAAGAATCAGATAATCGTTTCCAAGTCCCTGATATTTACTCATAATAATTGTATTTGCCATAACCATATCTCTCCTTCTGATTTATAATCCCGGATACTTCCCGCTTTTGTATCTGCATCGATAATCAATTGTCGGGCAATCTTTCCAACTCACTTCACCACTTGTCTGAGTCCCCACCCACTGCTTATTGCTCTTCGCAATTGAAGCAGGGGGCTTACTTGATTCGGTTAAATTTTGTGTCAGGTAATTTTCTCATATCACATCCTGACTTTATATTCATTATATTTTATTATTTTTACCATGTATATAGAGTAAAATGCTTAAAATATTGCAAAAAATGCTCTATAGGTATTACAAAAAAGACCATTATATCAGTTCTCTGATATAACAGCCTTACAGCAGCATCACTCCTCTCTGTTCAGTTTTCTATTTCTTTACCCTATTTCGAAATAGTTACAAAGTTTTTACGATTACTTTGTAATTGCATGATACTATTATCGTGTAATAATGTCAATATCTTTGTAGCATATTTTCTCAGAAATTATAAAATATATTCGTGACTATTTGTTACATTCTTAGTAATAATTGTACATTTGCGCATTAAATGATATGATTATACCATGAATCAAACTTTTCCCTCCGCTTATTGCTTTCCACTGCTTATTTCTTTTCACAATCTCCACAGGGGACTTGCTTGATTCGATTAAATAATCATTGCAGATATCGGAGGCAGATATGTTATTATCAGAACAGTTCTATCAGACAGAAAAAACAGGATACCTGAACGAACAATTCCGACTTTTTCATCTTAAAGACCAGACCAGAAAGGAATTCTCTTACCATTATCATGATTTTCACAAGGTAGTTATCTTCATCTCCGGCAAGGCTGCTTATCATATAGAAGGAAAAGCTTATCAACTGAAACCATGGGACATTCTTCTGGTAAACCGCCATGCCATCCACCGCCCGGAGATTGATCCATCTGTTCCATATGAACGTTTTATTCTCTGGATCCAAAACGATATTCCCTGGCAGGAACTGCTGAAATGCTTCCAGAAAGCAAATGACCGAAGCTATAATCTGGTACGTCTGAATTCTGCTCTTCAGGAAAAGATGAAAGACATCCTGTTTGAACTGGAAAATTCCGCAAAATCCGATGAATATGGAAAGGAAATCCTGACACAGTCACTTTTTCTTCAATTTATGGTTTATCTGAACCGTATCTTTCTGGAAAAGCAGTACATTTTTGATAAAAAATCCTACACCTTTGACTCGCAGATTGCCAGTATCCTTCAGTATATCAACCACAATCTGAAAGAAGATCTGTCTGTAGAAACGCTTTCTGCCAGATATTATGTAAGCAAGTACCATCTGATGCGGAAGTTCAAACAAGAAACCGGCTATACCCTTCATAATTATATTGTAAACAAGCGGCTTCTTATGGCACGTACTCTGATCTCAAATGGAATGCCTGTGACAAAAGCAGCACAGGAAAGCGGGTTCACAGAATACAGCACTTTTTCCCGGGCATACCGTAAACAGTTCAAAACCAACCCCAGCGAAGAACTGCCTCATTATAGCAATCCTCTAAAATAATATATCCACTACCTTTACACAACAATTCCATAACACAAAAAAGATGTAACCATGTCTGAAAGACTGTTTCCTCTCAGACATAATTACATCTTTTATTGTTCTCAGGTCGGGCAGATATTCGCGCTCCGCTTACTGTTTCACTTTCTTCTTCGCTGTCGCACAGTAGAATACGAATCCCAGCAGTACCAGTGCCACGATCATCCATCCGGCCAGTGCTGCTGTTCCCAGACCTGCAAATTTATCATAGTAACCTTTCAGATAGATCACAATGATAATCGCCGGAATTCCATAGGCAACATAATTTTTCAGACATTTCGGGAATTTCATGCCTGTACCGGCATTCACCTCTGCAATGAAATTGTCCCATCCCCATCCGTTCTTTCTGGTACAAAACAGAAGGTAACCAAGACTTCCAAGAGGAAGAAGGTTATTAGAAACAATAAAGTCTTCCAGATCCATGATGTTGCTTCCATCTCCGAATGGCTGGAATCCGGAAAGTACATTGAATCCAAGCACACATGGAATGCTTAAGATCACAACAAGAACTGCGCAGACAACAACACTCTTTTTACGGTTCCAGCCAAACAGTTCCATATTAAACACGATCAGGTTCTCAAATACAGCAATGATCGTTGAAACCGCAGCAAATGTCAGAAACAGGAAGAACAGACTTCCCCACAAAGCCCCTCCGCTCATCTTTGCAAAAATATTGGGCAGAGTGATAAAGATAAGGCTTGGACCTGCATCCGGCTGAATTCCATAGGAGAAGCATGCCGGAATAATGATAAATCCTGCTGTCAGCGCAACAAAAGTATCGAGTACGGTGATGCTTACCGCCTCTCCGGTAAGGCTTCTGGATTTGTCCAGATAACTTCCGAAGATCAGCATGGCACCAATACCAATGGATAATGTAAAGAATGACTGACTCAATGCCGCAAATACTACATTACCAACTCCTGCTTCCTTAATCTTCTGAAAATCAGGAATCAGATAGAAGCGGATTCCTTCTCCCGCGCCTTCCATCATTACTGAATGAACCGCAAGGATCACCATAATGATAAGCAGTGCACTCATCATTACTTTGGAGATTTTTTCAATACCATTTTGCAATCCCATGAAACAGACTGCAAATCCGATCAGACAGATGATCACCATCCATAACATCATCGTCGGTGCATTTCCCAGCATATCGGAAAAAGACTGTGTTACTGCTTCCGGAGTCGCTCCAACGAAATCTCCCCGCAGACTCTTCACACAATAGTAGATCATCCATCCTCCTACTGTTGTGTAAAACATCATCAGCATATAACATCCAATAATACCAATAAATTTCAATGGCTTCCAGCCGCTTCCTGCAGGTGCCAGTTTGTCAAAACATTTCGCAACACTTGTGTGGCTTCCCCGTCCTACCGCAAATTCTGCTACCAGAACCGGAATACCGAGAATAACCAGAAAACATAAGTAGATCAGGATAAAGGCCGCGCCTCCATATGCCCCGCAGATATACGGAAACTTCCACACGTTTCCAATACCGATGGCACATCCTGCTGACACCAGGATAAAACCAAGGCGTGAGCCGAAAGACTCTCTTTTCATACTGTTTTTCCCCCTTTATGGAATTGTTATGTGACTGTTCATCAATCATAATCACATAGCTGTGGATGTACTGAACAGTTCAGACAGATATTCACAATCTGCCAATTCAACGCGCTAACGTGTTTTTGCGCACGATAAAAGGGCCTCATGATTCAGCCCTTTTATTTTGCAGCAGACATGATCTGCTCACAATGTTCTTTTTACAAAATCCTTACTGCCCGCTCTGTAGTAATGAACTCACCACATACAGAAATGGGAATCTTCTCAACTGAGATAAATGAGTCAGGCCTTATTCTTACGTCCACAGCACTGTTTGTATTTCTTACCGCTTCCACATGGGCAGGGATCGTTCGGATATACTTTGATTTCTTTTCTCTGAACCGGTTTCTTAGGACCGGCACTGTCATCCTTGTTTGTTCCGGTAACTTTAGCTACCTGTTCACGCTCGATCTTCTGCTCTACATGTACATGGTACAGCATACGAAGAGTATCTTCCTGAATGGATGTGATCATCTCGTTGAACATATCAAATGCACTCATTTTATATTCAACAACCGGATCTCTCTGTCCATAAGCAGCAAGTCCGATACCCTGACGAAGGATTTCCATATCATCAATGTGATCCATCCACTTGCTGTCAATGCATTTCAGAAGTACAACTCGCTCTAATTCACGAAGCTGCTCCGGTTCCGGGAACTCTGCTTCTTTTTCTTCATAGAGCTTCACTGCCTCTTCTTTCAGTTCATGTCTGATCTCATCGCGTTTCTTGCCTTTTACACTCTCAGCTGTAAGCGGTCTGATCGGAATGATCGGAGTAAGAACACCGTTAAATTCATTCAGATCCCACTCTTCAGAATCTACATCATCAGAGAAACACATATCAACATAAGTATCCACTGTATCCTGGATCATCTTATAGATTGCTTCGCGCATATTCTCACCGTCGAGAACCTGACGACGTTCTTTGTAGATGATCTCACGCTGTTCATTGTTTACCTGGTCATAATCAAGAAGATTCTTACGGATACCAAAGTTGTTAAACTCAATCTTCTCCTGAGCTTTCTCAATTGCATTGGAAAGCATCTTGTGCTCAATCTGTTCATTCTCTGCAACACCAAGAGATGTAAAGATCTTCATCAGTCTCTCAGAACCGAATAGACGCATCAGGTCATCTTCCAGGGAA
>OIHC01000085.1_pt1 | contig 33716 bp, 26 predicted proteins | sample 1582451 | NCBI WGS metagenome assembly OIHC01 (sample SAMN02674964, study PRJEB24791) | human gut metagenome, SKBSTL008 | isolation source: stool | host: Homo sapiens | place: USA | reverse complement strand
CCGACTACAGCTCCACTGCGGATCTGGTAGGCAAGACCGTGGTTGCCGAGGCTGGTTCCGCCGGTGAGGCCGCCATTGAGGGGGACGAGAACCTGGCACAGGCTGATTACGTCTCCAAGAGTGTTCAGACCGACTGCCTGATGGAAGTTGCAGCAGGCACTGCCGATGCCGCTGTACTTGACCTGACCCTGGCCAACGCCATGATCGGTGAGGGCACGGATTATGCCGACCTGAAGATCGTGGACGAGCTGAACGCCGAGGAGTACGGCGTGGCATTCCGCAAGGACAGTGATGCTGCCGCCGCTGTGGATGAGGCCTTTGATGCACTGAAGGCCGATGGTGCCATGCAGGCACTGGCCGATAAGTACGATCTGGCACTGGCTGACTGAATTTGTTGAAAAGCTCCTTCCGTCATCGCTATGCGATGCAACCTCCCTCGGTGAGGGAGGCTTTTTGTTGCCGATGTGTGAAAGGCTCCCGAGCAGAGGGAACTTTCACCGGCTGTGATGGAAGGGGAATATGGATTCTGAATAAAAAAGGTGTGTTTTTGTGTCTGTGATTCTTATGCGCCTGTCCGGCGCGTTCCTGCTCAACTGTGAGCTCTTTGCCCTGACACTGCTGTTTGCACTGCCGCTGGGGCTGGTGGTCTCGTTTGGCTCCATGAGCCGCTGCAAGCCGCTGGCCGGGCTGGTCAAGACCTTTGTCTGGATCATCCGCGGCACCCCGCTGATGCTGCAGATCATCGTGATCTATCTGGGCCCCGGCCTGCTGGGCATGAACAACCCCTGGCCCTCCGGCTCCGGCGGACGGATGGTGGCGGCGGTGGTGGCCTTTGCCATCAACTATGCCTGCTATTTTTCTGAGATCTACCGCGGCGGCATTGAAGCAGTGCCCAAGGGGCAGACTGAGGCCGGGCAGGTGCTTGGCATGACCAAAACACAGATCTTTTTCAAGGTGACCTTGCTTCAGGTCGTCAAGCGCATCCTGCCCCCCATGGGCAACGAGATCATCACGCTGGTCAAGGATACCTCGCTGGCAAACACCATTGCCAATAAGGAGATCATTATGATGGCCAAGGAGTACAGCGCAAAGGGCCTGATCTGGCCGCTGTTCTCCACCGCGCTCTTCTTCCTGGTGTTTGTGGGCGCACTGACCATCCTGTTCAACTGGGCTGAAAAAAAGCTCGATTATTTCCGCTGCTAAGGAGGCAGATAGATTATGGCGTTGCTCGAAGCTTCCGGTATCGGGAAAAATTTTGGCGAGACCCATGTGTTGAAGGACATCTCCCTGGATCTGGAGCAGGGGGAAGCGCTGGCGATCATCGGCTCGTCCGGTTCCGGCAAAACAACTCTGCTGCGCTGCCTGAACTTTCTGGAACGGCCTGACACGGGTGTGATCAAGGTGAACGGCGAGACCATGTGGGATGCCGCCGACCCTGCCACCCAGAAGGAAAGTGAGATCCGCAAAAAGCGGCTCCATTTTGGTCTGGTGTTCCAGAACTTCAACCTGTTCCCGCAGTACACGGCCTTACAGAACGTGATGCTGGCAGGAGAACTGCTGGCAAAGGAACGCCCGGAGTATCAGGCGAATAAAAAGGCCATCCACGCGGAGCTGGAACAGCAGGCAAGAGAACTGCTGGCGCAGATGGGCCTTTCGGAGCGGGCCGGCCACTACCCGCATCAGCTCTCCGGCGGCCAGCAGCAGCGTGTAGCCATTGCCCGCGCGCTGGCGCTTCACCCGGATATCCTCTGCTTTGATGAGCCCACCAGCGCCCTTGACCCGGAGCTGACCGGCGAGGTGCTGAAGGTCCTGCGTGATCTTGCTGACCGCAAGACCACGATGATCATTGTTACCCATGAGATGCACTTTGCCCGCGATGTGGCCGACCGCATCCTGTTCATGGATGGCGGCGTGGTCGTGGAAGAAGGCCCGGCCAAACAGCTCATCGACCACCCCCGGGAAGAGCGTACCAGACAGTTCCTCGCACACTATTCAGAATGACCCGCCGCTGAGCGTTCCGGATGAGGATACCCCGCCTTCGGGCAATGCCGGAACGGGTTTCTGGAGCATTCTGTTCCAGCTGCTGAAGCATCTGGCCGGGAAGCACTGAAAAATTTGAAAAAACCTCTTGAAAATTCATCGCAACCTGATATAATACCCACATGAACAAAAACGTCCTGCCCATTGCGCGGCAGGGCGTTTTTGTCGGAAAAAAATTCGTGTGATAAGGTCTGTGATGCTTTCCCAAGGAGGAACGTGTGTATGACGAAAGATATGACGCAGGGCAGCCCGCTCAAGCTGATCCTTGCCTTTGCGGTGCCGCTGATGCTGGGCAGCCTGTTCCAGCAGTTCTATAATCTGGCGGATACCATCATCGTGGGCCGCTTTGTGGGCGTGGAAGCGCTGGCGGCAGTCGGCAGTGTGGGTGGTCTGAACTATCTGGTGCTGGGCTTTGTCAATGGCATTGCCTGCGGCTTCTCCATCCCCATCTCGTGGACATTCGGTGCGAAAGACTATGTGGAGATGCGCCGCTACACCGCCAATGCCGTCTGGCTGAGCGTCTTTTTTGCCGCAGTGCTTACCGTGGTCACAGTGGCCATGACCCGTTCCATTCTGGTCTGGACCAATACCCCGGACAACATCATTGATCTGGCAGATATCTACATCCGCACCATCTTTATCGGCATCCCGTTCACTCTGCTGTATAACATGACCAGCGCCCTGATGCGCGCTCTGGGCGACAGCAAGCGGCCCCTGTACTTCCTGCTGGTGGCAAGCTTTCTGAACATCGGGCTGGACCTGCTTTGCATCATCACCTTCAAGATGGGTGTGTTTGGTGCGGCGTTCGCCACCGTGTTCAGTCAGGCAGTGGCCGGTCTGGGCAGCCTGTGGTACATCCTCAAGCATTATAATGAGCTGCGCTGGAACAAAGAAGAAAGCCGCCTGAGCAGACAGCACTGTGTCAAGCTGTGCGGCATGGGCATCCCCATGGGTCTGCAGTGCAGCATCACGGCCATCGGTTCCGTTGTGCTGCAGGGTGCAGTCAATGGTCTGGGCAGTGACATTGTGGCAGCACAGACTGCAGGCGGCAAGGCGGCACAGTTCCTGTCCGTTCCGCTGGAGAGCATTGGCACGGCCATGACCACCTACGCCAGCCAGAACATGGGTGCCCACGACCTGAACCGTGTGAACAAGGGCGTGAACACTGCCCTGGGCATCGGCTGTGTGTACAGTGTGGCATCCTTCCTGATCCTGCGCGTGCTGGATAAGGCTTTGATCGGCCTGTTCCTTGAGAGCAGCCAGACCGAGATTATGGCCAACGCCCAGAGCTTCATCTTCTGGAACAGCGTGTTCTATATCCCGCTGGCGGTCCTTATCATTTACCGCTACACCATTCAAGGTCTGGGTTATTCCAGCCTGGCCATGTTTGCCGGTGTGGCAGAGATGATCGCCCGTGCTCTGGTGGGCTTCCTGTTCGTGCCGCTGTGGGGCTATTTTGCCGCCTGTATTGCAAACCCGGTGGCATGGTTCTTTGCCTGCTTCTTCCTGATCCCGGCGTATATCGTTGTGTTCCGGAAGCTGAAACAGGAAAAAGCAAGACCGCACGCAAACTTGTAAAAATTGAGCCGCTCTTTTGCGAAACCGCAGAAGGGCGGCTCTTTTGTTGCCTAGTAGGGGAGGCCTTGGCGAAGAGGGAAAGCCTCACGCGACACCAAAGCTGAGAGGTTGTATAGAGCAGAGCCTGCCCGATTCCTTTACAAATAACACCAAAACGATTATACTATAAATAATTATATCACAAGGGGGTGAGGAGCATGGAGCTGGAACAGATCGAGGGCACGGTGGAGGATATCATCTACGAAAACCCGGACAACGGCTACACGGTGTTTGAAATTTCCGGCGGCGGCACGGTCACCGTGGTGTGCGGGATCGTGGGCGAGCTCCATGCGGGCGAGAGCGTGGTCTGCCGCGGTAAATATGAGAACCACGCCACCTATGGCCGCCAGTTCCACGCCCAGGAATGCGAGACCGATATGCCGAAGGATCTGGAGGCAGTGTACGCCTTCCTTGCCAGCGGCTCCCTGCCTTACATCGGGGCGCGCACGGCCAATAAGATCATCGATAAATTCGGCGCGGCGGCGCTGGAAGTGATCGCCAACGATCCCGCCCAGCTCACCCTGATCCCCGGCATCTCGGCAGACAAGGCCGACCGCATCCAGCAGGAGTTCAAGCGGATGTTCGGAATGCGGGAGCTGATCGCCTATCTGGCCCAGTTTGAGATCAGCCCCCGCCGCGCCATGGAGGTATTCCGCGTCTTTGGCCCCGGTGCCATGCAGGCTATCTCCCAGAACCCTTATCTGCTCTGTGGGGAACCCCTGCAGCTGGATTTCCGCCATGCCGACAGCATTGCACAGTATTATCATATGGAAGGGGACTGCACCCAGCGGCTGGAAGCGGCGCTTCTCCGCACCCTGCGCCACAACGCGGGCAACGGCCACACCTGTCTGCCCCGTGCGCAGCTGCTGGACACGGCATCCCACTTCATCCAGCAGCCGCCCGAAAAGCTGGCCCGTGCGCTGGACCACTGCATTGAGACCGGGCAGCTTGGCGTAAAGATGCTGGATGCGGTGCCGTATATCTATCTGCCTGACCTGCTGGAAGCAGAACAGGCCATTGCCGACCGGCTGGCCCTGCTGGCAAAGCGGGAAAAGCAGACAGTGCGGGACCTTGATAAAAATATTCAGGTGCTGGAGCTGACCCAGGGCTTTGCCTATGCGCCCCTGCAGCGGGAAGCCATCCGCAAGGCCATGACCGAAAACTGCCTTGTGCTGACCGGCGGCCCCGGCACCGGTAAGACCACCACGGTCAACGCCATCCTGCAGCTGCTGGAGCATCAGGCAGACCGGGTGGCGCTTTGTGCTCCCACGGGCCGTGCGGCCAAACGGCTGAGTGAACTGACCGGCCGCAAGGCCTCTACCATCCACCGCCTGCTGGAGGTGGACTACTCCGGCGGCGTGGTCAGCTTCATCCACAATGACAAGAACCTGCTCAAATGCGATGTGGTCATTCTGGATGAGATGAGTATGGTGGATGTGAAGCTGTTTCAGGCGCTCATTGCAGCCCTGCGGTACAGCTGCCGCATTATTATGGTGGGCGATGCCGACCAGCTGCCCAGCGTGGGGCCCGGCAACATTTTGGGCGAGGTCATCCGCTCCGGGCTGGTGCCCACCGTCTGCCTGAACGAGATCTTCCGGCAGGCTAAACGCAGCCTTATTGTGGAGAACGCCCACCATATCATCAGCAGTGAGCCGCTGCAGAAAGGCGGCAAGACAGACGATTTCTTCTTTCTGGAATCGGACGGCGATGCGGCGCAGAAACTGGTGTGCGATCTTGTCACCACCCGCCTGCCCCGGAGTTATGGCTTTGACCCTGTCCGGGATATTCAGGTGCTCTGCCCCACCAAGCTGGGACCCACCGGCACCCAGGCGCTGAATGTGGAGCTGCAGAACCTGCTCAACCCGGAGCAGAAGGGCAAGCCCCAGCTCCAAAGCGCCTCCCGGGTGTTCCGGGTGGGCGATAAGGTGATGCAGGTGCGGAACAACTACGAGATCGTCTGGAACCGCATTGGCGGGGAGCAGGGCGTGGGAACCTATAACGGTGACATCGGCATTGTGGAATCCATCAACATGCGCGACCGCTCCATGGTGGTGCGGATGGATGACCGCCGCCTGCTCTACCCGGCGGAAAACCTGAACGAGCTGGAAATCGCCTACGCCATCACGGTGCACAAGAGCCAGGGCAGCGAGTTCCCGGCGGTGGTGCTGCCGGTGGCGCAGGTGCCGCCAAGGCTCTGCTACCGCAACCTCTTCTACACCGGCGTGACCCGCGCCCGCAAATTGTGCATCGTGGCCGGGCGGCGGGATGTGGTGAACCGGATGATGTCCAATGTCCGGCAGAACCTGCGGTACAGCGGCCTGTGCGAATTGCTGAAAGAGAATCTGCCGCCGGAACAGATGGCGGCAGAATAACCTCTCAGGCGCTTTGCGTCAGCTCTCCTACTAGGAGAGGTTTGGTCTATACTTTTTTACTGGCTTATGCTACAATATAAATTGATTTGATTTCCCGCCCGAACGGGCATTTACGATAGAAAACAGGGGAGCAGAGAAAGGAACGTTTCATTATGGCACAGAATGACATCGGCATCGATCTGGGCACAACGACCATTATCATTGCACAGGCAGGGCAGGGGGTCGTGCTCAACCAGCCCAGCGTGGTGGCAATGGATACCCGCAAGAACTCCGTGCTGGAGGTGGGCGACAAGGCCCTGGCCATGGTAGGCCGCACCCCCAACTATATTTCCGCCATTTTCCCGCTGAAGGACGGTGTCATCAGCGACCACACCATGACCCGGGAGCTGATCTGCCGGTTTGTGAATCAGGTGTACAGCTCCCACATGGTCAAGCCCCGGGTGGCTGTCTGCGTGCCCGCTGCCATCACCGGCATTGAGAGTGATGCCGTGGTGGAGGCCGTGATGGCCGCCGGTGCCCGTCAGGTCTACCTGATCGATGAGCCCATTGCCGCTGCACTGGGTTCCGGCATCGACATCACCCAGCCCGATGGCCGGATGATCATTGATATCGGCGGCGGCACCACCGATATCGCTGTCCTGTCTCTGGGCGGCAAGGTCAAGGCCACCAGTGTCCGTGTGGCGGGCAACCACTATGATGACGAGATCCTGAAGCATGTCCGCAACAAGTTCAGCATTGCCATCGGCCAGCGTACCGCAGAGCAGCTGAAAAAGAACGTCGCCTGCTGCCCCCAGAAGGCTGATTTTGACGAGACGATGGAGGTGAAGGGCCGCAGCCTGCTGACCGGCCTGCCCATCAAGGTGAATGTTTCCACCAGCGACCTCTACGAGCCTGTGATGATGCTGAGTGAGCAGATCGGCACTGCCGCCCATCAGGTGCTGGAAAAGACCCCGCCCGAGCTGGCAGGCGATATCTTCCGCAATGGTGTGGTGCTGACCGGCGGCGGCGCACAGCTGCACGGCCTGCCCGAATACCTGAGCCAGGAGCTCAAGGTGGATGTGACCGTCTCGCCCGATCCCGTGAACTGCGTGGCGTTGGGCACCGCCATGAGCCTGGGCCTGAACGATAAGCTGGAGACCGGCTTCCTGGATGCGACCCCCCGCATGGGCCGCCGTTAACCGGGGCCCTGACCCGGCTCGTTAAGAAATTGGAAAAGTTGCAACAAAATTTTGTTCATACTTGTTGAATCGGGTCGGGAAATATTGTATAATATTGTCAAATCGCTTTTTGCGCGCCGGGGCCTGCTCCGGAGTGCGGAGTAAATTATTATTAGGAGGAAGACCATGAATCTGGGTTCTGATGTGGTTATCACCATTACCGGTATCGTGCTGGTGTTTGCCATCCTCATCCTGCTGATGCTCATCATCACGCTGGAAGGCAAGATCTTCGACGGTATGGCCGCCAAGAAGAAGGCAGCCAAGGAGCCTGCTGCTCCCAAGGCTGCCGCAAAGCCCGCTGCCCCCGTACAGCAGGCTGCTCCCGCCCCTGTGGTGGAGGAAGGCATTCCCGGCGATGTGGTTGCCGCAATTATGGCTGCCATCCATGCCATGGGCAATGGCAAGTACACCCTGAAGGCCGTGCGCCGTGCTGCAAATGGCTGGAGCAAGGCTGGTGTCAACGACACCACCGCACCTTTTTAACACAGGAGGAAAAACATGACACAGTTTATCGATACTCTGGTCGGTATTTTCCAGAGTTCCGGCTTTGCACGGTTCGGTGAGCCGGGCGGCTACCTCTACGCGATTATGATCTGCGTGGGCTGCTTCCTGCTGTACCTGGCCATCGTGAAGGAATTTGAGCCCCTGATCCTGCTGCCCATGGCATTCGGCATGATCCTTGCCAACCTGCCCGGCAGCGGCGTTATCCACATGCAGTACTTCGTTGGTGATGGTCTCGAGCACCCGATGTGGATCGAGATCCTGAACAACGGCGGTCTGGCCGATATGCTTTATATGGGTGTCAAGCTGGGCATTTACCCCCCGCTGATCTTCCTGGGCATCGGTACCATGACCGACTTCGCCCCCCTGATCTCCAACCCCAAGAGCCTGCTGCTGGGCGCTGCCGCTCAGTTCGGTATCTTTGGTACTTACATGGGCGCTCGTCTGCTGGCTGCTACCGGCATTGTGGACTTCACCCAGAAGCAGTCCGCTGCAATCGCCATCATCGGTGGTGCAGACGGCCCCACCGCCATCTTCGTTACCTCCCGTCTGGCACCTGAGCTGCTGGGCAGCATCGCCGTTGCGGCGTACAGCTACATGGCTCTGGTGCCCGTGATCCAGCCGCCCATTATGAAGGCGCTCACCACCAAGAAAGAGCGTACGGTCGTGATGAAGCAGCTGCGCACTGTGTCCAAGACCGAGAGAATCATCTTCCCCATCATGGTCACTATCATTGTTTCTCTGATCGTTCCTGATGCTGCCGTTCTGGTCGGTATGCTGATGCTGGGCAACCTGATGAAAGAGTCCGGCGTTGTGGATCGTATCCAGAAGACTGCCGGCAATGAGCTGATGAACATCATCACCATTTTCCTGGCTCTGTCTGTTGGCTGCACCACCTCTGCAAACACCTTCCTGAACAGCCGCACCCTGTTCATCATCGTGCTGGGTCTGATCGCCTTCTCCTTTGGTACCGCTGCAGGCGTTCTGTGCGGCAAGGTGATGTACGCCCTGACCGGCGGTCAGGTCAACCCCCTGATCGGCTCCGCTGGTGTTTCCGCTGTTCCCATGGCCGCCCGTGTTTCTCAGAAGGTCGGCCAGAGCGAGAACCCCTCCAACTTCCTGCTGATGCACGCCATGGGCCCCAACGTCGCTGGCGTTATCGGTTCCGCAGTTGCTGCCGGTATCCTGATCAACATCTTCGGCTAAGCTTTATCTGAACACTGCCGCCCCTCCTGTGCTGTACAGGAAGGGCGGTTTTTTATGTACAACCCTCTTGAATTGTGATATACTTATAAAGTAAGTGATTTTATAGAAGAACAGGTGAAACAATGGCAGCAAGTCTCCAACAGGAATTCTGCGCTCTGCGCGATACCTATATTGAAAAGCAGTTTGGCCGCCTGAACAATATGCAGCGGCAGGCGGTATTTACCACCGACGGCCCGCTGCTCATTCTGGCCGGTGCAGGCAGCGGCAAGACCACTGTTCTGGTCAACCGTATCGCAAACCTGATTCGGTTTGGCTCAGCCCATGGCTCTGACTGGACCCCCCGTGAGGTGACGGAGGATGATGTCAAGGCCCTGAAAACGGCAATTATGACCGGCACCGATGCGCCCGCCTGGCTGGACGGGATGCTGCGGCAGAACGCTGTCCGCAGTTGGAACGTGATGGCCATCACCTTTACCAACAAGGCGGCAGGGGAGCTGAAAGAGCGTCTGCGCAATATGCTGGGCGGCGAAGAGGGGGACGAGGTGTTTGCCTCCACCTTCCACTCGGCCTGTGTGCGCATCCTGCGCCGCTGGGCAGAATCCATCGGCTACCCACGCAGCTTTACCATCTATGATACCGATGACTCCCAGCGGGTGATGAAGGCGGTTTATAAGGAACTGAGCATCGACGATAAGTTCTTCCCGATCAAGAGCGCCATCAACCAGATGAGCCGCTGGAAGGATCAGCTGGTCAGCCCGGAGGAGGCGCTGCGCACCCCGGCCCGGGACACCAAGGGAGCCATTGCCGCCAAAGTCTACGCCGCCTACGAGAAAAAGCTCAGGGAGGCAGGAGCCTTCGACTTCGACGACCTGATCTACCAGACCGTGCAGCTGCTGGCGGAGCACGAGGATGTGCGGGAGTTCTACCAGAACAAGTACCGCTACCTGCTGGTGGACGAGTATCAGGATACCAGCGTGGCCCAGTTCCGGCTGGTCAGCCTGCTCACCGGCCCGGAAAAGAACATCTGCGTTGTCGGTGACGATGACCAGAGCATCTACCGTTTCCGCGGTGCCACCATTGAGAACATTCTGAACTTTGAGCGCATCTTCCCCGGCACCAAGACCATCCGTCTGGAGCAGAATTACCGCTCCACCTCCAACATCCTGAATGCTGCCAACTGCGTCATCCAGCACAACACCGAGCGCAAGGGCAAGACCCTGTGGACCCGGAACGACGAGGGCGACAAGGTGCAGGTCTACACTGCCGAGAATGAGCAGGACGAAGCCATGCACATTGCAGATGTCATCGGTGAGCACCTGAAAGAGGGCGGGCATCTGGCGGACCATGCGGTGCTCTACCGTATGAATGCCCAGTCGGCCCCCATCGAAAGCTACTTTACCCGCGCGGGCATTCCCCATAAGATCGTGGGCGGCCAGCGCTTCAACGACCGCAAAGAGGTCAAGGACATCCACTCCTATATGTCCATCGTGGCGAACGCCCGGGATGATGTGCGCCTGCGCCGCATCATCAACGAGCCTGCCCGGAAGATCGGCAATACCACCGTCGATGTGATCGCTGACCTTGCCGCCCAGCAGGGGATCAGTATGCTGGAAGTCATCTCCCACGCGGATGCATACGCCAAACTCAGCCGTGCCATCATGCCGCTGCTGAAATTCTGGCAGATCTACGAAAAACTGCAGGAATCGCTGGAAACCAGGACGCTGGACGAATTTGCCCAGGATGTCATTGAGGTGACTGGCTACAAGGCCATGCTGGAAGCCGATGCGGCCAAGGGCCACGAGGATGCGGCAGACCGCCTGCAGAACCTGGGCCAGCTGGTCAACAACGTCAAAAACTACTGCGATCAGCACGGAGAGGATGCCTCACTGGAAGGCTATCTGGAGGATATCGCCCTCATCAGCGACATTGACAGCTACAACGAGAGCGCTGACCAGGTGGTCCTGATGACCATCCACTCTGCAAAGGGTCTGGAATTCCCCTATGTTTTCCTCATTGGCATGGAGGAGGGCGTGTTCCCCAGCGAGATGAGCAAATACTCCGAGGCAGATCTGGAGGAAGAGCGCCGTCTGGCCTATGTCGGCATCACCCGCGCCAAGAAGGAGCTGTATATCTCCAACAGTGTCTCCCGGATGCTCTACGGCCGCACCCAGCGCAACGAACCCAGCCGCTTTCTGCGCGAGATCGAGCCGGAGTATATAGAAGAGACCCGCAGCCCGGCGCTGGAGCGCCGTTCTTCCATGGGCTGGGGTTACAGTGATACCGTTCCCGGCGGGGCCTCGGGCTACTCCGGCGCGTCCGGCTGGGGCCGCAATTCCAGCAGCTTCGGCGGCCGCACCGGCGGCAGCTACCTCAACCGGGAATACAATGCCTCTGAGCGCGGTGGCTTCGGCTCCGGTTATGCAGGCCGTGGCAGCAGTGCTTCCGGGTTTGGCAGCGGAAGCAGCGCCCCGCGCGCGTCCGGCTCCTCCGGTTTTGGTGTGGGCTATGGCCGCCCCGCGGCCCCCAAGGCAGCATCCAAACCCGTGAGCTTTCCGGGGAGCCCGGCAGCTTCCCGCCCGGCATCCACCGGCCCAAAGCATTACGAGGTGGGCGACATTGTGGAGCACAAGGTCTTTGGCCGGGGCAGGGTGCTGGCGGTCAAGGCCGCTGCCGGAGACCAGATCGTGGAGATCAACTTTGAAAAGGTCGGCGTGAAGAAAACCATGGCAAATTTTGCGCCGCTGACGAAAATCACGGAGGAATGAGAAAACTATGATGACCGTTCGATTGATCGCACATACCCCGGAACCGGAAAAGGTGGTGGCGGCAGCGGCCAAGCTCTGCTACTCCGATGCCCATATCACCGACCTGCTGGACGGCCTGACTGAGGAGAAAACGGCCAAGTTCCTGACCATGCTCAGCGATTTGGGTCATGCCAGCCCCATTGAACATGCCAGCTTCACCTTTGGCATTGAGGGTGTGAGCCGCACCCTGCTGGCCCAGATCACCCGGCACCGCATCGCATCCTTCAGTGTCCAGAGCCAGCGGTATGTCCGGCTGGACGACTTCCACTATGTCATCCCGCCGGAGATTGAGGCCATCCCTGAGGCAAAGGCAGCCTTTCTTGAGAGCATGGATGAGGATGCGAAGCGCTACCTGGACCTTGCAAAAAAGCTGGAGGACGGCCACACTGCCCGCCTGATGGCAGAGGGAATGCCCGAAAAGCAGGCCCGCGCCAAGGCCTCCAAACAGGCCAACGAGGATGCCCGCTTCGTGCTGCCCAACGCCTGCGAGACGAAGATGGTCGTGACCATGAACGCCCGCAGTCTGCAGAATTTCTTCCATCTGCGCTGCTGCTCCCGCGCTCAGTGGGAGATCCGTCAACTGGCTGAGGAGATGTTCCGGCTGGTCTACCCGGTGGCACCCCATATCTTTGCCAAGGCCGGCCCGGCCTGTGTCAGCGGCCCCTGCCCCGAGGGCAAGATGTGCTGCGGCAGAACTGCCGAAGTCCGCGCAAAGTATGAGGCCATCAAGCAGGAGGCTGGTGTATGAGCAAAGGCAAGCTGATCGTTCTGGAAGGGCTGGACGGCAGCGGCAAGGGCACGCAGGCCAAGCTGCTGGCAAAGCACCTGACGGTGACGGATCATCTGGTAAGAGAGATCACCTTCCCGGATTATGACAGTGATTCCAGTGCGCTGGTTAAGATGTATCTGGCCGGGCAGTTTGGCGACAAGCCTGACGATGTCAACGCCTACGCGGCATCCAGCTTTTATGCGGTGGACCGTTATGCGGGGTATAAGTCGGACTGGGGCAAGTTCTACGAGGAAGGCGGCATCCTGATCGCTGACCGCTACACCACTTCCAACGCCGTGCATCAGTGCTCGAAGCTCCCGCCGGAGCAGTGGGACACATTCCTGCAGTGGCTCTTTGACTATGAATACCACCTGCTGGGCCTGCCTGCACCGGATAAGGTGATCTATCTGCAGGTTGACCCGGCGGTGAGCCAGCGGCTGATGACTGCCCGCTACCATGGCGACGAGACCAGGAAGGATGTCCATGAAAAGGACACCGAATATCTGGCCCGCAGCCGCCGGGCGGCAGAATACTGCGCCGCTCACCTCGGCTGGGATACCGTCCACTGCACGGCAGGGGAGAAGATGCGGAGCATTGAGGATATTCAGGGAGAGGTCAGAACTCTTGCTCTCGCTGTTATTTGAAACAAAAGGAGGCATCCTATATCATGTACCGTTTGATGCAGCCGTCCGATTGGGCGGAGGTGCTGGCCCTGTGGCAGGCCCAGCGCGGCGACACGGAGGAGTTTGTCCGTGGCGCTGTGGAGCGCTTTGCCGGGGTGCAGAATGTCTACGTCGCGGAGGAAAACGACCACATTGAGGCTGTGGCACTGGCTGTGCCGGTGACCCTGCAGGGCCGCCAGGGCAGCTATCTGTTCGGTCTGTGCGGGCAGGGAAGCCTGCTCCTTGCGGGCCTGGTGGATACCCTGTGTGCCCAGCAGAAACTGCGGGGCGCAGGCTTTGTGGTGGCAGTGCCCACCAGCCCGGAACAATCAACGCTGCTGCAGGATAAAGGCTTCCAGAAAGCCTTTGCCCTGCGCTGCCTGCCCCGGGAGGTGGAGCGCAACCTGTGGAGCCAGGCGGAATTCGATTCCGTGACGGCGAAAAAACTCTGCGAGCTGCGGGCAAAATACTGGCCCGACACCGTTCAGCTGCCGCCGGAGCAGATGGGGGAAGTTCTGCGGGACCTGTATTCCCGTGGCGCGACCATCGTATCCAGTGAGCAGGGCTACGGCATCTATTTCCGCAGGGAGGATACCCTTTACTTTGTGGAGATGATGGCGGAAAATGACCGTGCTGCCGAGGTGCTGATGGAAGCCGCCCGGGAGAAAGAGGTCATTGTGGAAAAGGCTGTCATCACGGTGGGAGCTGCCCAGAATCTGTTTCTGGGCGAAGGAACCCGGCAGGAGTATGGCCTCATCCGCTTTGAAGGAGAACCTTTTGATGTTTCGGAGAGCTACATGCGCCTGATGATGGACTGAAAGGAACGTGGATATGGCAGAGAAACACCAGAAAAAGAAAAAAGGCAGTGTGCTGAAGATCCTGTTGGCCGTGCTGTTGCTGCTGGTACTGACAGCCGGTGCGGCAGGCGTGTTTGCGTATAACGAGATCAACGGCAATGGAGGAAAGCCCGGTGCAGAGGTGACCGTCAGCATCCCACAGGGCAGTGGCGTTGCTGCCATCGCAAGGGAGCTGAAGGAGGCTGGAGTGATCCGTTCGGCCTATCTGTTCCGCTGGTATGTGGGGCACAAGGGTGCCGCCGGAAAACTGCAGTACGGTGATTTTACGCTGCAAACCGGCGGATATTCCTACGATGGCCTGATCACAGAGCTGTCCACGTATGCCAAGGCGGATTCGGTGCGTCTGACCTTCCCGGAGGGAACCACTGCCATTGCCATTGCCCGGAAAATGGAGGAAGCCGGTCTGTGTACTGCCGAGGAGTTTCTGGAAGAAGCCAACACCGGAGATTTCAGCGAGTACACCTTCTGGCAGTATGTCCCGGACGATGCCCCCGACCGCTTTATGAAGTGTGAGGGCTACCTCTTTCCGGACACCTATGAGTTTTTGACGGACGATACCGTGCATCATTACGTTGCAACGTTCTATGCACACTTCGATAAACAGTTCACGGCCGAGATGTACAGGGAACTGGAAAAGCAGGAGCTGACCCTGCCCGAGGTCATTACACTGGCCTCTTTTGTGCAGGAGGAAGCGGGCAACGATCAGGATTCCAATGTGGCGCAGGTGTTCCGCAACCGTCTGGCCGAGGGTTCGCCTTACCCCAAGCTCCAGAGCAACACCTCCAGCTATGTCCAGAGCGATGCGGACAACAACTACCTCTGGAACTGGGTGGCTCCGTATTATGGCGGCTGGGAGGATATCCCCGAGAACATCCGGAATGCCTACGATACCTACACCTGCACCGGCCTGCCCGCTGGGCCCATCTCGAACCCGGGCCTTGCCGCAATCCAGGCTGCTCTGGCACCTCAGTGTGATGAGGAAGTCAGGGACTGCTATTTCTTTGTTACGGACCTTTCCGGTCACTACTATTACGCCAAGACCTATGCTGAACATCAGGCCAACTGCCGGAAAGCGGCTGAAGTCAATCAGAGTTTGAAGAAGTAAGTCCCTCTCAGTCGGCTTCGCTGACAGCTCTCCCAAGGGGCGAGCCAACTGCGGCTCCGGAGTCAGGTTTGCAGAAACCGATCCGGTGAGGCGGTATCGCGTCAGCGATGACAGAGAGGGTGTTAAAAAGAGAGGACGATTTTATGTTACAGATCCCGGAACTGCTGGCCCCGGCAGGCGACTTGGAGCGCCTGCGTTATGCCATCAACTATGGAGCAGACGCTGTTTATTGCAGCCTGCCGGAGTTCGGTATGCGGTCGGCTCCTGCCAATTTTACGCCGGAGCAGCTGACCGAGGGTGTGATCTACGCCCATGCCCGCGGCCGCAAGGTCTATCTGACCATGAACACGCTGCCCACCAATGAGGAAGCTGACCGCCTGCCCGAAGCCATCAAGGCTGCTGCTGCCGCCGGTGTGGATGCCTTTATCGTGGCCGATCTGGGCGTGCTGGAAGCCTGTAAGCAGTTCGCCCCGGAGATCGATGTCCACATGTCCACCCAGACCGGCATCACCAACTGGGCCGCTGCGCGTGCCGCTTACAACATGGGTGCAAAGCGTGTGGTGCTGGCCCGTGAGATGAGCCTGCAGGATATCGCCACCCTGCGCGATAAGACCCCGCCGGAGCTGGAGATCGAGGCGTTTGTCCACGGAGCCATGTGCATGAGCATCTCGGGCCGGTGCCTGCTCTCCAATTACATGGCAGGCCGGGATGCAAACCGGGGCCAGTGCGCCCAGCCCTGCCGCTGGAAGTATTACCTGAGCGAGGAGACCCGCCCGGGCCAGCTGTATGAGATCGGCGAAAATGAGAACGGCAGCTATATCCTCAATGCAAACGATCTGTGCACCGCTCCCTTCATCGACCTCATCTGCAAGGCAGGTGTGGACAGCCTGAAGATTGAGGGCCGCGCCAAGACGTTCTACTATGTCGCCAGCGTCACCGCCGCCTACCGCAAGGCTCTGGATCAGTATCTGGCCGACCCGCTCAACGATAACTTTGAGCTGAGCGATGACGTTCTGGCCGAGCTGACCCGTACCAGCCACCGGCACTATTCCCCGGGCTTCTACTTTGGCCGCGAGCAGGCCCGTCAGGCAACCGATAGCGCTACTTATATCCGTGAGTGGGAGTTTGTGGGCACTGTGGAAAGCTGGGAGAATGGTGTTGCCACCTGCCAGCAGCGCGGCAAATGGAGCCTTGGGGACACGCTGGAGGTGCTCTGCCCGGATGGCCGCAGCATCCCGCTGCACCCGGAGTGGATCAAAAACGAGGCAGGGGAGAGCGTAGAATCCACCCCCCACGCCATGGAAAAGTACACCATCCCTACCCCGGAGCTGCCCCCCATGAGTCTGCTTCGCCGGAAGGTAGAAACTCTTGACAAATGATTCCAGAAGCAGTAAAATAATAAAGTCAAAATGAACGATGTCCTCTGGCTCTAGTGGTCAGAGGACAGTTGAGGGCTCGTAGCTCAGTTGGGATGAGCGTTCGGTTCGCATCCGAAAGGTCGAGGGTTCGACTCCCTTCGAGTCCATACAGCAGAAAACCGCTCTGTCGTAGCTATACGGCAGGGCGGTTTTCTTGTTCGCAGTTCTATGAGACGGTGAAGATTATTCTGGCAGATCCGGAGCCGGTTCAAAGGTGGAAAATTACTGCTCTTCAAACCTTGAAAGTGCTAGAAATCAAGGTTTCATGCGGGTTAATGCCGTGATACACTCAACGGTTGATTGTGATTCCAAGGGAAATTCTCGAATCTCTTTTCCATTATAGGGAACAGGGAAGGCGAATACAATGTTCCGAATCCAGTTGCCATTTGGCTGTTTTTCCGGGAAAATATCAATGCGCTCGATGAAGGCGCGCATGAATTCCTTTTGCTCCACCTCAGTGGCGGCATTGTAGACTTCATCGAAGGCCAGAAGCAGGTGATAGATGTTGTCAGCTGTGATCTTCTCCTGATGAATGTCATCAATCTGACCTTGGATTTCAGCGAGCTGGGTTTCCATGTCCTCAATCAGTTCATATTGCTCATCGTAACGTCGCTGCAAATCCAAAGACTTACGGTCATAATAGGGATCATTAAAGTCCAGTGTGTCCATCTGGTGCTCCAGACGAGATTTCGTACTGAGTCGCTGGCGGAGCTGCGCTTTGATTGCATCGGCCTGCTGCTCCAACTCGCTGGTATCGACTGCGGAACCAATTTTCTCTTTGATGGCGTCTACGAAGCGTGGGTCGTGAACCATAGCGGATACGATGGATGCGACCATCTGATTGATTTCGTTCTGTTCAATGTTCAACCGGAAAGAACATTCGTGTCCAGTCTGCCCTTTGATGCTTTTGCAGAAGTAGTAGTAACGAGTTTTGTTATCCTTGCTGTGAGCCTTAGAGACATTTCCGTACAGATTCCGTCCACAGCAGGGGTATTTCAGAATGCCGGAAAGAATATGTGCGTGGTCTGGGTCACGGACCTTTTCACGCCGCCCTGTGGTACGCTGACGCTTAGTCTGTGCAAGATTCCAGTCGTCCTCGGAAACGATGGCTTCATGTTGACCGACATAGACGGGAAACTCGGATTGCTTCACAACGTGCATTTCGTTTCGAGTGCCGAGTTTCTTTTCAACCTTGCGGCGACCAAATGCAATCTTACCGCAGTAAATGGGATTGTCCAGAATACCTCTAACAAATACAGCAGAAAACTTTGGAATAGTTCCATTCTGACGGAGCTTTTTCACATAGCCATGGGTGTTCAGATACCGGGCAATACCTGCTACACCATCGTTGGTATGGATAAAGCGGTCAAAAATAACACGGATAACTTCCACTTCATCGTCTGCAATCGAAAGCTCGCCATTTTCCAGTCTATAGCCATAGGGTGCAAAGCCGCCGTTCCATTTGCCCTCACGGGCTTTCTGTTCACGGCCGGCCATCGTTTGAGCACGGATATTCTCACGTTCGATTTCAGCAACAGCAGAAAGAACAGAAATCATTAACTTGCCGGAATCTTTGGAACTGTCGATGCCATCTTCTACGCAAATCAAATTGACACCGAAATCCTGCATAAGCTGCAAGGAGTTCAGAACATCGGCCGCATTGCGCCCAAAACGGGAGAGTTTGAATACCAGAACATAAGAAACGCCGTCTTTACAGTCTTGCACATCTCGCAGCATCTGTTGAAATTCGTGCCGACCTTGAATGTTCTTACCGGAAAATCCTTCATCAGAATATTCTCCAGCAATGACCATATCTTCATAATCGGCATATTTGCGCAGCTTTTCACGCTGTGCATCAAGGCTGTAACCGTCCACCTGCATGGCCGTAGATACGCGAGTATAAATGTAGCATTTGGTGCGTGCTTTTTTCATAAGAAATCCTCACTTTCGGCGGTTGGTTGTTGTGTGAGATTTTCATGCTGGATATAATACTCTAGCAACCGGAGTACATACTCTGGCGCATGGCGGTGGCCGAGTTCCCATTCTGTTACAGTGCGGTAGGGAATTTGGAAGAAAGTGCAAAACTCCCGGCGGTTCATCCCGGTCGATTCGCGCAGTTCGAGGATTTTGTCTTTGCAGTCCATAAAGTTGCCCTCATATATGTAAAACACGCTACGCAATTATTTTAACATAAAAATAAAAATTACGCAACGTGTAAATCTGCTTATGCAGCTTTACTGTTGGTCGCGCAAAGCAGAGACTCCTTTTGCTCCAGTACAGTTGAGCCATATTTTTGAATCAGCTTTGCCATAACATCGATACAGCGTACAAAGGATGCGTTGTCAGTTTCGGCGTCATAGTATTTTTTCAATAGGCAACTCCATTTCCTTGTAGCAGAACTTTGACTGTCCTGCGAATTTTAGAAACATCCCTTGATTCATCCGATTAAAAGTTTCAGTCGCTCCAGCTTTTCCAGCGCTGTTTCTTTGCGGAAACTCACGCCGATGCAGGAGATGGGAACGCACATCTCTAGCAGGCGGTCATAGATACGGGCATGGGCGGTATCCTGCGGATGCCGGATTTCGTCCAGCGTCAGATTCGTGGTAACGATTAAAGGCTTCCGGCTGCGGTAACGGCTGTCTACAATGCTGTAAATTTGTTCCAGAGCATACTCCGTACCACGCTCCATGCCAAAATCATCAATGATGAGAAGAGGATAGCGGCATAGCCTGCCCACCACCTCATTCCGCCCGGAGAAGCTGTTGTTCAGTTCGTTCAGGATGCGGGCAAAGTTCGTCATGCGCACAGGCACTTCCTGAACCATCAGAGCATTCGCAATACACCCGGCAAGGAAACTTTTTCCTGTGCCGACACCGCCCCAGAGGAGCAGCCCGATGTTCTCTGAGCGCATGGTCCGCCACTGCTCCACATAGCGGTGTGCATGGTGCATCTGTGGGCTGCGCCCATTGTCGTTTGCAAATGTCCAGTCCAGCATAGCTGAATCAGAAAAGCCGTCTGCTTTCAGCCGCCGCACAAGGTCGAGATGCTTCCGTTCATTAATCGCTGCTTCCTGCTGTTCCCGCTCGGCTTTATGGCAGGCACATTCTACCGGATGAATGTTCTTTCCCATCAAGACAAGACCATTGGAAAAGAAGGTTTCTTTTGGAGTGCGGCACTTGCCGCAGTAGAGCAGGCCATCTGCATCATAATAATCGGTGGCATTTTGGGGAATGCTGGAAACAGACTGTTCTAAAATCTTCTCAAGCGTCTTTATAGGCTTTCTCCTTCCGCAAAGGTGTAGTCCGGGATACCCGGTGCTGTCTTTTTCTCCGCATTCTGCCGCTTCGCCCAGATACTCAGCGTTGCGGCATGGTCGGCATACTTCTTTCCAGTAGATTGGATATAAGCGGATAACTGCTCGATCAGGCCATCCAACCCTGCAAAGTCAGCCTTGAGCCGTTTGTACTCCTTTTCCGTCAGAAAAACATTCTGGTATTCTCCCAATGAAAGACGAGAGCTGTTTGTTCTTATCAGGTGGTTATCATTCAGGTTGTTCTTATTACGTTGGTTAGATGTGCATTTTTGCATGATCATGCTGGTCATTTCTGCACAGTCGGACTGCGCACTGGTGCATACTGTGACTGCGCAATTCTGCGCAGTATGGGGAATCCTGAGCAGAATGTGGCTGGGCTTGGAAAAGCCACTGCGTACTCGCTCGGCAAGTTCCGCTTTTTCCAGTTCAGCAAAAGAGCGTGTCACACTGGAGATGCAGCAGTCTAAATCTTTCGCCAGATGGGAAAGCGGATAGATCACATAAATGCGTCCATGCTCGTCCACCCAGTTGTTTTTCTGCGAGAGAGTGGCACGGTCGAGCAGGAGCGTGTAGAGCAATTTTGCAGTGTTGCTTAAATCGGTATTCAGAAGGAACCGGGCGTAGGGCAGATACTGCGGCAATGGCATATTGGGTTTCAAATAGTCTGAAATAATCTTCACCTCCAATTTTTACGTCCTATCATGGTGCTTTAGGGGTTCGAGAATTACAAGCGCAAGATTCGCCCGTGTCGCCTCAAAACTCACTTTCGTGATTTTGGCCGACGGCGACCTTGCTGGAGGTTTCGCTCCCCAGTCCCTCGATGAAATCTGAAAATCTGCAATTTTCAGATTTGGCTCCCCATAAAAATGGTGAGCAGCCGAGATGCAGGGCATCATCGGGAATGTGTGGGACTGCATCCCACACCCTGCACCGAACAACCATTCAACAGAGATTGGCGAATCTCTGCTGTTTGCTTGTCCGGCTTTTTGCTGTCGGTCTCTCCGCAAGCTGTTCCTGCCCGATTCAATCCGGCGTTCTGGCTTTCCTTGGTGCGCTCCTGTCATGGCGGCACTTCCCCGGAAAGTCATAGTGGCTTGCAGCTGACTATTCGGTTGTCAAGGAACACGGGTTTTCAATCATAGAATTGGAGAAAGCCCGTTTCGCAAGGTACTTTCAAAATTTTTACAGATTTTTTGCTTTCTCACAAATAGGAATCCGCAAGGGCGGTTTCATATACAATTTTTTGAAATTTTCAAAAATTCACATAGACCCACGAGGCAGAGCATCGTGGCTGGGAGATGAATTTCATCGAGCCAATCAGCAGAAACAGACGGTTCTGCATGAGGGTATGGGGAGCAGAATCCCCATCAAGATGCCCGGCACGAAAAGCCCAAATGGAATTTCGAGTTACTCCGGGCGAATCTTGCCCTGATAAATGTGCAGGCAGTGATCTTCGGAGAATCCAGCGTTAGCATTGAGATTGCTGGTTTCCATCACTGTACAAGCGTTTTTTTACGTTCTGAAGATACCGGCTGGCACGGTCAATAAAAATCAGCAGCTTCTCATTGTTTTTCGGTTCGGTAAGAATATCGGGATATTCACGAAAACACATTTCCCACCGCCGGATAAAATCCTCCTGCGCGCCCTGAATCTCACACATCATGGCTTCGCCATCTGCCAAACGGCGAGGTGAATAAATGCTCTTGACGGCATCCTTGAGATTCTGTTTTTCTTCCTTGTTGAGTCCTTTCTTATGCCCCTGAATGTCTTGCTTGAAGGTTGTTATAAACTCATTGTCCTTTGAATAAGAATCCGTGATACTGGAATCCCGTTCGGCTTTAGACTTACGCAGCTCTGCCACAACTTCTGGACGCTTTTCCTTTGGAACCTTTGCAATCGAGGAAATTTCACGGTCGGTTGCCCGAATCTTTCCGCTCAGAATTTCTTCCTGCGCTCCGGGTACTGCTTCTTCCGCTGCTTCCACACCTTTTGCAAATTGCTCTGCACGGTAAACATAACTTTCGGATGTACCATGTTCCGCAGCGACCTTCGACCGTGAACCGTGCTTTGTGCGGTCTGGCTCATTTTGAACCAGACCACTTTCAGATGCCAAAGTATACTGATTGCCGTGAAACGCTTTGATTTGCTTTTCCGCTTCTGCCTGCTTTCCGATCAGGAACTTTTTCTGTTCTGGGGTCAGGTTTCGCCGCCCAAGCTGATTTTTACAGATCCAGGCGAGTGCTTCATAACGGCTGGAAAATTCTTTTTCGATGACTTCAAATGGAATAAATGGATATTTCCGAAGAATTTGATAGCGTGTATGTCCATCCACAATATAGCCGTTCCACGTGATGATCGGATTCAGTACACGTTCTTCTTTTAGGATGTTCATTTCCAGTTGGTGGGTTTCCTCAAACGACGGAGGGTTGATTTGATTCTGGAACTCCGGATCGATTTTAAGCTGGCTCAGTTTTGTCATAGGCAAACCATCCTTTCTGAAATGAAATAGAATATCATTGTTCTTACGCCGTTCTCTCTGCATGGTGTTCCTGCCCCTTTCCAGTGGCGTTTTCCGGCTCGCTCTTGCGAGATCATCGCCGGGTATCCCATGCAGACGGTCATTCGGTTTTCAAGGTTCGATGAAGGCTCTGAAATTAGACTAACACATTCATAGAAGATTTTTTAGGAGGTCGTACCTCCGGTTTTTGGTTGTAAAAAAGCGGAAGTGATGCTTCCGGTTCTTTGCTGCAAACCATTGAAAAAATTATATCACATCGTAAATTTTATTTTTAGGAACTGGTAGTTCCGGTTTTTAAAAAATATGAAGTGAATTTCAAGGCAAAATCGGAACTATTAGTTCTGGTTTTGCGTATCAACGTAATTTCAAATTTTGGGTGCCGTTCTCTCTGCATGGTGTTCCTGCCCCCCTTTCGGCGGCGTTTTCCGGCTCTCCCTTGCGAGGTCTTCGCCGGGTATCCCATGCAGACGGTCATTCGGTTTTCAAGGTTCAATTGGTGTCTTGCTGGTAGCTTATCACACTTTCAAAAGAATTTTTAGGATCTATTAGTTCCGCTTTTTACCTTCAAAACCGGAAGTGATAGTTCCGGTTTGATGCAATATTAGATGAATCAACGCTGATTTTTCTGAAACGAATTTTTCTCAAAAAATTTGCTTATTCAGCGACCGTTAAGGTGCGGAACTAGCGTATTCTTGTGCTGAATACCTGCTTGCTGCAGATGAAAACGCAAAAACCTCCTGAGCAAAAAATAACCGCCAGCTTCAAGGTGAACTTGAAAGCTGACGGTCCTGATTAGAAAATAATTTTCAAATTTGGAAAGCACCTTGAGAGGCTTCATAGCACCCGCAAGCAATGCAGACGTATATACATCTGCGAACTTGTCGGGGCGAGGCCCCTCCATCTGCTGTCGCAGACCGTTCTGTCGCTTAAAAGCCCCACTGGGGCTTTCATTGCTGCGCTGCGCTCCGCAAACGCAAATTTTGCTCTGCAAAATACTTGTTGGGGACACCCAAACCCTTGAACTGCATCTGCAGGATTAGCGTCTCCAAATGAGAAAGTCTATGGTTCTAACACATTGTCAGCCATTGGTAAACAACTTTTTCCAGTCAAAAAAGAAAATAGCGATGATTAAAGATGAACATTGCAGAAAAATGTGATACAATAGAAAATGAAAATCCAAACAACAGGAGGAATCCCCTCGTGGCCAACAACGTGAACGTCAAAAAACTGGAAGCTGACCTGTGGGAGTCGGCAGATCTGCTGCGTGCAGGCTCTAAACTCACCTCGAACCAATACTGTATGCCGGTGTTGGGACTGATTTTTCTGCGGTATGCGTACAGCCGCTTCAAACTGGTGGAGCGGGAGATCCTGAAAGATCGTCCAGTGCGCGGCGGTCGGGTGCTGCCGGTGGAGCAAAGCGACTTTGCCGAAAAGAGTGCACTGTTTCTGCCCAAGGAGGCGCAGTACAATTACTTAGTCAATTTGCCCGCCAACATCCCGGAGCAGGGGCTGACCGGCATTGAGGGCAATCCTCTGAACAGTCTGGGCGAAGTGGTGAACAACGCCATGGAACTGGTGGAGCAGCAGAGCGAGCAGCTGCAGGGGGAACTGCTGCGCATCTTCAACAATGATGCGTTGGATGATGTGGGCGGCGATGTGATCGGCCGTATCTACGAGTACTTTTTGAATAAGTTTGCCAAGAATGTGGCACAGGATGACGGCGTGTTCTTTACGCCGAAATCGCTGGTGAAGATGATCGTCAATGTGCTGGAGCCTGCCCACGGCGTTCTGTTGGACCCGGCTTGCGGCAGCGGCGGTATGTTTGTGCAGACCGGCGACTTTGTAAACCATGCAGGCATGATCGCCAACAACACCATGACGTTCTACGGACAGGAAAAGGTGGAGTACAACGCCAAACTCTGCCTGATGAACATGGCCGTGCATGGCCTGACCGGTGTGATCAAGTCCGGCGATGAAGCCAATACCTTCTATTACGATGCCCACAACCTGAACGGCTGCTGCGACTATGTGATGGCAAATCCGCCGTTTAACGTGGATAAGGTCAAGTCGGAGTCGGCGCAGAGTGCCGGACGGCTGCCGTTTGGCCTGCCCGGCGTGAACAAGGCCAAGGAAATCGGCAACGCAAATTATCTGTGGGTGTCCTATTTCTACTCCTACCTGAACGAGCATGGCCGTGCGGGTTTTGTGATGGCGTCCTCGGCTACCGACAGTCAGGGCAAAGACAAGGACATCCGTGAAAAACTTATCCAGACCGGCCATGTGGACGTGATGATGAGCGTGGGCAACAACTTCTTCTACACCAAGAGCCTGCCCTGTTCGCTGTGGTTTCTGGATAAGGGCAAACCGGAACAGCTGCTGGACACGGTGCTGTTCATTGATGCACGCAATTATTATACCGTGGTGGACCGCACTCAGAACGAGTGGAGTGACTGGCAGCTGAAGAACCTCAACGCCATTGTCTGGCTCTATCGCGGTGAAGAGGACAAGTACAAGGTGCTTCTGGCGGAGTATCACGCAGAGCTGGCAGACGACCGCCCCTTTGCAGAGATTCAGGCCGCACTGGAACAAAACGTGCAGGCCAAGCGGGAAGAAGCCAAAGCCGCTGTGGATGCAGCGCCCCGCAAGGAACGCAAGACCACGCAGGAAAAGTTCGACAAGGCGCTGGAAGCCCTCAACGAGAAGCTGACCGTTGCCAAGGAGGCCGTCTGGCTCACCGAAAAGTTTGGCGAGGGCGTTTATCAGGATATTCCCGGTCTGTGCAAGGTGGCTAGCCGCGACACCATCCTCAACGAGAAAGGCGCATCCCTGACGCCCGGTGCCTATGTGGGCGTTGCACCTGTGGAGGATGACGGCGTGGATTTTGCCCAGCGGATGAAAGAGATCCACAAGGAACTGCTGGAATTGCAGGCAGAGTCCAACCGCCTGATGGAAACCATCTCGAAGAATCTGGAGGAGATGGGGGTATGAAGTGGGAAAAAGTGAAACTGGGGGATATTTGCAAGTATGTGACCTCGGGAGGAACGCCCAAAAGCTCTATAAAAGAATATTATGAGCCTAAGCAAATTCCATGGTTAAAAACTAAAGAAGTCAATTATTGCCGAATTTATGAAACAGAGTCGTATATTTCAAAAGACGGATTAGATAATTCTAGCGCAAAGATGATTCCACAAAATTCTGTGATTGTTGCGATGTACGGACAAGGTGATACAGCTGGAAGAGTAGCGATAAACAAAATTCCACTAACAACAAATCAGGCGTGCTGTAATCTTATCATAGATGAAACGAAGGCATACTATGAGTTTGTATATTATCAATTGGTTACGCTGTATGAAAAAATGGTTTCATTAAAGAATGGTGGAGCACAGCCAAATTTGAATGCAGCGATAATTAAAAGTATTGAGATTAAACTTCCACCTTTAAAAACACAGCGGTATATTGCTGATATTCTCTCTTCCTATGACAATCTGATTGAAAACAACCAGAAACAAATCAAGTTGCTGGAAGAAGTGGCTCAGAGACTTTATAAAGAATGGTTTGTGGATTTGCACTTTCCGGGGCATGAAAACACGAAAATTGTGGATGGTGTGCCAGAGGGATGGAATGAGTGCACAGTGGAAAGTTTTGGAACAGTAATAACAGGAAAAACACCGCCTACATCAAATAAGGAATATTATACAAATGGGAAGGTTCCATTTGTGACAATTCTGGATATGCATAATGTGGTTTATCCATTAAAAACGGAAAAAAGACTAACAATAGAGGGGGCTCAAACACAAAAAAATAAATATATACCCCAAAACAGTGTCATGATTTCATGCATTGGAACGGTTGGACTGGTAAGTATTGCCACAGAAGTGTGCCAAACGAATCAACAGATTAATTCCATTATATTAAATAATGAGGATGACTTATATTTTTTCTATGAGTCGATGCTAAGAATGAAAGATTTGTTGGATGGATTGGGAAGCAATGGAGCAACCATGACCAACGTAAATAAAAGCAAGCTTGAAAAGCTTATAATTATAAGTCCTAGCAAAGATATTGTAAAACAATATAATGATATATGCAAACCATTGTTTGAAAGTGCTTTGAACTTATCAAGAAAAAATGTATACTTGAAAAACATGAGGGAAGCACTACTACCTAAGTTGATGAGCGGAGAAGTGGAGGTGTGAATTTATGGCGAACGAGTACATGATGGTATCAAGTGTTACAAATGTATTGAGCCAAGCGACAGATTGGTTGATTGATTTGGGAGAAAACTGGATTGACACTCAATTGGATGATGGTCTCCTTAAAGAAATTCCGATTATCAAGGCATTGACACTTGGGAAAAATGTTATAAGGACAGTCACAGAATGTCATGAGATACGCCAAATTTCTCAATTTTTGCTAATGATTGATACCGAATGTACGGATGAGGCGAGAAGAAAACGATATGTCAAAGTATTAAATGAAAATGCAAAGCAGTTTGAAAAAGAGCTGGAGTATGTTACAATAGCAGTAACAAATTATCTTGAAAGCGAAAAGCCGCAGATGCTGGGCAGACTTTATCTGAAGCGGTTGGATGGCGGCTTGTCTTGGGAGGAGTTTGCTGAATATGCATCGATGTTGAATCAACTGATTCCGGGAGATGCAGAGATACTGAAAACACACCACCACAAACGAATGCAGTCAGAGTGCAGGGATTTGTTGCGGTTGACATCACTTGGCTTGATGTATGAACAAGATTCACCAAATTTTCCTTATGGAGACAACGATACACCTAAAAATGAGGAGACATCGTTTAATGTCACAGACTTTGGCAGGAAGTTTGCAGAGATTGTTTTGTGAAAAGCGAGAAGGTGATTTGTATGATGGAAGTCCATTCTATACAAGAATATATCAGCTTACTTGAGAAATTGGAAAAACTATATACATTCAGAACTTCCAATAACGTATCAATTGGTTGGATTCCGAACTTTACATATAAGCCGCATTTTATATATAGAGGACATGGGGATTATCGATATACGATTCTTCCGGGAATTTTTCGGTCAAAGAATGGACCGGAAGGAATAGAAGTGTACTCGTTATTTGAACATAATATTTTACAAGATTTTATTTCAGAGACATGTCGGTATGAGCCAAAAATTTCTGAAAACGATATTGGTGCTTGGCTTGAGATTGCACAGCATTTTGGAGTTCCGACAAGATTGCTGGATTTTACAGAAAATCCGCTAGTTGCACTTTATTTTGCTTGTTCAGATGCAATCACTGCAAATGCGACGGTTTGTTTAATAAATGAACCTGAATATAATAGAAAGTTCTTCGGCATGTATCGTGCAGTACAGGCAACGGAATCAAACTATAATGTGAACAGAATAATTACTGATGAAATTATTAGTCAGGATTTTGCTCAACATGCAGGACTGGGCCAGTATATACAGTTGCCGTGGATATACAAACCACATTATCGGGAAGAGCGAATGAATATGCAGCAAAGTGTATTTATGTTGTGGGGAGCAGATAGAAGGCCACTAGAACAGTTTATGGTGCCAGATGATTATATTGTGGATGAAAATGTTCAAAATAGCGCATGTGGAGTAATAGGAAAAATTCAAATAAAGCATGAGGATAAGGAAAAAATATTAAGACAACTTGCTCTGTGCGGGATAAATGAAAAGTATATTTATCCTGGAATTGATGGAATCGGTAGATATATCAATAAAAAATACTTATTCAAAAGCAACAATATGTGAATGAGGTGATCCTATGAGCCGCGAATACTCCGAAAATGTCCTTGTTCAGAACAGTGCGGGCAATTTGTTGCAAAATGTTCTGGGCTGGGAGGTCGTGATGGCTTACAACTCCGAAAAGCTGGGGCCGGACGGGACGTTGGGCCGCACCAGCTATGGGGAAGTGCTGCTGACCCGGTATTTTCGGCAGGCGCTTTTGCGCTTGAACCCGTGGCTCACCCCGAACCAGCTGGACGAGGTGCAGAAGAAATTCACGGCGCACGTTTCCACCGCATCCCTGATGCAGATCAACGAGGAAAAGTATTTTCTGCTGCGGGATGGCATCCCGGTGACGGTCAAGCGACCGGATGGACGCACCGAGACCCGCAGCGCAGCGGTGATCGACTTCAAAAACCCGGAAAACAATCATTTCCTCGCCGTAAAAGAAATGAAGATCCACTCGCAGTTGTACCGCCGTAGAACGGACATTGTGGGCTTTGTCAATGGCATTCCGCTGCTGTTCATCGAGCTGAAAAAGCCCACCGTGGATGTGCAGAACGCCTACATAGATAATTATCGGGATTACCTTGATACCATTCCGCAGTTGTTCTATTACAATGCCTTTCTCATGCTGTCCAATGGATTGGAAGCCAAGGTGGGCACGCTTGGCAGCAAGTACGAGTTTTTCCACGAGTGGAAGCGTCTGAAGGAAAGCGATGTAGGCAGCGTGGAACTGGAAACCATGCTGCGGGGCATCTGCGAGAAAAAGACCTTCCTCGATCTGCTGGAAAACTTCATCCTTTACGACCATTCCGGTGGGCGCACCACCAAGATTCTGGCCCGCAACCACCAGTATCTCGGCGTCAACGAGGCCGTCAGTGCTTACGAGAACCGCAAGTTAAAAGACGGCAGGCTGGGTGTGTTCTGGCACACGCAGGGGTCAGGCAAAAGCTACTCCATGGTCTTTCTGGCGCAGAAGATCCGGCGCAAGTTTGCAGGATCGCCCACCATTGTGGTACTGACCGACCGTGACGAGCTGAACCGGCAGATCAGCGATACCTTTGAAAACTGCGGTCTGCTGGGCAAAACCAAGGCTTCGCAGTTCATTGCATCCAGCGGTACAGACCTTGTAAAAAAGCTGCAGGGCAACCCCAGCTTTGTGTTTACCCTGATCCAGAAGTTCAATCTGCCCAAGGAGCCGCCCATCTACCCGGATCACGACATTCTGATTTTGTCGGATGAAGCCCACCGCAGCCAGTACGGCATTTTTGCAGACAACATGATGCACCTGCTGCCCACGGCGTCCCGCATCGGCTTTACCGGTACACCGCTGCTGGCGGATGACCATATCACCGAGCGCACCTTTGGCGGGTATCTGTCGGTGTATGATTTCAAGCGGGCAGTGGAGGACGGCGCAACGGTGCCGCTGTATTATGAGAACCGTGCGGATAAGATCGCCCAGTTGGACAAGCCGGAAATCACCGGGCGGATCCTGGATGCCATTGAAGCAGCCGACCTTGATCCTTCGCAGGAGGAAAAGCTGGAACGAGAATTTGCCAAGGAGATCCATATTCTCACCGCAGATGAACGGCTGCGCTTCATTGCAAAGGATTTTGTGGAGCATTACTCTGACCTTTGGACCAGCGGCAAGGCGATGTTTGTCTGCCTGAATAAGGTCACCTGTGTGCGGATGTATAACTATGTGCAGGAATGCTGGCGGGCAAAGATCAGGGAACTGGAAGCCCGGCAGGGCACAGCGACCCAGCAGGAAGCACAAGAGCTTGCCCGTAAACTGGCATGGATGAAAGAAACCGAAATGGCAGTGGTGATCAGTCAGGAGCAGAACGAGGTGCAGACCTTCAAAAAGTGGGGGCTGGATATTCTGCCGCACCGTGCCAAAATGGAAAAGCGGGAGCTGGATAAAGAATTCAAGGACAGTAAGAATCCGTTCCGGGTGGTGTTCGTCTGTGCCATGTGGCTGACGGGCTTTGATGTAAAGTGTCTGTCCTGTCTGTATCTGGACAAGCCGTTGAAAGCCCATACCCTGATGCAGACTATTGCTCGTGCAAACCGTGTTTCGGAGGGCAAGAGCAACGGCCTGATCGTGGACTATATTGGTATCGTAAAGGCGCTGCGCAAGGCTCTGGCAGATTATACGGTCAGCAAGAACAGCCCGGCGGGCATTGACCCAACGGTGGACAAAACGGAGCTGATTCAGCGTATTTGCACGGTCATCGGAAAAACGGACGGCTTTCTGGCAGAACACGGGTTCCGGCTGCAGGAATTGGTGGACGCACAGGACTTTGAAAAGATGAGCCTTGTACAGGATGCGGTCAACGCAATGTGCGAGACATTGGAAACCAAGAAAACCTTTCAGACCTATGCGTCTGAACTGGCGCGGCTGTTCCGCTACGCAGACCGTGACGATGTGGACGATACTGTGCGCGCCCGGAAAAACGCAATTCTCGCCATCTGCGAGGGCTTGCAGCAGAAGCGGAAACACGCAGATAACACGGACCTGATGGTGCAGATCAACGGCATCGTCAACGAGTACATCCATGTGGAAAAGCCGGATCAGGAGGCTGTACCTTCCCGGCAGTTTGACATCAGCAAAATTGATTTTGACCTGCTGAGCCGGGAGTTTGCCCACACCCGGCGGAAGAATCTCTTGCTGCGCGATCTGGATGAACTGGTGAATCAGCAATTGGCGAAAATGCTGTTTGCAAACCCGCAGCGCATTGATTATTATGACCGCTATCAAGAGATCATCGATGCCTATAATGCAGAGCAGAACCGGGCAACCATTGAGAAAACCTTTATGGATCTGATGGAGCTTGCAAGTTCACTGGACACGGAGCAGCAGCGCTATGTGCGTGAGGGCTTTTCCAGTGACGAGGAACTTTCAGTGTACGATTTGCTGTTTTCGGAAAACCTCACGAAGCAGGAAATTGAAACGATCAAGAAGGTGTCTGTGGACTTGTTGACAAAAATCAAACAGCAGATTGCCAAACTCGACCATTGGACGGACGAGCAGGAAACTAAGGCGATTGTGGATAACCTGATTCGCAATACCCTTTGGCAAGAACTTCCCAATAGCTATGATGTAAGCGATATCCAGACCTACCAGAAGAAAATCTACGAGTATGTATATATGCGCTACTCGGAAGTAGCATAACGCAAAAATCACCCCAGAGAGAACGCACAAGAGGCTATTCTCTCTGGGGTGATTGCGTATCAAATCATCTTAAAATGCTTCAATGCCTCCACAATCGCATCCTCTTTTTCCTTCGGACACTTAGGCTGCTTTGCATTCTCGTTTTTCGCTTTATGGTAATTCTCCCGCTCGATGATACCGCACTTCTGTTTTACCTGTGCGATATAGAGATTGGAAACCTTGAGTTGATGATGTTCCCATACATACTCCCGAATCTCGTTGTAAGTTGCCTTGCTTTCCGCAGCAGTCACATCCAGCTCATCCATGCTGACGTCCACTTCGATGTGCCGGACGACATTGAGTTTGGTCAAAAGGAGAACCGCTTCGCAATGTGTCGTCGCTAGAATCGGAACACATGGATTCAGCCTCGTTAGAAGCATGGGAACACAAAACAGCAGGGGAGTGGTTCTCCTTGCTATTCTTGCGAAGCGGCTTGAAATTCTTGCCGTCCACACTGTTTTTGAACCCGGTCTTGTAAACAAAGACAATCATGTAGGGGTCTTTGTTCCCATTACTATCATAACCGCCCACGATTACTTTTTCAACTATACTTTCAAAAATATGTCGGTCAAAGGTGTCCAGAACCTCGTTCTGTTCAAGGGTTTGCCGGAACGTGGCAACACGCTTGCGCATTGTAGATTCGGTTTCGGCTGCATCTTGCAGGCTTTCACACTCTTTCTGCAACTGCTCAATCTGGCTGGACAGGTCTAAATACTTTCGGTCGTAGGTCTCCTTGTCAATGGTATCTTCAAGACGCATATCAACCAGCTTGTTTTTCTTGACTTCCAGAGCGTGAATGTCCTTTTCAGCTTTTGCAAGACGCTTGCCCGCGTTGCTTTCGGAAAGGGCTTCTTCCGTCCGTTTCATAAACTCGTCCAGAACATCCTTGTTGTTCTGGCACAAGAGGCGATAGGATTCTACAAAAGCCCGTTCAATCGTTCTTTCGTCAACACCCTTGCTCTCCGGGCAGAACTTTTTTCCTTTTTTGGTGGAAACGACACATTGCCAGATTGCTTTATTATATTGTGAACTGCTATGCCAACTCCTCCTTGTCAGGGTGCCACCACAGAAACCACATTCTATCATGCAGCTAAAAGCGTATTTCCGGCTGAACTTTTCACGTTTGCCGTCTACATTAAGGCTGCGGGGCTTTGCACGCCGCCGCAAAATTTCTTGGGCGGCTTCAAAGACTTCTTCCGAAATAATGGGCTCGTGGTGCTCACGAATATAAAATTGATCTTCCTCGCCGAAGTTGTACAGACGCCGTTTTGAAATAGGGTCAACGGTGAATGTCTTTCCTAACAAAATGTCGCCTTTGTATTTTTCGTTTTTGATAATGCCGATTACGGTACTGTCTGCCCATTTGGGACTGCCGCGTTTAGTTTTATAGCCTAAGTTTTCAAGTTCCTTGGCAATAACCGAACCACCGGCACCCTCCGTGTATCGCTGAAAAATGTAACGGACAACAGCCGCTTCTTCTTCGTTGACGGTGAGGGTTTTGTCCTCTGGATTGTAGTCATAGCCTAAACAGCCCTGAAAACCGACCAGCTCACCGCGCTGCATTTTCATCTTCAAGCCCTTTTTGACATTCGCAGAAATATTTTCGACTTCCTGCTGTGCAACAGAACTTAAAATCACAAGGAGCAGTTCGCCGTCCATAGTAAGGGTGTTGATGTTTTCTTCTTCAAAAAACACAGCCACACCTTTATCTTTGAGCATCCGAACATATTTCAGAGTGTCAAGCGTGTTTCGTGCAAACCGCGAAATGGATTTGGTAATCACCATGTCCACGTCACCGTTCATACAGTCGTTGATTAACCGCTGGAAATCCTCGCGCTTTTTCACCTGCGTACCTGTGATAGCTTCATCAGCATAGATGCCTGCCAAAGACCATTCCGGCTTACTTTTTATAAGTTCGGTATAGTATTCGACCTGCGACTTGTAGCTGTTCAGCTGATCTTCGGTATCGGTGCTGACACGACAATAGGCGGCTACGCGCAGCCTTTTTTCAAAGTTTGTGCGCGCTCGTGGAGAGAGCGTGTTTCGCGCTTTAATGACTTCAACATCTTTCATGCTTGACCTCCTTGTTGAATGTGTTCCTTTCATTGCGTTAATCATAACGCCAATGCAACACAAAATCAAGAGGATAGTTCGGAAACCACACGATAATCTTTCATTAAGCGCTGCTTGATAAGGGAATACTCTCTATCGGTTATGAGCTTTCTTTCTAACAGCTGCTTCAAAAAAGCAAGCTGAATGCTATAACGTATCAAATTTTGTTCTTTCAAAAATATCCCCCTTTCACAAAATAAAAAATGAGCCAACGGACGGCTGCTGGCAGCAACCCACGGGAATCTCACCCCTG
>OIHC01000082.1_pt1 | contig 34479 bp, 31 predicted proteins | sample 1582451 | NCBI WGS metagenome assembly OIHC01 (sample SAMN02674964, study PRJEB24791) | human gut metagenome, SKBSTL008 | isolation source: stool | host: Homo sapiens | place: USA | reverse complement strand
CCATGTTCTTCTCTGCGCTGCCCTACACTCCCCATGAAATGGAGAGTGCCAAGCATCCCTACGAGCTGCCCCCGATCCATTACACGGTGATTCGTGCCATGGGTGAGCAGATGGGCGTCGGCGGCGATGACAGCTGGGGTGCCAATGTCCACCCAGAGTATATTCCCGATGTGACCAAGCCTGTGGAGTTCACCTTTACCTTCCGTGGCATCTGACCCTCGTTATTAAGACACCTTCGCGTTGAGATAGGGACAGCCCTGCATGAGATTCCTATCAAAAGCGAGGGTGTCTTTTTTGGTATCACAAAATCTCAATTCCTGACACCACTATTTATAAGTAGTGCTTCGCTCTATACAAGTAGCGTTGCTATGTCAAAATAGCCGTATTCTGCTTTTGTTCAGAGCATTTCTTTGAATGGTTCTCCAAACTTTCTTTATGGCATTGTGGTCAAAATTGTGGTCAAAACCAAATGAGGTCAGCCTATAAACAAAAAAATCCAACGATTTCTAACGTGAAATCGTTGGATTTAAATGGTCCACCTGACACATTCTCACTCGAACAATTTTTCCCTTTACGCCACCCCCAATTCTTTCTACATACTTCTTTCAAATCTTACTTTTTCTCGTACATAGTATCCGCTGCATTATACAGCATCTCCAAAAACTGTCCCGCCGTTGGCCGATGATCCAGCGGGTATCCCGCCAACACCTGCACTTTCTCCGGGTCAGTTTTCCATGCCAGCTTTGCCGTCCTGCGAACAGCGCTCTCCACAGCCCTCCAAGCATGACTAGAAGCTTCCGCCACAGGCAGATAAACTTCCTTCTGCAAGGCTCGCAACCGGTCAGGCCTGGTGCAAATCAGCGTCATACACTGCCGGAGAGTATAATAATCATTCTTTGTGCGAATGATACCCAGAGGGCGCAGCAAGTGGTCAAATTGTGTATCAGTCATTCTAACACATCCTTTCGCCCATCATGCTACGCCTTTTGTCGAAAGAAGTCGAAAACGCAAATTCAGCCCCGAGGAACCATCAGGCTCCCCGGGGCCGTTGTCAGCTGCCGTTCTTTTCTTCCGCCCGCTGCTTCAGCACGTCCACAGCACGAGTCAGCGCCGCCGGGATGGGCACACCCATCAGTCCGGCATTCTCCACGATACTGATAGTCTCATTGCATACAAACGCAATGACAACGGTGTCCCGAATAAAGTTCGACCCGATGACAGCATCCAGCCTGCAGGCCACCAGTACCACCAGCAGGCTCACACCCTTGCGGCACAAGCCCTTCCAGCCTGCCCGGCTCTCAAGGGTGCCAGTTTTGGTCTTGGGACTGGTGTGGAACACCCCCGCCACGATCAGGCCGGTGATGTAGTCGATCGCCATAAAGATGATAAGCGTCTGCAGCGCCGTGTCCCAGCCGCCCAGCAGGCTGGCAATGGCCCCGCCCACAATGCCGATGGCCGCACAAATCTCATTTTTCATTGTCATTCTCCTTTCACTTTGCCCAGCCCCTTGCGCTGGATGATGCCTGCGTAGTCCTTATACGCATGGCTCAGGTCTATCGGGCCGCTCACGCCTGGGATCTTGCCGCTGCTGGTGTACTGCCACATGCCGTGCTTGCGGGCGGGGCGCTTGCCGCGGTAGTCCGCGATCCACAGATCATAAGCAGCGAGGGCGGCCATGTCGAGGGCGGTGTCCGCGAAATTGGTGTAGGTGTACACCATTGCATACAGCCCCCACGCTTCGAGTTGGGCAGCGGCTTCGGCCACCAGGGCCGAAAGCTTTGCGGGGGCCAGGGAGCGCAGGCGGGGGTCCTCCACATCGATGGCAAGGGGCAGCTGGAACGTTTTGCCCCGGAGAGCTGTTTTGAGGGCGGCCAGCTCCTCCTCCGTCTGCCGCTGCGTGACCGCACAGGTGTAGTAATAGCCGCCCACGGGCAGGCCCAGCCGGGCACACTCGGCGTAGTTGCGGGCGAAATAGGGGTCGAGGTAGGGCTTGCCGCCCTTGCTGCCCAGCACCCGCAGCATCACGCCGTCGATTTTGCCGCTGCGCTTCACCGCGTCCCAGTCGATGCTGCCCTGCCAGCGGGAAACGTCAAGAATTGTTCTGGGCATTGATCTGCGCCTCCTTACTGTGTGATTTCCTCAAAGCCGCTCTTGATAAGAATTGCCTTGACCTTCTCCTTCAGCAAGCGGGGGCAGCGCTCATACAGAGCTTTTGCCTCCTCCACGGTCTCAGCGGACATAATTTCCTGTGCCCATAACATAGCCATCATAAATACCATCCTTTCGATTTTTTGTGTGATTTTACGCATAGACAGTCTCGCTCATTTCCAGCAAGCACTGCTTCAGCATTTCGTTTTCGTTTTTCAGCGCTTCCAGCGTCTCCGGCAACTTGTCCAGTACCTCCTGCCGCTGCTGGGCTTCCCTATGGGCCTTTTCCTGCGCAGCCAGCTCTTCGGCGGTCGGCGGCTGTGGCACTTTCCCGTATTCGTACACCTCATACTCCGCCCCGCACAGCCGGATGCCCCAGTAAGCTTCCCCGGGCTGTGCATTTTGGTTGTGTGCGTTCACCGCAGCCTCGATCGCGCTGTAATCTGCCGGGGTGCCGTCGGTCTCGGTCGGTACCGTGTACCCGGGGCGGATCGTTGCTTCTTCCATTTTGAACTCTCCTTTCCGGGTGCTCAGAAAATATAGTTAATCTCCCCGAATAACTTAATCGTTGTCACCAGCGTATTCAGCGGCAGCACGATGCAGGGGCGCAGACCGTGCGAGTCCTCTCTGTGGCCGCCTGCACTGCTAAAACTACCATCCTTATAGAACATGTACATATAGTTGCCGTTGTAGCTTCGCTTGGAGCGTGTCCAGTATTCATTGTCTGCTTTTCGCTTGTCGGTGGCAGCAGTCGTGTAGTCGAAGTAGTCCAGCTTTGCACCTTCTTGTGCCATCAGGCCGTCCACGCCCTGCCATGTATAAACACCCATCTCAACAGCAGAAAGCAGAAAGCACTTTCTCGAAAGGCCGTTCGAGCCGGAGGAAACATTGGCCGAGCCGTAATCCGCCTGTTTCACGTAGGGCAGATGCACGGTCATCAGGCGGTTTGCCACACTGGACGTGATATTTCCGCCCGGGTAGTTGACGCACCAGTTGTCCAGTGCCCATCCTTCGTAGCCGTAGATGTAATTGTTACTGATAGAAGTAGATGCCGCAATGTTTGTTCTCCAGAGCCATGCACCGTTGGCCGTGCTGTCGTACAACCCGCCGCCCGGAACGCCCTTATGGATCAGCTTATACCAGTAGGTCTTGTTGCCGCTTGGGTCTGAGATGCCAAATTCAGTCCCCAATGCAAAGGAACTGATGGGATTGCCGCCGTCATAGAACTTCTTGGCTACGCCGTCCACGCCGATATAGCCCTTGTGCACCTGCCTTGCGGTACCGCCCACGCCGATGTAGATCTTGGAGACCGATTTGGCACTTCCGCCGATTCCGGTATAAATCGCCATGTTCTCTCCTCCTTATACGTACACCAGCAGGATAGAGCCGGTTGCAAGGCTGCTTCCCGCACCGGGGTCACTGGTTTGGGATGTGATGGTGCTAACCCCGAGCCAGCTTTTCAGCACTTCCTTGGAGACATCTTTGATTTTCGTACCGTTGTCCGTATAGCCTGCAATGTGCGTCAAATTCGACGTGTTAAGGCCGTCGCTCGCATAGCCGACTTGGATTGTTCTGGATGCGTCCTTATAGTCGGTTACGCCAGTTGCTTTTGTGGCGGTGTCTGCATTACCATCCAGCGAACCAATGAATTTGTTGCCCCTGACATTTGCAAAAGAGCCGCTTCCTCGACCGTCATTAAACCGATACTCATCAATGGTGTTGTCTCGATATCCCAAGTAGACTGTGTTGTTTTCTGGGATGCCAACAAAATTCACTTCATTCTTGTTCTCGAACTCCAATTTCGAGTGGTTATGCGCACTCGGTGGAAACGTACTCGGCTTATCCGTCACGGAATTCCAGTCCGTCTTGATGCTCTTGAACTTGTCGCCCACAGTCTTTGCATCCGCCGGTGCATCGGGCACGGACAGGGTCTTGTCCGTGCCGGCCCGTGTTCCGGCAAGCGCTGCGGCATCCTCTGCGGCTTTCTGCGCCTTTTCTGCTGCCTGACGGCTTGTAGCTGCCGCTCCCGCACTGGTGGATGCCTCCCCGGCCTTGGTGGCGGCGGTGGAAGCGCTCCCCGCAGCGTCGGTGGCCTGCTGGGTGGCAGTGTTTGCCGCAGCGGTGGCCGTCTTGGTGGAGGCCGCCACGTCGTTCAGGGCCGCGGTGCGGGCCTGTGCGATGTTCTGCAAGGCGGCGGTGTGCTCCGTCTCCGTGTCCTGCAGGGCCCGCTTGGCGGCGGTCTCGCTAGCCTTGGCTGCGGTCTCGCTGGCGGCGGACTTGGTCTCGCTGCTCTTGGCTGCATCCGCGCTGGCTTTGGCGTTTGTCTCACTCGTCTTTGCCGCATTCTCACTGGCCTTGGCATTGGTCTCCGACGTTTTTGCGTTGGTCTCGCTGGTCTTGGCTCTTACCGCACTCGCTTCGGCCTCCTTGGCCTTTGTGGTGCAGGTGGCCACACTTGTATCCATGCTGTCGGCACTGGCCTTCGCCTTATCCGCGCTGGCTTTCGCGTTGGTTTCGGATGTTTTTGCGTTGGTCTCACTGGTCTTGGCCACGTTCATGCTCTCCAGCGCCTGCTTGGCGTACTTCGTCACCTCGGCCACGAACTGTTCATAGATGCTCGGCGTAATGTTCTCGGTGGTCGTGTCGGTGTCGATGGTGTCATAGCAGGTGTACTTGCCGGGCTTGGTCATGGCAATGTAGCCGCTGTCGTTGATGGCCAGCAGCATCCAGGTGCCCTCTTTTTCCAGCGTCCAGCGGCGGTCCACCAGCACGCTGTTGTTCTCGTCCAGGATCTGCGGGTCCGGCTTTGTGCCGCTCAGGCGCTGCACATGCAGGGTCACGGTGCAGTTCTTCCACTCTTCCGGCAGCTCAAAGCGGAGCTCGTCCACCTTGGCGCTCCGCACACCGCCCAGATACAGCGTCTCAATGTTTGCCCGAAACGTCGAACCATTGTCCTGCAGCTTTCTGATCTTGATATCCAGTTGGCTCACAGTTTCACTCCCTTCCTGCCCCTATCCTATCACGCCCCGCCGGGTGCAACTACCCCGGACATACAAAAGGGAGACCGTTCTGGGTGAACGGTCTCCCTTTCTTCTAAGCAGGGCTCCCCTACTAGGGGAGCTGTCACGCAAAGCGTGACTGAGAGGTTCACCTCACCCCTGCCCACTCATCCTTGCTGTTTTTTGCCTGTTCCTCCTTCTTTGCCGCGTCCTTCACCCACTGGGCAAAGTTCTTCTCCTCGTACATCTGGCTGCCATCGGCCTTTTCCAGCTTCAGCAGCATCTGTTCCAGCTGTTCCCGGTCGCGGTCGTTGCCCGCCAGATACTCCTCCTTCACCGCATCGGTGATCTTGCTCTTGATCTGGCTGTCCGCTTTGCCCGCCGTCCGCAGCCGCCGGATCTCATCCTGCACGTCGCTGGTCCTGCCGGTGTCCACCGCTTCAGTCAGGTCATCGTACACGCTGCCCTCGGTGCCGCCCGCCAGCAGCTCGTCTGCCTTGCTGTCGATGGCACCGGTCACAAGGTCAATCACCCATGCCCGCTTTTCCGCGTCAGCTTTCACACCCTCCCGGATGCCCATGGTCTCGTACATTTCCCGCACAAGCTGCTTTGTCAGCTCCTGGCGCTGGCTGTCTTTGCCCTCGTTCCGGGCCTGTGCAGCCTGCTCCACCTCCGGGCTGTATTTCTTCAGCCGGTTCTTCAGCTGGCTGGCAATGGTCTTTTCGTCCTTGCCCATGGCTTCCAGCTTCGCCATAGCACCGCTGGCGTTGTCCGTGTCCCCCTCGGCAATGGCGTTGTACAGCCGGTCATACTGCCCGGTGGCGCTCGTCGGGGTCGAGCTGAACGAAAAGCCGCTTCCGCTTGCAATGCCTCGTGCATCTTCCACATAGGCATCAAAGGCATCCAGCATTTTCCGGGCGTTCCCCATAGGCACACCCGCAATTTCAAACCCGTACTGCATCAGGTTAACGCCTGCCTTTCGCAGTTTCTGGTGATACGCTTCCAGCTGTTCCTCCGTCATGTCACCGGTGTCCTGCCGGACAAGGCTGGAAAACTTCGTTACTGCTGCAAAAAGATCATTCACAGCGCTGATGTTGGTTGCACTCACCACATCGTAATCCGTACCGTTCACTGCATTTCCCACAGCGCTGTACAGCTCGCTGCCATACAGGAAGTTGCCCGCAAAGCTTTCCGTGTACAGATTCAGGAATCGCTTACTCACGCTGGCTGCGGTCACATCTCCGTTCTCGTCCTGCTCTCTGTCCCACCGGTGCAGCAGGAAGTCCGCACCGATCTTCATCAGTGCAAACACAGCAGTCTGGGTGATCTGGCTCACAATGGCCCGGTTCAGGTTCTTTCCGGCCCGCTTCACTTCTTCTGCCGTCTCGCTGCTGTGTGCAGCCTTGTCCCGTGCCTTCTGGGCGTTGTAGTCCATCACCGCATCGGCCATAATGCCGTAGTTCTGGAAACGCTGGGTCGTGAACATGGTCAGGGTCTTGGTCATTTGATCCGGATTTCGCTGGATTCCCGCCCGCTGCATGGTGGTGTAGTTGGGCTGGGTCTCCTCAATGACCCGCTGATACATCTTGTTCACGGCTTCCCAGTAGGCTTCGCTTCCTTTCGTGGCTGCACCCTCTGCAAACTCATTGGTATGGTGCTCCACATACCGCTTGGAGCCTTCCCACAGTGCCGCCACCGTGATCTCGTCCATGCTGTTGATCCAGCCGGTCACCCACTTTGGCAGCTTGTCCATGGCCTTTTCTGCCGCGCCCTGGCTCACGCCAATGCTGGCAAGCTCACCGCGCTGGCTTCCCCGCAGTCGGTATCGCAGCAGCACATCCCCATGCTGGGCAATTTCCTGTTCCAGCGCTGCCCGCTGCTTGCCGGAGAGGTTCTTCACAAACGGCACCACCGCCGCCATGGTATCCGCACCCAGTACCGCGCCCGCCGTTGGCAGAGATGCTGCCTGGGCAATGGCCACGCCCGGGTTCAGCGTCAGGATCGCGCCCGCATAGTTGCCGCGCAACCTGTCCAGCACTTTGGTCATTGTGGTCGAGCGCTTTCTTTGCGTGGTCTGCAGGTCGGTCAGCAGGTCATCGATGTAGTTCGTCGCGCTCTGGCCCCACTGCTCTTTCAGGATACCATTTTTCAGCATCTTGATGCCGTCCTCGGTCTCAATGCTACTGTTCAGCACCTTCTGCACATCCCGGATGGGTGCCGCCAGTCCGGCGTAGGCTGCCGTGTCCCGCAGGCTCCGCTGCACCACGCTGCTGCACTCCTCCAGCAGGATGGGCATCTGGCTCTTGACACGGTTCTTCAGGAAGCCCCGGCCCTCAATGGTGGCATCCAGTTTCACGCCCTCGATCTGGGTCGCCAGCGCCGTCTTGTCCACCGCAATGGGGTAATAGTTTTTCACGGTGGCCCGCTGGTAACCCAGCAGCTTCATGCTTGTCTCGTTGATCAGGTTCGTGGTGTAGCTGCCGAAGAAATTCTTCATGTCCTCGCACCAGGCCCGGTCGTAGTCGGTCATGGCCTTCTCCACGGCCTGGATCACGGTGTCGGCCATGGGGTTTCCCGCGCTGTCCTTCAGCATCCCGATCTTCACGGTCTGGCCTTTCTGGTAAGCCTTCTCAATGTCGCCCCTGTTGTACTCCTCCGCATCCGGGATCGTCAGGCCACCGTTCAGCAGGTGCTCCCGGCTGTCGGCGTTCTGCAGGTGCATGTACAGGCTGCACAGCTGGGCGTGGGTCAACGGTGCAGCCCGACCCTTGCTGTCCTTCAGGCCAATGTCCACCAGCTCCGCGCCCGGACCGGCGAATTTTTCCATCTGTCTCAGGTTCGCCTTGCCCGTCACATTGTCAAAGAGCTTCGTTCCCTCCACAGTGATCCGGGTCTGTTCCCGCTGGCCGTCATTCAGCATGGTGCCCAGCTTCTCCATCTGGCTGTTCTTTGCGTAGCCGCCCAGCATCCGGAACACACGGCCAGCCCCCAGCATGTCCAGGTTGTACCTGGTCAGGGCGCTCCGCAGCTTTCCATCGTTGCCCTTGCTCTGGCGCACCTCTGCAGCCGCCTCGTTGGCGATCTTGTCCACCGCTTCGGCTTTCTGCAAGCTCAGGGTCTTGTTTGCCGTCCGGATTACATGCAGTGTGCTGGTGGTAATGGCTTTCAGCATCCGCATCTGGTCCACCGTCATGGGCAGATAGGTGCGGTTCTCGGTCTCCCGGATCCGCTTTCTCAGCCGGTCACGCAGCATCTCGGCCTTTTCGCTGTCCGGCAGTGCCTCGGCCTCTGTCAGCTGCTGGTTCAGCCGGTCAAGCTGGGCCTGCTTGCTGGCATTCAGGTCAGCCTGCAGCGCGTCGATGAGCTCCGGCACCTTGCTCAGCTTCCAGTCCTCGCTGATGCCGTTGGAGCTGTTCTCGGCTCCCATCGACTGCATGATGCTGGTGCGCAGGGCCGTCAGCCTGGCCACGGCGTGGTCGTTCAGCAGGGTCATATCCGCCAGCTTTGCCACCTCTGCCGCCTGCTGGATCAGGTGGGGCTGCACATACCGGTCCTTGCTGGGCCGCAGGATCATCTGGTTCAGCTGGGCAGCATTGGCCCGGATGCCCCGCCGCAGCTCGTCCTTCTGCCGGCCGTCCCGAGCTTTCTGTACCCGCTTCTCAGCCAGCTTCTTTGCAATGGCAATGTCCTCGTCCCGCTGCTGCTGGGCTGCAGTGATGGCGATTGCGTTTCGCTCCGCCTGCTTTTCCTGCCACTCCTGAGCTTTGCGCTGGTTTTCCTGCTCCCATTCCAGCAGTTCGTTTTCCTGATGGATCAGCTGCCACTCAGCTCTGTCAGCCCGGCGCTGTTCTCCTGCCACCTGGTGCGAAAGGTTCCAGTTCTCCCGCTTCAACTGTTTGTTTTCCAGCCGGATCTCGTCCAGCATCTGCTGGCGTTCTTCCTTCAGCCGCTTCTTTTCGGCCTTCCACTCCCGTTCGTAGGCTTCCTTCAGCACGTCCAGCTTTTCGGCCATGTCGCCGTAGTTGGTGATGTCCAGCCCCAGCGTATCCAGATTCTGATCCAGCAGCTTTTCTGCTTTTTCATTCCGCTTCTGCTGTTCTGTCCACTGCTGCAGTGCTTCATCCCGGCTTCCGTTCCGGCTGTTCTCATACATCCTTCGGTTGAACTCCCGGTTCTGCTCCTTCTGCACCTTCCGCAGGTCCTTCAGCGCCTGCTCCGCGTTCTCCTCGCCCACGGCAGCAGCCACAGCCTGGCGCTGCCAGCGCTGGAACCCGTCAAAGATGGCCTGTGCATCGGTCATCTCCGGCACGCTCAGGATATCACCCAGCATCCGGTCGGCCAGCTCCACTTTGGCATCCTCGTACTCGGCAGCATCCGCAAAGCGGCTCATCATCCTGGGCTTGATGGCATCGTGCACGTTCATCAGCACATCCAGCCACTCGGTGCTCTCCATGCTGGCCGCGCCGTCCACGCCCGCTGCCTTGGCCGCGCCCCGGAACAAGGCCGCTGCCCCTTCCTTTGTGCCGCCCATGGCCCGGGTGTCGTTGACGATGGCTTCATACACTTCCGCCGGGTTGCCGTCCCGCACACCCTCTGCCTGCCGCAGCTTCACACCGTGCCGCCGGGCCTCCGCCACCGCTTCGCTCCACGTCCCGTACCGCTTCACCAGCTCCGCCTTGGCCGGGCCGTCCTTGTTCACCGTGTAGCTCAGGTCGTGGTATTCCGGGTACTCGTCCCACAGCTCGGTGTTCCGGTAGGTCGCCCCGCTCAGAATCTCATCTGCAATGGTCTCAGACAGCGCGCTGGCCTTGCTCATGCTGGCCCCGTCCGCCGTCATGTACTCCACCAGCGCCCGGGTCTCTCCGGCAATTTTTGTCCGGTCGGCCCTGCTGCCGTTGGCCTTTGTCCACCGTACCGCCAGCCCGTCAATGGAATCCTGGCTGATCCTCACACCGTGGGTCACACCCATCATCTGGGCCAGCGTTTCCATCGCCGCGCGGTTGTCCGCAATGGCCCGGCTTGCCTGCCGCTGGGTGTTCTTCCGCGCGTCCCGTTCCGCCTGTTCGGCTTTGGCCGCCAGCTGGTACCGGAATCGTGCCAGGCTGCTCTCTGCGGGCAGCTCACCGGTCTTGTAATAGTCCCTGATCTCCCGCACAACACGGTCAGCATCAATGCGGCCGCTGTACTCCTTGCTGGCTGCAACCCTGCCGTCGGTGGTGGAAATATCCAGCGTGAACTTTCTCTGTTCACTGCCCAGGCTTCCCGCCATCTCACGGATCTGTTCCAGCTGTGCAGCGGTCGGGGCTTTGTCTGCGGCCAGGTCAACACCCGGAGCTTCCGCCATCACCCGCACATTACCGTCTGCCAGGAACTTGTTCAGTGCGTCCGTCCCTTCCGATACTTCCGCCGGGCCGAACACACTCATAATTTCCCGGTGGTCGGTGTCACGGGTCTTATCATTCCGGGCAAAATCCAGCATCTGCCCATCCGGCAGGATGTATCCGGCCCGTTCAAATTCACTCGTCGTGCCAAACTGCTCCACGGCCAGCTGACGGCGATACTTCGCCGCACCGCCTGCTTCCTTTGCTTTGGCATCATAGACAGCCTGCTGTTTCTGCTTCTGTTCATTTCTCTGGGTTTCCAGCTTGGCATGGGCTTCCCGCAGTGCATTATTCACTTCACCGATTCGGTTTTCAAGCTCTGCACCACGCTGGTTAAAGTCCTTCCGCTTTGCAAGGTACGCCTGGTATTCTTCACTGGCCTTAAACTCCTTTGCCTCGGCAGAGAACAAACCCAGAGATTTTCTCTTCGCTTCAATCTCCTTTACCTCGGCGCTGTTCAGCCAGTTTGTTCGCTCTGTTTTCAGGGCGTTTTGCTGGTGTTCCAGTTCCCGACTTTCTTTTTGAAGTGCCGCCAATTCATCCACGTTTCCAGCAGAGCCGTCACTCAGCTGGAACCGCACCGATTTCTTCACAGGTTCGCTGTTTCCCTTGCTTTCGGCATTTTCTTGTGCTATACTATTTTTAGCAGGAAAGCTCGGGCGTTCACCGCCCTCCTCGGTTTTGAGTACCGTGTCAGCGCTTTCCTGATAAATAGAACCCTCCGACCCTCTGCTCCCCGAATCTTCGGATTCCATGTGGGCTTTGCCGGAGGGTTCCGTAAAACCTCCTTGCAGACTACTCCTTGAATCTTTGGATTCTACGTGGGTACGCATGGAGGTTTTATTATTTGTAGATTTTATATCTACAATATCATAGAAAATCTCCCGGTCATTTGCTTTGAAGGCAGTCAGAACATCTGCTTCATAGGCATTCTGCCCAACCACAATTTTGATTTTTCCACGGTTGAATGCTTCCGCATTCTTGTGGTTTGCAGGTTCTCTGTAGACTTCATCTGCGGTTTTAATAATTTCATCCAGATTTGCAGCCATCCGCATTTTATCTGCATACGTTTCTTCGTTCGTTCTCTGAAGCGCCATTGTAGATTTAGAACGGACAAACTCACTTCTTCCATCTTTATGGTTCAAAATTGTCCAGCCGTTCCGCTCAAAGCCATTCGGATACCGTTCTTTGATGGCCTGCTTCACTACGGTTTTCCAATCTTCCTGTGGAACACCGTTCAGGATATCTTCATCAATTTTGATGTAGCTCTCTCCGTCGGCATCCTTCTGGATCGAAAAACGAATATTGCGTCCTTCCGCCGCGCTCTCTGTCTTGAGGGCAGCGGCGTTTTCTTTTGCACTGCGCAGGTTATCCATCGCTTTTTCAGCGTGGGCAAAGTATTCGTCCTGCAAAATTCTGCGCTCGTTCTCGGCCAGGCGCTGGGCCTTCAGGGCCGCCCGGTTGTCGGGGTCAAGGGTCAGCACTTCCTTGGCCCGGCTGATGATGCCACCCAGCATCTCCTTCACCCGGTTCATCACGGTGCGGATGGTTCCGGCCCTGCCGCTGTTCTTCTCGGCCTGCCCGCGCTGGAACTCCACCCAGCGCTTGAAATCGGATTCATTGGAGAAGATGCCCCGCCAGGCATCGCCCACCAGCTCCTCGGCAGCTTCCTCATAGGTCAGGTTCTGCTGGGCATAGTCGGCCATCTTCTCCCGGATCATCTCGTCCACGGTCTCAAAGCCGCTGCTCCTGGCCAGATACAGCAGGGCATGGTCCTGCAAAGTCTTTGCTCCCTCGCTGTCCAGTGCGTTGTACCAGTGGTAGTCCTCGTGCAGCACCGTGCCGAACGTATCCTGTGTACTGTCCCCAAAGAAGATCCGGGCCGTCTCCGTGTCCACATAGGCCCGCACCCGGCTGTCTGCCTGTCCTGCACCGTTCTGCAGCACGTTTTTCAGAACCGCCGTGGTGCCGGTTGCCGCCGCGTTCAGCTCGATCACCTGGCTTCCAGCGTCGTTCGCGTTGCGCAGGGTTCCCTTGTAGATGGTCTCACCCCTGCCCTTCAGGCTCTGTTCCGTCAGAGTGCCGCCCAGCTGGCTCTTGGCCCACCGGGTCTCTGCCGCATCCCTGCCGTAGGTGTAGGCGATCTCCAGCGCGTTCCGGCCCTTGAGGTTGCCCAGCACATAGTTCACGTTGGCCGCCATGCCGCTGCCGGTGCCCGCCAGCTCCAGCGCCTGGTCAAATGTCTTCACGTCCTCCATCTGGCCCAGCCGGTACAAAGTGGATGCTGCCGCCGCATAGCGGTCACTGTCCACGCCTTCCGGCTGTTTCCGGCTGATCTCCTGCGCCGCCTTTTCGCCCACCTTCCAGCTCCGCAGCACCTGCTCCGTCCGGGCCTGCTTCTGGCCCTCCGTCCTCGGTGCTTCCATGCCGTAGGTCTCCCGCATCGGGCTGCTGCCTGCTTCACCCAGAGCACTTTCTTCCGTGGTCGCCGCCTGCATGACCGCCTGCTGAGGAACATTTACAATACCGTCGTCCTCCGCCGCCTTCCGTCCAGTACGGCCTTCAGCGTCCAGCTCAGAGCTGCCCAACATGCCAAGGTCTCGCCCTTCGGGAGAGCTGACGGCGCTCTGCGCCGACTGAGAGGGTGAGCCCGCTTCTCTCGAACTTTCCACCATTTCCCCAGCGTTCTCAACAGCATTCTGCTGGCTGCGCTGTGTCGCCACTTCCCGCAGCATCCGCCGGGTAGCCGCAGCCGTGCTCGGCAACTTCACCCCATAGGCTTCCTCAAAAGCCGCGCGGTTTGCCTCGTTTCCGGCCTCCGGGGTGAACAGCCTGATGGTCTTGCCTGTCAGGCTGTCACCGGCCGCCGCTTCTGCAAACGTCTGCACCGCCACATTGTCCGATACCGGTGCAGCACTCGTACCGCTATCCTCAGCCGCAGAGCCCTGCTGTACACGCTCAGATGAGCCCTGTTCTATCAGATCAGAGTTTTCCGTTCTGCCAAGGGCTAACGGGTTGCGGCTGTCAGCGCTCACGCGCTGACTGAGGGGTTCCGGCTCCCGCGCCAGCTCCTCCCGGCGCTGGTGTTCCTTCAGCGCCTGCTCGTATTCGTCCTGAGCGGCATACCGCTCCACGTTTCCCCACAGGCTGGAATCTCCCGCATTCATCCTGGAAAGCCCTGTGCCCACAGCGCCGCCCAGTGCACCGGACGCGCCGCCGGAAAGGCCCGCTTCCAGTGCTGTAAGGAACGTATCCTTGTTGAACAGCGTCTTGGCCGCTTCCTGGTCGCCCATCACAGCGTCAATGGCTTTGTCGGCGTAAGTCTCCACAAAGGCCTGCATAGCATTGTCCGCGCCGCCGGAAATGGCGTTGGCAACGGCCGGGTAGGCTTCCCGGAACGCCTGATTGCCCACCTGTCGGCGCACCCAGTCCGCAATGGTACCGGCCACCGTGTCCTTGGCGTAATCCGAGCCCATGGTCTTGGCAAGGTCGGCCACACCCACGCTGTTGATGGCCCATCCTGCGCCAAACTTTGCCGTTGCTTTCAAAATAGCTTTTTCCGGGCTCTCCCCCGCTTCGTCACTGGCAGCCATGCTGTCGCCTGCGCCGTGGGCACTCAGCACCGGCAGCACCAGCGCTGGGTTGATGGCACTCACGATCAGGTTCTCAGCCGCGCTGGAAGTAGCCCCGTGGAAGAACCTCCCCACATTGCTCTCGCCTGCCATAGCGTCCGCAGTCAGGTTTTCTCCGGCCTTGTGGGCATCCCGGCCCCACTCATACAACCCTTTCATGCGGTTGCTGTCGTCATCCGCCTTGTCGTAGAGCTCACCACTCCGGATTCGTTCGTGGGCTGTCCGGATGAGCTCCGGGTCATATCCTGCCGCTTCCAGCTGCTCGTCGGTGTAACGCCCGCTCTGAACACGCCGGATCATCTGCTCTTCGGCACTGGCCGTCAGGGCCGGGGACAGTGCGCCCGCGTACTGCCCGATCATGCCTTTGATATTTTCCTTTTTTCCCTCCAGATCGCTTTCCACACGCCGTCCGGCCCGTTCGCCAAGGCTCAGGTTATTGTACGCCTTCATGTAAAGCCGGGCCCGGTTGATTTCGTCCTGGGTGTAGCCCATCTTTTTCAAATCGCTGTCCATGTACCTGGTGTTTTCCAGCACCGGCATTATACCCATGCCGCCCGTGTCCGCTGCCAAGTAGTCCACGCCCGCCGGAAGGTCTGCTGCGCTTACAGCCCCGCGTGGCAGCGTGGGATCTGTCACCAGCCTCGCCAGCTCCCGGTTCCGCTCGGAAGCATCCTTCCAGTTGTTCACCGTGCTGTAAACGTCCATTCGGATACCGTTGTTCCGCTGTTCCCGCAGCTTCTGCACGGTGCTGGCATTCTGCTCCATCTTCTCCGCCGGGCTCACTGTCACCTTCTGCCGGTTCAGCTCGTCGCTCCGGCTGTCCATGGCATCCGCAAAGCCCAGGTTGTTCCTTGTCCGGTAATCCTCCAGCGCCGTGGAATATAGGTCGGTGCCCTCAGCCGCAGCCACCCCCTTGGCTCCCCTACCAGGGGAGCTGGTACGCAGTGCCCGAACCCGTTCTGCCGTCCACTTGCCGCTTTCCTCATCCTTTTTTGCCGTTTCAGAGGGGTTGCTTTCCCGCAAAGCCCGAACTTTCTCCGCTGTCCATGCCATTATTCCACACCTGCCTTTTCCAATGCGTCCGAGATTTCTTTGTCACTGTATCCGTTCTGGCTCATAATGTTTGTAATTGCCCAGGCGCTGTAGCCACGCTTTGCATACCTCTGGGCCAGAAGTGTTCCGGTGTCACTGCTCTGCGCCGTACTCTTACCCGTGCTTTCTGTGTTCTTCGTCTCCGGCACCGGATAACCAGCATCTGCAAGGATACCGTCATACCACGTCGTATCCCCACCCTTTGCAGCAACACTTTCGCGGTCTTTCATCAGGTTGCGCAGTTCGCTTTTCGACCACTCGCTGCTCTGGCGGTAATAGCCTCTCGACCCGCCGGAACCGGTCGCTGCTCTCTTTGCCAGCGCCGCCGAGAGTGCTCTCTGGGTCAGGGTGTTGTAGTCGCCCGCTGCATTGCTGTCCAGCCCGTACATCTTCAGCAGGTTGGCCGCTGCTTCCTGATTTCCGCTTGCCACCAGAGAAGCCGCGGTGCTCAGAACACCTGCCTGATCGTCCCGGGTCACCGGTGCGCCGGTGTAGTTGGCAAAAGCGTTTGCGTTCAGGCCATACCGGTTCAGCACGTCGCTGGCCGCATCCCCAGCGCCCTGGGTGTACAGGTTGAACGCCTGCTGGTAGGCGTTCAGGGCATCGCTCTGGTCGGTGCGGTTCTTGTTGTACTCCCACTGTTCCCGGGCAAAGTCATTTTCCCACTGCTGCTGTGTGTACCCCTTGTACCCATCGTAGGCCGTCAGGGCCGCCGAGCCGATGTTCTTTACCGTGTTCCAGAGGTTGTTCCAGTAATTGTCGTTCTCGTTCCGGGCCTGTTCGCTCTGGTTAGCAAGGAAATTCTGCCACGCCGTGAAGTTGGCAAAATTGCTGCCGTAGGCACTGCGATCCAGCGCCTCGGTGTTGGCCATGCCGGAAAGGGCACTCAGCAGGTCGTTCTGCTGGTTCTGGTATTCGCTCAGTGCCTGGCCTCTCAGGCCGGGTACCGCATTGTCAATGCCGCTCAGCGCCTGCTGCTGGCCCTGCTTTGCCACGCTGTCGGCGTAGCTGCTGCCATACCCGCCCGCCAGCATCGCCGCGTTGGCCTGGGCGTTCTCCGCGCTGGCGGCAGCATTGGCCTGGGCCTGGGCGCGGTACTGCTGGTAGGCTTTGCTGCCGGTGTCCCAGTCGAACCCGCTGCCGATCTGCCCGGTCAGGCTGTCCATTGCGTCCTTGTTCCGGCTCACATAGTCCGCCGGGCGGTTGGCATTCCATTCCCGCTCTTCCTGTTCCGCCTGGTTCTTTTTCCGTAAGGTATCAAATAACATGTCGTTCTCCTTTTCTTCTGCCACACACCGGTCTTCAGATCACGGCAAACGCTTTCAGCACCCACGGCAGCAGCTGTGCGCCGACCTGCAAAACGTTCCCCCAGAAGTTGGTGTTGTTCGCATCCTTCTTCTGGTTGGCCCCCACCGCGTTGGCATATTCGGTCTGAGCACTGTTCAGCTGGCCATAGTAATTGTTCAGGCGGGTGTTGTAATCGTTGATTGCCAGCTGCTTCTGCTGCTGTAAAGAGCTCAGCCGGTTGCCCAGGTCACTCTTCTTGGTGGCATATTCGTTGTAAGCCTGGCTGTACAAGCTGTCTGCCACGTCCGAAAGCCCGTTCATGGTGCTCTGGTAGGCCGTCTGCCCGCTGGAAGTGCCCCAGCTGTTGCCGTAGCCGCCGCTGCGGGCCGAAGCATTGGCGGCAGCGTTCTCGCTGGCCAGCTCCGCACCCCGGGTGTACTGGTTCTTGTACTGCTGGTAAGCCGCGTCCTTGGTGTAATCGTAGGAAAAGCCATCCCGGTTCATCTTGTCCAGCTGACTCTGCGTGCCGCTGATCTGGCTGTCATACTGGCCCGTCGTGTCCTCCGGCTGCTGTCCCTTCCAGTAATCCAGATTGTTCTTTGCCGTGGTCACCCGGTCATTGCTCTGGGCGTACTGGTAGCTGTTGGAATCGTTCTTTCTGGTTCCAAACACGCCGGTGCCCGCATTCTTTTCGCTGTTGCCGGTAATGCTGTCATACACATCCCCTACCATCAGCCCCACATTGTGGCCCGGGATCAGGTACTCCCACCACTTTCCTCTTGCCATCTTCTCACTGTCTCCTTTCGTCTTCGCATTCCTCTAAGCAGGGCTCCACCTTCGGGGGAGCTGCAAGCAACTGCACCGCAGGTTCATTGCGCGCTGAGAGGGTTACTCCACCTTCAGCCCCATGGCCACCAGTTTGTCCCGCATGGTGTCGCTGAAGTTCGTCTCGTCCAGGTTCTGCATCATGTACATCATCTGGTCCCGCAGCTGCATCAGGTAGTTGTTGATGCTTCTCCTGTCCTCCGGGGCCATGTTGTCACTCAGTTTCGGCATGGCGATCTCGCCAAGCCTCGTAATATCTGCCATATAAAATCTCCTTCCTCTAAGCAGGGCTATCTCTTCGGCTCCCCTCCGGCCACCCGGTTGCCCCGGCTCTCTGCCATGCTGAACGCAATGCTCCGCACCGCAATCTGCCCGGTGCCCTTGATCCGCAGCCGCATGGTGTCGTGCCGCTCCGGCACAAAGGGCAGGTTGACCCGGGTGTATTTGTTCAGAACGGCTGCCTGGCCCAGTGTCTCCCAGGCCCCGCCCTCATAGCTGGCCTGCAGCTCCACAACGCTGTACGTCAGGGCATCCACCCGCAGAAACACCCGGTTGATGTACTTGTCCGCCGGGATGTTCAACCCAATGTCTCCGCTGACAGCTTCAAATCCAACCTTCTGTTCCAGATTCGCCTTTGCTGTGTCGGTGTCCCGGTCGGCCTCCCGTTCCGGTTCGGTGGCCCACAGGTTCACGCCGTCCCACTGGTAGAGCTGCCGCCCCGTGGAGCACATTGCCCAGCCGGAAGCATTCTCTTCCGCCGCCGTGTCCTCCTCGTGCCAGAGCCGCCGTTCGGTGTCGTAGACCAGCAGCCGGGTCTCGTTCCGGCCCGGCACCCGCAGATGCAGGTAATACCGGGTGTCCAGCACCCCGCCCACAGCCCCGCGCACGTTCATCAGCCAGGTGTTGTCCAGTCCGCCGCTGATCTTCACCGGCAGGCTGCCGTCCCAGGCCATCACGCCGTCAGGGGAAAGGTAGTACAGCACCTCTGCCAGCACACACATGCTCTTGCTGGCCTGCTTGGCCACGCCCCGGCACTGCACGCTCACCAGCTGATAGTCCGCCGGGCGGCTGCCGTAGAGCTTGTGCAGGCAGTTCTCCTTGAAGAACAGCACATAGCCCATGCAGGTGGCTGCACCGGTAAAGGGGCCGTCACTGCCCACGTTCACGGCGTAACTGTCCGAAGCAATGCCCCGGTAGCTGTACCAGTTGGTGGGGTCGCCCAGCTTGCAGCTGTAGATCACATTCTCCTCGCTGTTGCAGCCCCATACCCGGTTAGCGTTCTCGGTCACATATTCCAGCCGGGGCACCCGCCGCCGTGCGGTAATGGTGGTGCCGCCCGCTGTGGCGTTCTCGCTGCCGTTCATGCTCTTCCAGGTGGTACCGCCTGCCGTCACGGTAAAGCTGCCGTAATAGCGTGCGCTCTCGGTCCTTGGGCTGCCGGTCAGCACAATGCTGTCCCCGTCCATCTGCTCAATGGTCACCTCGCCGTTCACACCCTCGGCCAGATACTCTTCCACCAGCCCGGGCACCTGCTCCACCGTGATGGTATCCCCCTTCTTGAAGCCCGCAGCGGCCAGCCCGGGCAGGGTCATCTTCACGCTGTTCAAAAGGATCTCCGCCCACTTGCCGCTCTTGGCATCGTACTGTTCCAGCACGTTCACATAGGCCCACTTGCTGGAAGAGGAGTTCTGTTTCAGAAACAGCGTCCCGTCCGCCGGGCCGGAAGGTTCCGTGGTGCCCACGCTGCTCACGGTGTAGGTCTTGCCGCCCGCGTCGCAGGGGGCAATGGTCACCGTGCCGGTCTGGCTCCATGCGGCGCTCAGGGCTTCCAGCTTTCCGGTGGCCGTGTCAAAGCTCTTGGCATCCGGCCAGATCAGGATCTTCGTGCCCATGCCGATCATAATTTTCTCGCTGTCCGTCACGGCGTTTTCCAGCACGATCTCCCCGCCCGCAGCCGCGGTGGCCACGTCGTCCTCGCTGTCCTCGGTGTAGCGCAGGGTGGTGCCCTCGCACAGCAGCAGGCCGTTCAGGTGGTATATCCCGTTGCAGCGGCCCATGGCCCGCATGGTGCGCCGGGGTGTCCGGGTCTGCAGTGCGGGGTATCCCCGGCTGGAAAAGTTCTTCATCTCGGTAAATTCTGCCTCGGCGCAGGCATAGCTTTCGTTCAGGCCGCCAAAAGCCGTCTGGATGCTCTTCCCCGTCGAGATGCTGTATAAACTCGGCAGTGCCATCTCAGTACCTCCACTTCGTGGCCATCCTGGGCAGGTAGGTGTGCCTGCACCAGGCTGCAAACTCCTGCTGGTTCTCGTTGGCCAGCTGCATCTCGTTGGCATAGCGGTCGGTCTCGCCCAGGGCCGCGTCCATCTGGGCCGCCAGATAGTGGGTATAGTAGCTGTCGTAGGGCTCCGGCAGCAGCAGCTCCGCGTCCTGCCGCAAAAGTTCCTGCTCCCGGTCGTATAAGATGTCCGCACCCACGGCATCAAAATCGGTGGTGTCGCTCTTGTCCACCACGCTCTTTCTCAGCCCCGCATCCGCCTGCCGCAGCCATAAGATCTTCAGCTCGCGGTCAAACCCGTTGTTGGGCCGCAGCTTGTCAGCCGTTTCGATTGCTTTTCCTACTGTCACGCTTATCCCATCCTTTCACATCTGCAACCCGGGTTGCGGCTCCCAGCGTCCACTTCGCACAAAGCTTTGTGCTCGTGTCCTGCTGGCCGCGGCCCCAACAACTCCTCCCTGTTTCCGTCACTGGCGGCGGTCGTCGTCGTTTCAATTGCCTTTCCTACTGTCATAAAAGACCTCCAAACAAATAACCCCCGGCACAGCGTGTGCCGCCGGGCCGGGGGGATACATCTAAGCAGGGCTCCCCCTTCGGGGGAGCTGTAAGCAGCTCCGGCCATGCCGGACTGCGCACTGAGAGGGTTAAACTTACGCCTTATTCGCCAGCTCTTCCATGCGGGCAGCGGTCTGGTCGTCCTGTTCCTGGCTGTGGCGGATGACCTCCGCCACCTCCGGGGGCACCTCAATGTTCTTGCCGCGCTGCAGCTGGTAGTTCACACCATTCACGCTCACGAACAGGTCGCCCTTGTACTTCCCGCTGTCCGAAAACAGCCGGATCGTCTCAGTCTTTTTCTTTGCTTCTGCCATATCCATCAACCTTTCCCGTAACTTATTTCAAATCGGCGCAGAGCAAAAATGCGGTTAAGAGATCTTCGCGTGTATGCGCGAATCTCCAGCATTTTTGCTTGGAGCCTTCTTCTTCGGGGTTACTAGGGGCGAGCAGCCCCTAGTTCGTGCCTCCCGCGCTTCGAAAGTAGCGGGTGCTTTTCTGGTTCTCTTTTGGCACGCAAAAGAGAATAACCCTTTTAGTTTGCCTCAGCCGTTGCACTGTACCGTGCGCTGCAGCTCTCAATGCGCACCATGTACTGCTCCACCAGGCGCTCAGCGGTCTTGTGTGCCTTCCAGCCCACAGACGCACGCTGGTTCAGGGGGTCGTCACCATAGCCCAGCTGCTTCACGATGTGCTCCAGGCCGCCACCCTCGATCTCGGTGGAACCGTAGGCGTGGGCACCCAGGATCAGGGTGCTGAACACGGCCAGACCCGTCGGGCAGCCGGTGCCCTTCCAGATCTTTGCCTCGCTGGTCTCCACAAAACGCACACCGTGCAGTGTGCCGATCTCGCCGTTGTAGATCTCGTCCGGCTGGGCGTACTTGTGCACATCGATCCAGTCCGGGTCGCGGCGCAGGTCATAGGCCACATAAGGGTGGATGATGCCCACAAAGCTGGTGCCGATGGGGTCAGCGTTCATGGCCTTCAGCTGGGTGGCCGCACGGGCGATCAGGTCGCTGGTCAGCTGGCAGGTCGCGTCCAGGGTGGCGCGGCTGGTCACAGCGGTCTCCGCGCCGCCTTCGCCGATCTTGGGCGCATAGATCACGTTGGTGCCGCCCGCCAGCACATCACGCACGATGGTGTCCAGGGTGCGGCCCGCCTGGCTGGCAATGATCTTGGTTGCCTGCAGGATGTTGTTGTCAATGGCGGTCAGCTGCAGCGTGTCAGTAATGGGCACCCAGCCGCCGTACTGCCTGACCTCAGCGGTAACGGTGGAAACGTTCATGGTCTGGCCGTCCGGGGTCACACCCTCGGTCAGCGGAGTGGTGGCCTTGGGCAGGCTGTCATACTTGCGGAACTCAATGTTCTTGCCGCCGTTGGCCGGAATGGGATACGGGTCGCCGAACTGGTCATGCACCAGGGCAGGCTCTGCCTGGTCGATCAGGCGCTTCTCGTAAAAGGTCTTCATCTCGGCACTCATGCCGGATGCGCCGGTGGTATTCTGGTTCTGGGTGCTGGCCGTTGCAAACATCTGCAGATCCAGCTTCATGGTCTTGTCTTTCATGGTCGTTCCTCCTGTTAATTTATATTTCCTCTAAGCAGAGCTCCCCTTTCGGGGGAGCTGCAAGCAACTGCGTCGTCAGACGCATTGCGCGCTGAGAGGGTTACAACGTAATCACTTCACCCCGCATGACCCGCTTCTCCATCTCTTCCATTTCTTTGCGGCTCATGTGGGATACGTCGATCTTGGTCTGCACCGCGCCGCCGGGGCGGGTACCATTCTCGCCGGGCCGGGCGTTGCGCTGCTGCATCCGGTTCACCACGCCCTGCTCCACCTGCCGGGCCGTGGCGGCCTGCTGCTGTTTCAGGATATGGTCAAAGTAGGCGCTGCGGTAGGCGTTCGTCATAGAAACGCCCGACCGCATCATCTTCTCCACCTCCGGGTTCGCCAGCACCTCAGCCATGTTGAAGTCGGGATACTGGGCTTTCAGCTGCTCCGCTTCCCGGTCCCATCCGGCCTGCAGCTCGGCAATGCGGGCCTGCTGGGCACGCTGGCGTTCCATCTGCTGGATCATCTGCTGCTGTTCGGTCAGGTGCTTGTTCTGGCTTTCCAGCTTGTCCAGCTCCCGGGCCGTCCTGGTGGAAACGCCCTTCTCCATGGCCAGCTTCTCGTAGTAGGCATCGTCTTTCACCGCGCCGTTCCGCACAGCCTCGGTCAGGGCCACCAGGTCGTTGGCATCCGTGCCGTACTTTTCCTGCAGTGCCTGCATCAGACCCTTCATGGCCGGGCTTGCTTCCAGCCGCCGGGTCGCTTCGGTCACGGCGTTCTGCATCAGCTCCTCGGTCAGGTCGGCATACTCTCCGCGCAGCAGCTCACCAAAGGCTTTCCGCCGCTCCTCCGGGCTCTTGGTCTTGCCTTCGCCCTTCTCCTCGCCGTCCTTGCCCTCGGCTTCGTTCTGGTTCTCTGCCGCTTCCTCGTCCAGCTCAGACTTTTCCTCACTGCCAAGGGCTCCCCCCTCGGGGGAGCTGGCGGCGCTCTGCGCCGACTGAGAGGGTGAGCCCTCTTCCCGGCTGCTCCGCTTCAGCACCCCGCTCCGCCGGGCCAGCCGCTCTTCTGCCGGCCGCAGGGCAGGCAGCTCAATGGCATTGCCTTCCCCGTTCGCTGCCCCTGCCCCTGCAGATGCGTTGGCTCTCCCGTTGGGAGAGCTGTCCGCGCCAGCGGACTGAGAGGTTCCGTCCCCGCCCGCAGCACCACCGTCTGCAAACATCTGCAGATCAATGGCATCTGCCTTGTCTGCGTGCAGGTTGATGTACCGCACATGCTCCGGGTAGGCATCCGCCAGCAGGATCAGACCGTCCGTCACCAGTTCAAATTTTGCCAGGCTGTCAGTGCCCTGCTTTGCCTGTACCACCATCAGGTTCCTGTCATCGGCACAGGTCACGGTCCCGCTGTCCAGACTGTATGCCAGCGTCTGCATCAGCGCGCTCACGGCAGCACATACAATGTCCTGCCCCTTGGGTGCAAACTCCGCGTGCCCCTCGGCCCGCAGGAACATCATGTCTCCCATCTCGTTGTAAGTGATCTGGATCATTCTATCGCTCCTTCCAAAATTTCCTCTAAGCAGAGCTCCCCTTTCGGGGGAGCTGCAAGCAACTGCGTCGTCAGACGCATTGCGCGCTGAGAGGGTCATTTATTCGGATTATTCACGTTCATGGCCCGCTTTGCCGCCTGGGTGGCCAGGCTGTTGCCTCCGCCGCCCACCACAGCCCCCAGGCCGTTGGTCGCCGTCTTTGCGGTGGTCTGTCCGCCGCTGCCGCCGCCCGTGGTTCCGGCCGCCTGTGCAGCGGCCCCGGCCATGGCGCTCATGTTGGTGCCGTTCTGCTGGTCAATGATGGCGCTCAGCTTCTGCAGCTGCTCCATGGCCTGCTGCAGCTGGGTGTACAGGGTACCGTTCTGCTGCACCCGTTCCCGCACCTTTTCGATGCCCTCAAAGTCCATCATGTCCAGCACCGCCAGCGCCGCGTCAGCGTTGGCCGGGGCAAACAGCCCCATCTGGTAGCACTCCTTTGCCGTCTCGTTCTGGGAAAGGCGGCTGAAGGTGCTCTTCTTGGCAGCCGATACCGTGATGTCGAACACCGGCTCGTGGCTGCCCAGCTCCACCCCGCCGATCATGCCACCCGGCTGGGGCTGCAGCATTGCCCCGGAGAACTGCACATACTCCGGCTGGCCGCTGTCGCCGGTAATGCGGTAGACCCGGCTTTCGTCGTAGAACTGCCGCATCAGGTCGATGATGAAATAGCATTCCTTTGCAAAGGCCCGGTAAGCGCTTTTCAGCATGTCCCGGGAGAGCTTCGAGCCCGCTTCCTGCAGCGCCGCAATGGCAGAAGCCGCGGTCAGGCCGCTGGTGGTTCCGCCCTGGGAAACGTCCCGGTTGCCGCTGATCTCCTTCAGCTCTGCCACTCTCGCGTCCCGGTAGGTGATCAGGTTGCCCGCCAGTCCCGCTGTCTGTAAGGGCCGCAGGGTCTCGTCCGTCACCCGCCCTGCCGCGTGGACGATGTCCTTGCCAAAATCGGCCAGCTCCTGCTCGTTGATGCCCGCCCCGTCCTGGATGATGTACCGCGCCTTGGCCGAAAGCTTCACGTTCTCGTCCATGGCCGCGTTCATCTCGTCGATGGCAGTCTGGGTGTCCTTCATCACGTCGATGTACCCAAAGCCCGCCGGGCTGTCCTCTTCCACAAACAGGGTATCGAACACAAAGGGGTACTTTCCGTGGTCGTAGAATCCCCTGTCTGCCAGGGCCGGGTCGTTCTCGCTGGCGTAGAGCACCACACCGTTGCAGAACTTGCAGTAGTGCAGCACAGGCCGCCCGTCCTCCCGGGCCTTTTTGTAGTACCAGTCCACCACCACGCTCTTGTCGGAGGTGTCAATGCTCTGGTCGTGGATGTACTTTGCCACTTCCAGCGTGCTGCCGGTGTGGCCTTCCAGCTGGGGGTACTGGGCCTTCAGCTGTTCGTTGTCGGCCACCGCCAGACTGAACAGGTGGGGGCTGTCCTGGATGTCCATCACGCCGGGCTCCCAGTACATCATCAGCAGATCCATGCTCTTGATGGAGATGTCCCCCACGCCGTTCCGTAGGCCTGGGTCCCAGAAGATGCCCTTCACGCCAGTGCCCTGCTTGAGCTTGCGCCACCAGGTATCGCTGTACACCTGCTCGTATTCCGCCTGTTCCAGCAGCACCGGCAGGATCTTGGAAAGCACCTTGGCGGTCTGCTCGTCGTCCGCTGCCCGGGGCAGCACGTTGGGTTCCGGGTAGTTGTCCATGGCATCCGCGTGCTTATTGGCAATGCTGTTGAACAGCCACCCGCTGGAAGGTTTGGGCTTGCCCTCCATCATCTCGTTCTGGTAGTTGGCCCAGTGCTGCATCCGAAACCACAGCTCGTTGTCCACGATCCGCTTGTCCAGCGCCGCCTTGCCGGTCTTGTATCTCTGTAACAGCGCCGTGGCCTTCGCCACCTGCTCTGTGCCGATCACGTCGGTCATACTCTAAAAAACCTCGCTTTCTTCCCCAGCTCCAGCGGGTCATCCGGCATGGGCTGCACCGGCTCTGTCCGTGGCGGGCTGAGGGGATTCTCCATCAGCACATACCGGCACTCGTCGTAGATGTGATCCTCCTGGTCGGTGTCAATGTCCTCCACGTTGCTCTCGCTGTATACCAGGTTCGGAATGGTGCGGATAAAGTGCTTGCAGGTGTTGAACACCTGCAGCATGGGCCGCCCGTCCGCCTGGAACGCCAGCCGGTAGTGGAACTGCATCTTGCCCGCCAGCCGGGTGTGGTCGCCGGGAGCCCAGTGCAGAAAGTTCGGGCTCTTTTCCTGCATGGCAGCAATGCTCTCGCCCTGGCTCTCGTTGAAGATGGCCGGGTCGGCCACGCCCAGAATGGTGCGGCCCCGGAGCATGGGGTCGTTCTCTTCTGCTTCCCGGATCATCCTTGCCTGCTTCACAGGGTCAGCCTTGATGCCCTCGTTGGGGGTTCCGGTGCAGCCGTACAGCTCCCGGATGCGGTAAAGCCTGCCCTCTTCGTCCGCCGCATACCACCCCACGGAAAAGGGCTTCGAGTAGCCGAAATCGTACCCCCGCCAGATCTTCCAGTGTCCCGGGATGCGGAACGGGCGGATCACATGTGTCCACCGCTGGTCGTCGTAGTGGGCCGGGTCGTTCTTCCACTCGGTGAACACCTGCCCGGTAAAGCTGTCCCAGTCGCCGTAGAGCAGGGCTTTCTTCTCCGCTTCCGGCAACGCAGCCAACGTGCCCAGGTATCCCGGGTCATTTTCCAGCAGGGCCGCGTTGTCAAACACGGTGCTGGGGATAAAGATGCGGGTCCGCCGCTGCACGATCTCCCGTCCGTCCGGGGCCCTGGCCTTTACCATCTGCACCATCCGGGTGCCGGGCGGGGCCGGGCTGACGAACCTTGCCTTCACCCATCCGTGGCCGATGCCGCCGGGGTTGGCCGTGGCCCGGGTGTAGACCCGGGTATCGGGGCCGTTGGGTCGGTTTCGGCTCAGCAGGTAGCTGTACTCTTCCCAGGTGAAATGGGTCAGCTCGTCAAAGCCGATAAAGTCGTAGGCCTGGCCCTGATAGTTGTACTTGTCCTGGGCGTGGTTCAGGCTGCCAAAATAGATCTTTGCCCCGCTGGGAAAGGTCCAGCAGTGTGTGCTGCTGTTGTACCGGGCTTTTGGGAATACTGGCTTGTAATACCGCATTGTCTTGTCAATGAGCTCCCGCAGCTGGGGAAACGTCTTTCGGATGATGAGCCCCCGGTAGTGAGGGATCTCCACCTGCCGCAGGGCCTCGATCACCAGCGCGTCGCTCTTGCCGCCGCCTGCGGCCCCGCCATACAGCACTTCGTTCTCGGTGCGCTGCATGAACCGCGCCTGGGCGGGCTGTGGTGACCAGATCACCGGTCTGCCGTCACGCATCCTCTGTTCCGCCATCCACTTCCACCTCCTGCTGGCCGTCCGTCTCACTGGCTGCCGCGATCTCCACCATCGGCGGACCGCTCTCGCTGTCGGTGTTCTCCGCCGGGACCATGGCAGCAGCCTTTTCGGCCACTTCCATCAGCACCTTGGCCACACCGGCCGCGTTCTTGTCGCTCATCACCCGGCCCTCGTACCGCTCCAGTTCGGCGTTCAGCCGCCTGCGTTCCGTGTCATCCAGCTGCCTGTCATAGCTGCCCGGGCTGGCATACACCACAAGGCCGGTCTCGGTGGCATCCGCCAGCTCCTCCGGGTCATCCTTCAGCAGGGTGCCCACGGCAAAGTCCCGGGCCCGGGTGTCCTCGTCCAAACGCCGGTGCAGCCTCTCCGTGATCTGCGCCGCCCGTTGGCTCTCAGCGGCCCGGCCCTGCAAAAAGGTCACCTGTGCCCGCACCCCCAGGCTTGCCCGGATGGCGATCTCCCGCGCGGCTTCCTGCCGGGCCTTTGCAAAGGCATCACTGCGGCCTGCCTCCTCGCTCATCCAGCTGCGGATGGTGCTCTCCGGCACGCCGTACTTCTTCGCCACAGCGCAGACGGAGTTGGAGCCCAGCATGGCCATCACCACCTCGGCCCGGAACGCCGCCGGGTATTTCTTTCCCCGCTGTTTCCCCTTCACGGTATTCTTGCAGTACGCCCGCTTTTTCGCCAACTCTCTCACCTGCCTTTGCAAATAGCCTATCACGTCTCGCCCGCTCAAAATACCCCGGACATTTGCCCGCCGGGCAGCAGCCCTGCATCCGCTGCACACACTGCCACGGTGCTCAGGGCTTCCAGCTCTTTGGTGTAGTAGGTCGTCCGCCCCACATACAGCCGGGCGATCACCTTTTCCTCGGGCAGACCTTGCAGGTAGCGCAGCCGCAGCAGCTGGGCGCATACCGGGTCATTGCGGTCGTACCAGGCCAGCACCGCCCCGATCACCTGAGCCCAGGCAGCACAAACAGACCCCTCGCCATATCGGCGCAGAGCCTGCCGGGTCGCTTTCTTCTGCTCTTTTGTCACCGCTCCACCTTCTTTTCGCATGGGTATAACGCGCAAAATACCGGTGTTTTATCTGTCAGGTGCGAAGAATCGCAGCCTCCCTCCGACGCAGGATCACATAGCATTGTGGTTCCAGCCGTTCCCAGCCGGTTCCTTCCCGCTTCGGGCTCTCATGCAGCCCGCCGGGCTCCAGCACGATGCACTTTTCCATCTTCCAGCCGGGAAACCGCTGCTCCCACCACTTGGCATCGTTCTGCTTTTCCCCGCAGGCGGCCCGCAGCTGTTTCCGGCTCCATCTCCCATCGTTGGGGGCCTGCTCAATGGCCGGGCGCAGGTTGGCCGTTTCCACCCACAGCCGCTCCTTGTGGCCGTAGAGGTAGCCCACCGTGCCGTATTCGCCCTGCCCACTCTTGCCCAGCAGCTTTTTCATGTCGATCCGATCCACGTTCATGGTTCCCAGCGGCTCAAACTCGTTGGAGCCGGGGATACGCCGCCGCCACAGATCCTCCAGCATCTCCCGCCACTCCCGTCGCCGGGCCGCAGTCAGGCCCGGGCATTCCGCAAAACCGTGCATGTGCAGCCGTCCTGCTTCTCCCTTGCGCACCGCCACCAGCATCAGGCGGATGTCCTCCCGCCTTGCCCCGAACCGCTTGCAGGTGGCCGCCATCACCCGCCGCTTGTAGTTCTCCACGTCTCTCCGGCAGGCCAGAATATCCTCCGGCAGAAATGGATCCTCGTATGTACCGGTCAGGAACATTCCCGCCGGACTGAAATTGGTCAGCGCCTTTCTCTGGCGCTTGCGCAGGGAATCCATTTTGTTCTTCGCCTTCTGCCCCTCGCTGGATTCCTTCCGCTTCTTGCCCCGGCCCCGGTGTTCCTGGGGGATGATGGAGAACACTCCGACTGCCATGTAGTCATCCCCGCACTGGTATTTTTTCTCTCGGATGTAGTTACAGCGCATCCCGGTGCCCTCCTGCTGGCTTTCACTTTCTGCTGATATTCTCTTTCCCGTGACCCCACCGTCACAGAAATAACGGGTATACTAGCTCCCCAAAGAGGGCCCTTCCCCCTCTTTCTTTATAAAGGTATTATGAAACGTAACGGATACGGTGGACGTGTTAGGTTCATCGTATCCGTTGCTCTTCATAATAGATTCATGTGTTTAAGGCGTTGCGGGCTTTCCTTTTTCCGCCCAGTATCCGTAGGTCAGTTCCGGCTTTCCAATTTTCCGGGCCTTCTCGTTGTAGATCATCAGATCGTGCACGTCGTAGGCCAGGGCGCTGGGGTCGATCACGCCGCCAATTGGCTTGCGCTTCACCTTTGCTGGCTGATCCGGCAGCTTCATGGGGTGCCGGATCCGTTTCTGGCACAGCTCCATCTCCATCCGCGTAACGCCGCCGGGCTTGTACACGCCGCCCCGCTTGCGGTAGCACTCGTGCACTGTGCCCTCGCTGCCAAACAATCCCTTGTCCTTCAGCTCTGCCGCCGTGCCCTTGCCCAGCAGGGTGCCGTCCGCACCGTAGCAGCTGTACACCCGCACTATCCGGGTCTCGGCCCGCTCGTCCGCGCTCAGGCCCTCTGCCCGGGCCCTCTCCACCCGGTCGTCCTTGGTGCTCTTCCGCTCCATCTTCCACCGGTAGTTCTTCGGGCTGGGGTTCTTGCACTTTTCCAGATTATTCCAAACGCTGCTCAGCTTGTTCACATCGGGAAAATATCCCTGCTCCACCAGCTCCACGCTGGTGCCCTTGGCCACCACCTCGCCGGTGTCCCAGTCCATCAGGGTGTATACCCATCTGCATCCGCTCTGCATCTTATCGTCCTCCTTGATCCTTGGCTCCCATATCAGGGGAGCTCTGCAAGGCGCTGGCATAGCCAGACCGCAGCGGTGAGAGGTTGCTTCCGGTAGCCGCGCCCGTGGTTGCCGCATCAAAGCAGGCATTCACCGCCTCGACTTTCTCCCGCATGGCCGCTTCCGACAGCGGCAGCACACAGGGCACCCGCATCCGGCTCACTTCCTGCCGCACGGCCTGAACTTCCAGCTGCCGTACCATGGCCGCGGTTTCCCGCCGCTGGCGTTCCAGCACGGCCTCGTCCGGCACATCTTCCACCTGAACATCCGTTTTGTAGGCATCCCTGGCGCAGCGGCACAGCATTTCCATGGCCACGTCCACACCATCCTGTTCCACCCACTCGTTCAGCTGGCCGAAATTTGCAATCGTCTCCTGCCGCAGCTTTTCCAGCCGCTGGGGTCCGAAACCCAGCACCTGGGCGCAGGCGGCCGCGTAGCCGCGCCATTCCAGCGTAGCGGCCTTGTCAATCGCCATCTTCAGCTGTACTTCCCGCCGTTTGCGGGGCACACCTTTCACCACCGGGATTCGAAACACGCTGACAACTCCCTCCGGCAGCAGCCCCACCAGCCACTTTTCCGCTTCGTCCAGCTGGGCTTTCCGATTCTTCGCAGGCAGGGCCATCCGCCGCATCAGTTCCCCGTTGATTTCATCTTTCCGCCGGGTCACCTTGTCCAGCCGTTCCTTGCCCACACCAAACACCTCATGCAGCGCAATGGTCATGCAGGCATGGGTGAAGTCAATCGCGTTCTGCTGTACCAGGTCGATCTGGTTTTCCATCGCCATTTTCCTTGCATTGTTTTTCATCGTATCTCCGTTCTTCATATTCCCCGCACGCCCGGTTCCGGCCCCCACAGCTCAGGCACCGGCTCCGGGTGATCTCAAACACATGTACACACTGGGTGCCGTCCATCTCACGGCTCCCCGGTCTCTGCCATCATGGCGGTCAGGTCGCCCAGCATCCCGCTCACCGTGCGGGAAAGAACGTTGATCGCATCCTCCTGCAGGTCGCCGGGCAGGGCCCGCACCGCAAAGCCCGCGTTCACCATCTCGTCCTTCAACCGGGTGTTGATCCGGCTCACCTCGGCCCAGAGCTTTGCCTCGTCCGGGGTCATCTTCCGCCGCCCGGGCCGCACAACGCCCTTGATCATGGCCGTCAGCTCGTGGAACTCCTCATCGGTCAGGCTCCTGTCGTTCCCGGCCTCGGCAACGGCCCGCGCCCGGTCACTCGGTGTCCCGGTAATCAAAATGTTCTTGTACTCTTCCAGCGTCATTTCTGCTTGGCCTCCATCGCCCGTTTTATCAGCTCTTCCATAAAAGCAGCTTCTTTATCCTCAAAGCGGCCTGTCACCGGGTTACGGCTCAGTGCCAACCGCATTTCCAGTTCAGCGGCCTTTGCAAAGTTCCGAACAATCTCCTCTTTCTGGGTGTTGTTCAGGTCACTGGGCACGCTGCTGACAACAAAACTTACTGCCGACTGCATTATCACCCGTGTAACGTCCGCTTCACTCTCACCATCCTCAATGCTCGGACCGCCATCGTTTCCATTTCTGTAAATCGTGATTTTCATCCTTACCCCACCTTTCTGCCGCAGACGGCTTTCTTCACCGTGTTCTCCGGCACCTTGTGGATCTTCTGCGGCTCCTTCCGCTGCTCCACCACCAGGCCCAGCCCGGCCAGCGCCAGGGCTGCACAGCCCAGCACGATGGCCAGCAGCGTGTAGCCCAGCATTTCCCAGCCGTTGGCCGCGTTCTCAATGGCCCCGCCGCACCCTGCGGCAGCCAGTCCCAGCACAATGGCACCGGCGCTCAGCACGCTGCCCGTGATCTTCTTTTTCATTTGCAAATCCTCCCACTCTGTGTTAAACTTCTGGTGATGGGCAGTCAAAAACCATCACCCTGGTTGGCTCGTCGGTGTTCCCGCACCGGCGGGCCTTTTTGCTTTTCTCGCATCTCTGGCCGCCTTCCATTCCTGAAATGCAGCCTCATTCTCCGGTTTTGAGTAAAAATCCTGTGCGATGTGCAGCAATTCAATAATTTGCCAGTGCTCAAAAGGCAGCTCCTGCTTTTTCCTTCGGCCCATGGCAGCACCTCACAGCCACTCGGCGCAGATGGTCTCCACCACAGGCTTTGCAAAGCCAATCAGCTCATCGCCGCGCTTTGCGGCCACAACTGCCGGCCCCACCAGCTCTGCCGCCGTCATCTCACTGGCGCGCTGGTTCGTCAGGGAGCGCTCCTTCATCAGCCCTTCCTCGTTCACCAGCAGCAGAATGCCGTCCACGTCCTTCTCCCGCGCCCACTCGGCGCTCAGCAAGGCGGGCACCGGCTCGATCGGCCCGCCCACCAGCTTCTGCAGGGTCTCCAGCTTCATGCTGTCACCATCATCACACTTCATGTTGAATGCCCGGTTCTTCGCCGGGATCACGATCATATAACGGTCCACTCCTTACTCCTCCTTATTGGCATATCCGGTCTTCTCGGCCTTCTCCACACTCACATCGTCGAACACCCCTTCCAGCACCCGCAGCACCCGGCGCTGTACCGTAGGCCTCAGCCCTGCCCGGCGCATTGCAATCAGGCAGTAGCCCATGCAGGCCTCGTTGCTCCACGGGCCATTGATGTCCTTGATGGCCGCCATAATTTCTTCGTACTTCATAATTTCTCCATTTCCCCCGGCTCCCCGCCGGGGCTTTTTCATGCGCTCTTCTTTGGGTCGGTGGGGTCAAGCTGTTGGCCCCAGAAACTCGCAAATACGCGAGTTTCAAAACAAAAAAATATCCTTGCATTCACTTGCCGACAATTCCAGCACTTCGGCAATTTCATGTACCTCTCCAACTGTAAACTTCAAACCATCTGACGCAAGTTTTCGAGAAATAGTGCTGGAGTCAACGCCGATTTTCTTTGCGAGTTCCTGTTGCGTCATACAGCGTTCCTTCAGCTTTCCACGCAATAAGTTCATATCAGTTGACATTCTGTTTCACCTCCTTGGAATCTCGCATTTTTGCGAGATTCTGGAATCAGGATACCACTCATCCGCCTAAAAGTCAATACATCTCTTGCATTCTTGCAAAGATTTTTTTCAAATTTCCATTTTTGTATTGCATTTTCGCAAAGTTTAGGCTATTCTCTTAATAAAGGGGTGATATTATGACCACAGGCGAAAGGCTAAAACTCCGTCGAAAGGAAATAGGGTTCTCCGCTGAAAAGGTTGCAGATCAGCTTGGTGTTTCTCCTGCTACCATTTACAGATACGAAAAGGGTGACATCGAAAAAGTTCCTGTCGACAGCCTTGCTGAACTTGCCAAAATTTTGCAGACCACCCCAGCATATTTAATGGGGTGGGAATCGCAAGCCGATCAGGCAGAAATCAATGATCTTCTCGCTCAGATTCAGGCTTCAGAAGAGAAAGAACAATCTCGTATAGCGGAAATGATTCAAGATTTCAAAAAACTAAACGACGATGGAAAAGCAAAAGCAATAGAGCGGGTACACGAGCTGACAGAGATTCCGCGCTATCAAGATGTCTATGCAATTGCTTTTGAGCAGTACAAGGAAAAAAACAAAAAATAACCGCCTCGGCTGCCCGAAGCGGTTAAATTGTATAGGGAGGAATCTATAATGAGCTTGAAGAAAAAAGTCGTTTCCCTGGCTCTGGCTGCTGCTATGATGATTTCAGTTTCTGCTCCTGCGCTGGCAACATCGGCGTTCAATATGAGTGTCTTTGATGGTCGGCAGGATGTGTCGATTTCTTCCGACGATATGTCTGGTCAAACAAGTGTTTTTCTTTCTGGTGATTCATACAGTTCCGCAATTCCATTTGATGACGGATCGCTTTTGATCGTAGACTCTAGCCTATTCCTTGACGATTCGTATGATACCTACAAAATTTATTTCAATTGTTTTGAGCCCAGTTTGGCTGGCATGGAGAGCATTATCATTAAAATTGGTGACAACCGATATAATTTTTCAAACTGTTATACTTCGCAGTCCAGAGTAAATGATAACACCGTTATGGAAACTATCGCCATTATGATGAAACGTGAAACAGTTGGCTTTATGAACGATCTCAAAGATCATAAAGACGAAGAGATTCGAGTTCGCATCAACGGTACTTATGAGACCCTCGATTTTTCTCTTACAGACGAAATGAAAAATGAAATTCTCACTCTGTACGATCTTTATGCTCAGGGTGGTGGCACTCGTGATAGCAATTTGCGCAGCGTCACCCTCATTGACCCGACTATCGTTGCAAAGAACGGCAAGACGATTGATGGTCTGGCCAAGGACAAGGCTATTGATGCAGCCATTCACGCGCTTCTTTAATGCCCAAAAATAACCCCGCCAGTGGGGCAAACACCAGCGGGGCAAAACAATACCCCCGCCGAGCTCAGCCGGTGGGGGATTATGAATAAAGTTTGTATTTCAGATACTTGTCAATAGGTTTTTCAAACTTTTTTTGTGATGTTCGCAACAGTTCACATTTTTTGTGTATACTTTGAGCTTCGAAAATCGTATAATGAACTTGCAAGAACATAAAGTTCTTGCCATGACAATGAAAAGACTGCTGTGTCTTTGCTTGTCCGCTGAAAGAGGGTAGCCCCTCCCTGCGTTGAAAAAATGGGGAATTAAAAAAGCGGTGAGCTCTTACCGTGAGTAGAGAATTAAAAAAGCGGAGAACCTCTGCCGTATAGTGAGGAATGAAAAAGGGTGCGGGGCAGTTCACTGTTCCGCACCTTCTTGGGTTAAGGAGCTGAATTATGGGGAAGTTTCAATTTTACCACATCAACGAACACTATATCAGCTATTTACATAATGTCGATAACCGTGTCCAGTACAACAAAGGCCAACGCCGTCCTTACATCGGGATCGTTCTTTCCCGTCTCCCTTAATTAAAGATATTGTTGGGTAAAAAAGAAAGGTCAGTCGATTT
>OIHC01000046.1_pt1 | contig 45113 bp, 50 predicted proteins | sample 1582451 | NCBI WGS metagenome assembly OIHC01 (sample SAMN02674964, study PRJEB24791) | human gut metagenome, SKBSTL008 | isolation source: stool | host: Homo sapiens | place: USA | reverse complement strand
ATATATCGGCATTTACCAACTTATGAAAAGATAATCAGAAATTTAGTAAGTTTTTAACTGTAAAAAAACTAGAAAAATTCCTAATATTTTAGCTGATAAGTTTCATCCAGTAATTGTTGGAAGAATGGCAATATGATATAATCGGATATGTTGTCGCACCCAATCTGGCAACAGAAAGGGGGTGTCTACATGTCAGAAATCATATCTCTTCTTGTGTCCGTACTGGCAAGTGTAGTTGGCTACTACATCTGCAAATGGTTAGACGGAGACGACAGCGACAACTAACCTAGCGGATGCTCAACCGTACAAAATGAGAAGAACCCTCAGTAGTGGCTGCTACTGGGGGTTCATTTGTGTCTACATGACACATCATATCTCTTCTTAGCCTCTACATTATAGCATATAAGAGAGGCTAATACAAGTATATGATTTTTAGGTTGAAAAAATTCAAAAAATAGGAAAAATTTCTGATATTTCGCTTATAGCTATCCAGTAATTGTTGAAAGAAAGGCAATATGATATAATCGAATACGTTGTCGCACCCAATCTGGCAACGGAAAGGGGGTGCATCGTTGGAATTGATAATCTCTTTCTTGATTTCCGTTGTGGCTGGTATAGTTAGCTACTATATCTGCAAATGGCTAGACGGAAACGACAGCGACAATTAGCCTAACGGATGCTCAACCGTCTTAAAAAATGAGAAGAACCCCCGAGGAGCGGCTACTCCTCGGGGGTTCGTTTTGTGCATCGCTTGGATACAATCTCTTTCTTAGCCTCTACATTATAGCATATAAGAGAAGCTGATACAAGTATATGATTTTCTAGCTGAAATAATTCTTGCATATTTAAGCAAACTACTCTATCAGATTGCACATTGACAACCAATTATATAATTGTTAAAATCTACCTAAAGGCAAAAAATTAAGAGATGATTGGGAGTCATCTCTTAATGATAGGTTAATTATTGTATATATCACCCAATAACCTATTGTTTAGCTCCGTGAAGATAGAAACCATAACCATCACTATCCTATCCACACCCCGCTTCCATGAAAATAGTAACATATGAGTAACTTTTTTTCAAGACAGAAAAGCGAAAAGAATGTGAAAGAGTCATGGAAGCGGGATGTATGCGGAGCATAGATCCTATTTTTTACGATAAAAATAAAAAATGGAAGGGAGGTGGACACCGGTGCAGCGTATCAAACTGGAAGTATTTAAGAAATTTTTTAAGAAGAACCTGACGGGAAATGAGATCGATTTCCTGATTGCTCTTACCTATGTGCAGGATAATAGAGGGATTGCCCGTGGGGTCTTTTACCGGGATATGATGGCTGTAACCGGTATGTCCACCCAGGCATTCTATGACTGTAAACGTTCCCTGGAAGAAAAAGGGGTGATCTCTGTCCAGAGAAGAGAGCAGGATTATGATATTACGCTGATCGGAAATGATTTTTCCGGATATACAGAGGAAGATTACCGCCTGGGGAATGTAAAGTATATCAGAACGAATATGAAGTTATTCAGGGATGCGAACTGGAAAAAATTAAAGCCGGCACAGAAATTGCTGGTGATGGATCTGGTCAATATCAATACTGCAAGCAGTATGAGAACCTACCGGATTGCAAGGAAGAAATTCGTAGAAAAGTACACGGAGCTTCTGCAGGTAACAGGCAGGACACTTCAAAAGTACATGAAATTCCTGAAGCTGTACTTTTATGTAGGATTGAAGGAAGGAATGTATTATATCACGCTTCGTAAGCAATTCTGCAGATCTGTCGCAAAGACAGAAAGTGATCAGGTGAACCGGCATCTCTTGGATACCGCCTGCAGGCGAAACCGGATCAAGGAACCGGATGAGAGAGAAGCTGCGGATATCCTGACTGTGATCAGCAGATACAGGAAAGAAATACGGGATAGTTTTTGTGATGTAGTAGACGTATTCAGGAAGATGCTGGAAGTCCTGAATGCAAATATACCGAACCGGTCGAAGTGGAAACGGAGACTGAAAGCTTCCCTGTACCATAAACTTCTGAGGGAAGAACTGGGGCTGGCATGATAAAAAAGAATAGTAGTCTCAAAATAAAAATGAGACTTAGCCGGATAAGATCTAAGAAATACGCTTAGGTCTTGTTGTGGTTGGGAAAAAAGAAGAAAAAAAGGAACAAAAGAAAAAAAGCAGGAAAATTTTGTCCGGATCTGTCATCCGGATCAGGAAATTCCCGCTTTTTTCTTTTTTATCGTAATTTTCCATTCAAATTTTGAGGTAGTATAGGATAGTTCATTCAAATTTTAAGGCAATGGAAATTAATATGATTCAAAAATTAAGGCAGATAATAGAAATTCTATTCAAGTTTTGGGTCATGTGGATAAGCCTAAAAAGCCTGTAAATACAAGGAATAGCAGGATATCAAAAAAGAATTAAATCTTACTTTCTCTTAAATCCTTATTCTATAAAATCCATAGTTACCATAATTTATCCCCAAATCTAAAACCAAGGGATTGCCCTACGGGCAAATACTTGTTGGTCGAACCAAAATCGCTATCTATTAACCTGTATGTAATTCCTATTAAAAAAAATACATAACAGTAAAGAAAAAAATGTCTTGAAATATATAGCAATCTAAGATACACTGATATCGAAGGACAGAAGAGTATACTTTTTTGTCCTTCTTTTTTTCTATCATACTTGAGCTATATTTTCAAGTATTTCTTTAAAAGTTATCATTTTTCAGCAAAAAACATTGAAAATATTTAATTTTTTTCAGGGAACAAAAGAGTATACTTTTTTATCCCTTTTCATCCTGTGTCGTTACCCCGGCACAGAAAATGTTACTCCCACGTTTTTCACATTACATTGAAAAATGATGGTTGCGAACATTTTTCTTTTGTATCTGGAGCAGCCAAACGGCTGCTCTTTTAATTCCCAACCATCAGGCCAAAACTGAATAGAGAATTGGAGATTTCATAATGGTATCAAAATTAATTATGATACCAAAATAGGTGCTATTTATAACACCTACGGATCTCAACGCAGTTACAGGTACTGCGATAGAAAAACTGTAGCAGATTGTAAAGGAGCAGGATTGCATTTTACAATGTGTGGTCTTTGAGAAAATGTAAGCTTGCTTTTTGCCGGAAATTTACTATACTCTAATTAACGGGACTCATACTTAAAAAAAAGAGAGGGAAAGACTATGAAATGGTTCAAGGAACATAAGAAGGCAGCAACCATCGGATTGGCAGGGATTTTTCTTCTTGTCCTGATTCTGATCGGGTGTGGGGTCGCATTCAGCGATTCGGGAAATGGATCAGATCAGAAGGAACAGGAAGCATCTGTAACCGACACAAAAAAAGACACTGTAACAGAGGAAAAAAGTTCTGATACAGAAGTAAAAAAAGAAGATGCTGCAAAAGAAGAGGTCTCTGAACAAAAAAAAGAGACTAAAGAAGAGGCAAAAAAAGAAGAAAAGACAGAAAAAAAGGATGATACCAAGAAAACCAGTACTGCATCAGCTACGGCTACGACTAAAAAGGATGAAGCAAAAACTTCTTCCAATAAGTCATCCAGCAATTCCAGTACAAAGAAGACCGAAACAAAATCCAACGGATCCAGTTCTTCCAGTAGCAGTCAGAGTAAGCCGCAGCATACACATACCTGGGTAGCCCAGACAAAAAGTGTGTACCATGAAGCAACGGGACACTACGAAAATAAGTGGGTGGAAGATTCCGCAGCTTGGGATGAAGATGTTTATGCAACAAAGGTGATCTGTAATTGTGGAGCAGTGTTTGATTCTATTGATGCTTGGGATCAACATTGTATAGATGGATGTCGCCAAGGATACTATGTGGATGACGTAAAGACAGGGACAATTCATCACGAAGCCACTGGTCATAATGAACAGAAATGGGTGCAGGATTCTGCAGCATGGACAGAGACAGTCACTACTGGATATAAATGCAGCGGATGTGGAGCGACAAAATAAATTCGTATTCTTTAGGAAAAAACTATGAAATGGTTCAAGAAACATAAGAAAGCAGCAAGCATCGGATTGTTTCTTCTTGTCCTGATCCTGATCGGCTGTGGGGTCGCATTTAGCGATTCGGGAAATGGATCAGATCAGAAGGAACAGGAAGCATCTGTAACCGACACAAAAAAAGACACTGTAACAGAGGAAAAAAGTTCTGATACAGAAGTAAAAAAAGAAGATGCTGCAAAAGAAGAGGTCTCTGAACAAAAAAAAGAGACTAAAGAAGAGGCAAAAAAAGAAGAAAAGACAGAAAAAAAGGATGATACCAAGAAAACCAGTACTGCATCAGCTACGGCTACGACTAAAAAGGATGAAGCAAAAACTTCTTCCAATAAGTCATCCAGCAATTCCAGTACAAAGAAGACCGAAACAAAATCCAACGGATCCAGTTCTTCCAGTAGCAGTCAGAGTAAGCCGCAGCATACACATACCTGGGTAGCCCAGACAAAAAGTGTGTACCATGAAGCAACGGGACACTACGAAAATAAGTGGGTGGAAGATTCCGCAGCTTGGGATGAAGATGTTTATGCAACAAAGGTGGTCTGTGGATGTGGGGCAGTATTTAACAATGACAATCAGTGGGAACATCATAGTTTAAATACAGATTGTATTTACGGCTATTCCGTACTTCCAGTAAAGACTGGAACAATCCACCATGAAGCAACTGGTCATAATGAACAGAAATGGGTGCAGGATTCCGCAGCATGGACAGAGACTGTTACTACTGGATATAAATGTAGTGGCTGTGGAGCGACAAAATAAAAAAGCAGAAAAGAAAATAGAGAAATAAGCTAGGGAAAGACTTTGCGGACGCAGAGTCTTTTTTTCATACCCTAAATACAAAAAAGAAAGGAAAAAGTCATGAAAGTAGGAAAAAGACTAACCGCTTTCTTCCTGGCAGGGATGCTGATCCTGACCAGCAATGTAACTGGTTTTGCCGAAGAAACTACGGCAGATCAACAGCCGGAAGAAGCAAAAAGTACCTATCTTCTGACCGTAGATGCAGAAGATAGTACAGTAACCGTAAAAGGGGATCATGTTGAGCAGAAGACCGCATCAACTTATCAGATTGAAGCAGGAAGTGAGGTAGTAGCAAGTGTTGCTCCTGCGGACGGAAAGGAAATAAAGGAAGTCCGTGTCAATGAAGAGCAGATGGATCTTGCAGATGGAACCGTTACCTTTTCCATGCCGGAAAAAGACAGTTTGCTGCAGGTAACGCTGAAAGAAAAAGAGCGGGCTGCCGAAGAAGCGGAAGAACCAAAGCAGGAGGTATCGCAGACAGAAGAATGGGAACTTCCGGATGAGGCGGAATACCAACAACGGTTACAGCTTGCAAAGGCATTAGGCGTGGAAGACTGGCTGGATGAAGAGGGATGGCTGGATGATGGCTACTTTGCCGGAAAGAGTGATCTGGAATTAACAGAAAGCGGTGTAGTGCCATTGATTCGCAACAGTATTACGAATCCTAAAATGTCAAGAGCCGTAACTCTTTATAACAAAGTTACTTACAACAATATTTCCTCTGCAGAGTTTGCGGTAGACGGAAAGCTGGCTTTTTGCTTGGAGTACGCAAAGACAACCCCACCGGCAGGGACAGCAACGGGAACACCAACCGAGATTACAAATTCCGGAGTAAAAGCAGCCATGTATTATGGCTACAATGGACCGGCTGCAGCACAGTATAGTTTCAGCAGCACCTCGCAGGCCGTTCTGGTCACGGCCACACTGAGCAGCTACTACTACAGTGGACAGTCTCCGTTTTCAAGTGCAACCAGTGGAAATGCACAGAGTACCGGATTTACAGCTTTTTTTAACTTTGTCGAAGCACATAAGGCTTCCGTACCATCCTCCTTTAAAGCCTATGCGGTAAGTACGGGTTCAAATACCCAGCATTTAGGATATTGGACGTACGCACCAACCGGAACCATGTATCTGACCAAGACATCGGCTAATACAGCAATGACGGACAATAATAGCTGCTACAGCCTTGGAAATGCAGTCTATGGGGTATATTCCAATTCGGCCTGTACCACCAAAGTAGGCACATTAACCACTGGAACAAACGGTGTATCCAATCCGATCTCGGTCAATGAGGGAACGTACTATGTAAAAGAGACCTCTGCTCCTAAAGGTTACAAATTGGATACAAAAGTACACACCGTAAAAGTAACCAGTGGACAGACGGCAGTCGTCAAAGTTCAGGATGCCCCGCTGAATGATCCATCTGCAATCGAACTGAATAAGGTTGATGCAGATACCGGGGAAACCGTACAGGGTGCAGCTTCCCTTGCCGGTGCTCAGTTTACTGTTAAATATTATAAAGGATTCTATACGGAAGAAACTCTTCCAAGTACGGCAACCAGGACTTGGGTGATTCAAACAAAAGAGAAAAAGTCTTCTACTGGAAAAATAACATACTACGCAAGTTTACATAGTGCTTATAAAGTATCAGGTGATCCGTTCTATACGAGCAATGGAATTGAAGTTCTTCCATTAGGAACCATTACCATTGAAGAAACGAAAGCCCCGGAAGGATATCTGCTTGATGGAGCTTATCTGCAGCCTGAAGGAAGCACCACCAAACTGTCCGGCAAATATGTAGCACAGATCACGCAAAGGGGGGATGCCGCATTTCTGAATGGTGGAAATGTCTACAGTATGAATGACAAGGTTGTAAAAGGGGATATTGTCATTGCGAAATATGCAGAGAACAATGCAGAAGCCGGAAATGGATCATCCGATCTGAAGCGGCCGTTAAAAGATGTGAATTTCCACCTGACCTCAAAGACCACAGGAACAGTTTATACCATCAAGACAGACGAACAGGGGATCGCATCTACCCAGCAGCTTCTGGAAGAAGACAAGCGTGGAAAAGAAGGGGCATTACCGTTTGATACTTATACGGTAACGGAAGAAAGCCCTTATGAAGAGTATGACGAGGCAGATCCATGGGATGTTACCATTGATGAAAATTTAAAGACGTATTACTACATTTTAAGAAATGAAACCATCGATGCCCCGATCAGTGTAGTCAAGAAAGATGCAACGACTGGAAATATCATTCCGGTTGCCGGAGCAAAATTCCAGATTTTGGATGCAGAGAAAAATGTCATTTCCCTGACCGTCCCTTATCCGTCCAATAAAAAGATGGATACCTGGGAGACAGATGAAACTGGTTCTTTCTATCTGCCACAGAAGCTGGAATATGGCACGTACTATTTACGGGAAGTAAAAGCCCCGGAAGGATATCTGTTAAATACGGAAGAGATCCAGTTTAAAGTTACTGCAGAACGGGACTGGGAGAATCCACTGGTCGTAGAATGCGAAGATGTTCCGGCCATGGGAAAAATTCATCTGAAAAAGACCGACAAGGAATCCGGGGAAGCACTTGCCGGAGCAGTATTTCATGTAATTGCTGCAGAAAATATCACCACCCCGGATGGCACGCTGCAGGCTGCAAAAGATGAGGTCGTAACGACACTGACAACCGGATCAGATGGAACTGCTACTAGTACTGCATTGCATTTCGGAAAATACAAGCTGGTTGAGACCAAAGCTCCAACTGGTTATGTTGCATCTGAAAAGAGCTGGAATGTCACCCTGTCATATGCGGATCAGGAGACAGAGATTGTTACAGAAGACATAACGGTTACTAATACTCCAAACGAAGTGAAAGTGAAAAAAGTAGATGCAGATTCACAGGAAGCACTTGCCGGAGTAGAATTTCAGGTTTGGAAAAAGGGAACATCTGCAAAAGATACCTATACGACCGGAGAAGACGGAACCTTTACCGTCAAGAGACTTGCTCCTGGAACCTATTGCATTCAGGAATCCAAGCCGGCACCGGGATATGAACTGAATGAAGAGATTCAGGAGATCACTGTCAATGCAGATGGAACATTCGGTGGTGAAACAACTGCAACCGTAACCTTTACAGACCGAAAGACGGTGATCACAGAAACCAATGCGATTTCAGCCGATACGCTGGGAAAAGAAGGACTGCCGAAGGCAACTGCTAAAATTACCGATACTGTATCAATGCAGCACTTATATAAGAGTGGACAGTATAAGTTAAAAGCCGTATTAAAAGATCAGGAAACCGGAGAATCCTATCTGGTCAATGGAAAAGAAGTGACCGCAGAAAAAATTTTTTCTGCAACTGCCTCTGCTATGAATGTGGACGTTCTGATTACTGCAGATCTTTCCAATACAGCAGGGAAAAAACTGGTCGTATACGAATATCTATATCAGATTGTGGACGGAAAAGAAATCCTGATCTCTTCCCATGAAGATATTCATGACGAGAAGCAGACGATCACGATTCCAAAACAGGAGATCCGGACTACAGCAAAAGATAAAAATACACAGAAGTCCGAAGGCATTGCTAAGAAAGATGCAACGATCATTGATACCGTAAACTACAGTGGCCTGATCGTAGGTCAGGAATACACCGTGAAAGGTGTTCTGATGCTGAAAGGTACCAATGAACCATTGTTAGTGAATGGAAAAGAGGTCACAGCAGAGAAGACTTTTGTTCCGGAAAAATCTTCCGGATCCGTAGATGTAGAGTTTACGTTTGATGCATCCGCACTGCAGGGAGAAGCAGTCGTTGTATTTGAACATCTGTACGTGCAGGATGTTGAAGTGGCCTCTCATACCGACATCGAAGATCAGGGACAGACTGTGGACTATCCTGAACATGAAATTAAGACCACAGCAAAAGATAAGGATACACAGAAGTCCGAAGGAATCGCTAAAAAGAATGCAACGATCATTGATACTGTAAGCTACAGTGGCCTGATCATGGGGCAGGAATACACCGTGAAAGGTGTTTTGATGCTGAAAGGTACCAATGAACCATTGTTAGTGAATGGAAAGGAAGTCACAGCAGAAAAGACTTTTGTTCCGGAAAAATCTTCCGGATCTGTAGATGTAGAGTTTACTTTTGACGCATCCGCACTGCAGGGAGAAGCGGTGGTTGTATTTGAACATCTGTACGTGCAGGATGTCGAAGTGGCAGCCCATACCGACATCGAAGATCAGGGGCAGACTGTGGAGTATCCTGAACATGAAATTAAGACTACGGCAAAAGATAAGGATACACAGAAGTCTGAAGGAATCGCAAAGAAAAATGTAACCATCATTGATACCGTAAGCTACAGTGGCCTGATCGTAGGTCAGGAATACACCGTAAAGGGTGTCCTGATGCTGAAAGGTACGAAGAAACCACTGTTAGTGAATGGAAAAGAGGTCACCGCAGAGAAGACCTTTGTTCCAGAAAAATCTTCCGGATCCGTAGATGTAACATTTACGTTTGACGCATCCGCACTAAAGGGCGAGTCTGTGGTTGTATTTGAACATCTGTATGCAGATGGAGTAGAAGTTGCCTCTCATACTGATATCAACGATAAAGGACAGACCGTAACATACAAGCTTGGAAAGCTAAAAGTTACTATGCCGAACCAGAAGAATAGCGGTCTGATCACTGCATTGAAAACTGGTGATATGCTGGCCGTAACACCGTATATTGTGCTTCTGATGCTTGCAGGAGCAGCAATCCTTGTACTTGCAAAAAGAAAAAAGAAAGAGGTTATAGATGAAAAATAAATGGAAAAAAGGGATTCTCTTTTCTTTTTTATCGCTGTCAATTCTCTCTTCCCCACTGCAGGTTTTTGCAGCGGGGAAACCCCTGACAAAATCGGTCACGATCGTAGCCGATTCAAAGGAATATAAAAAAGAAGCGGAGAAAAATTTTCAAAAGAAGATTACTGAAAATGGAAAGAGTTATCAGTTGGCTGATATAGCCTATAACATTGTCGATCAGGAATACACGGAGACTCTTACCAAAACAGTAGAAATGCAGAGTGAACCTCATCTGACTATGGAAGAAGGAGGGATCACCTATGCTTTGATATCAAAAAATAAAGAAGAGACGGTCAGGCAGGCTGCAGCAACGCAGACCGTGACTGGCTGGGATGAATACGACCATGCAGTGACGGCTGCAAATGTTCCGTCAACGAAAGTGGTTCATGCGAAAAATGACGTGACCGGAGAAATGGAAGATGTCACCTGTTCTCTGACCGGCATCACACAGACCGGGACAAAGACGGTCACAAATACCATGTCCTTAACTTTCAGTGATTATGATGCCTCCTATTATGAATGGAACGGTCATCTGATTCCAAGAAACGACAGTACTCCGGCATTATCCGGGTATGAAAATGAATTATTAAGCAGCGTAGGGGCTGCATCCGGAAGCCGGATCACCTCGATCAGCTGGGCTGGAAGTCCTTATACAGGATCGGATGGGGTTGTGTATCGGGATGCAACAGCAAACGTAGAACAGCAGATACAGGTGTACCGGGCAAATTATTCGGGAGCGATCACAACTCCGGAAGAAAAAGAAGTGATCTATACAGCAACTTATTCAGCTCCGGATCAGGATGGAGCTGTTGAATATAAAGTAGTTGCGACTGCAACTTATAATCCGGTAACTTCCATTATTCCTATGGTTGTAACCGGAGTGGGCATCCTGATTTTCATCCTTCTTGTTGTTGCAGTCTTATATATTTTGCGGAAACGGAAAAAAGAGAAGCCTGCAAATACTTAAAAATAAAAGAATTTTACATAAAAAGGAGAACGAAAATGGCTAAATTTTTTAATGGACTTCAAGCACTGGCACAGGAATATCAGCCGTACGTGCTGATTATAGCAGCAATTATGATTATTGGATGTTCTGTATTGAATATGATGCCAGGAGAAGAGAACCGCTCAAAGGCCCGAAAATGGATTCCTAATATTTTGATCGGAATTGCAGGTGTTATTCTTGCATTTACCATCGCAACAGAATGGTTCGCAAAATTTTAAATGCAGTGAAATACATAGTTTGTTTCCGGGTGCTATTAATAGCACCTGGAAGAAAAAGGAGCTTTTGAATGAAAAAAATGGCAAGTGAAATTGAACTATATTATAGCGATGTAGTGGCTGTAGAAGCCTCGATCCAGGATCCGGAGTGCTATCAGATTTATCGGATTGATGTTCCACAGGGACAAATCGTCCCTTTGGATGAAATTGTATTTCCTACAAGAGAAGAAGCTGCAGAACAGATTCGGGAATATGGATTTCTCCAACTTTCCTATCCAATGCTGCAGGACGAATTAAGACGAATGAGGTATCTGTTATGGAAGATAAACGCATCGTAAGAAGCAGTAACAGCCATACGTTACGAACGCAGAAGATTCTTTCCAATAAGAAAGTGATCACTGCAATATTGATCCTGGAGGATTTCTTATTATTGGCTGTTTGGAACATCCTATTAAATTTTTTTGGAAATCTGATCACAACTTTGAAATTCCATCAATCCATAGATCACCAGCACATGATTCAGGTGTGGTTTTATACCGGTCCAGGTGCATGGAAATTTTATATTATTTTCGTGATTTTTGTAGCCGCCTTCGATGCACTACAAGCTTACCATATTTACACTTCCTTTTCGGAAAAAGATATTAATGTGGGGCAAAAGGGAACGCAGCGTTGGACTACAACAGAAGAAATTATCCAGCAGTACAAAGAAATCCCAGACAGAGATCTTCCATACGACGGAGATCCGGGAATCATCATTTCCAGGATAGGAAACAAGCTGTATATTGACCCTTCACCGGTGAATAACCTGATTTTTGGTATTACCCGTTCAGGTAAAGATGAAATCTATGTAAACCCATCGGTAGATGTGTATTCCAGGGCAAAAAATCAGCCTTCTTTGATTATTGCTGATCCAAAGATAGAAACTTACCGGGTTGCAAAGAAAATTTTAGAGCAGCGAGGGTATCTGGTCTATCTTCTGAATCTGGACGATCCCTTGCACTCGATGGGCGATAACCCATTGGATTCAGCCATTCAGTATGCAAAAGCCAACGAAAATGCAAAAGCAATGGCTGTAGCTCGTGCCTTTGCATTTTCCATTTTTCATTCAGATGCGGAAAAGTCTGAACCGATCTGGGCCAATACGGCAACCGATCTCTTTACGGCTCTGATATTGGCACATATCACGGATGCATTAAAAGAGGATGAAGTCGAAAATGCCAGAAGGTATGCAGCTTTTCTGGAAAAGCAGAAAGAATACCTCTATCTCACACCGGAAGAACAGAAAGTGGCAGTAGAAGATTATGCAAAGGCGATCTCAGAAGGAAAAGATATCACGGTTCCTTCCATTTTAACGATCCCAACCGAAGAATCGTTCTGGTATTTATACGAAAATGAAAAAAAGATCAATATTTATAGCATCATCAACCTTTTTACAAATTTAGTGCGAATCAAAGATGAAGAAAATCCAAATGTCTCCCAGTTAGATTATTACTTTAACAGCAGAGATGATATGGATATTGCAAAACTAAAATATGCAACCATTGAAACTTCTTCTGATCGAACCCGTGGAAGTATTTACACCAATATGCTTTCGCAATTAGGAGTTTTCATCGATGAAAACATCGCAAAAATGACGGCTGAAAGCACGTTGAACTTGAAGGAGATTGGATTTGGGGAGAAGCCGGTTGCAATCTTTTTGGGAATCCCCGATTACGATAAAAGTAATCACTTTATTGCAAGTACCTTTATCCGTCAGGTGTATTACGTGAATGTGCAAAGTGCAGTCAGAAAAAATGGAAAATGCGACCGGAAAATCAAATTTATTTTGAACGAGTTCGGAAATCTTCCACCGATTGAAGCAATGGAAGAATTGATTACCGTCGGAGCAGGAAGAGGAATCACCTTTGATTTATATGTTCAGTCGTTCCAACAGCTTACAAAGTTGTATAAAGATGATGCAGCAACCATCCGGGACAACTGTGGTAATAAAATTTATATTAAGTCAACCGACAAGGATACTCTGGAAGAATTTGTTCAAATGCTCGGAAATGAAACCATCATTGACGTACAACGAACCGGGGAACGCTTATCCTTTGACAAGCACATCATGGAATCTTCTGCTGAATTGTCCCTGCTGAACTTAAATCAGCTTAAAAACCTGATGGAAGGAGAGGTTGTGATCGATCGTACCATGAAACGTAGGGATAATCAGGGAAATCATATCACTCCCTACCCGATATTTAATAGCTTCGAGAATGGGAGAAGATTGTTATACCGATATGAATATTTGCAGGATTCATTTCCAGATGCAGATTCCATTCCGCTTTATTCCGTGTTGACAGAATCCAGGGAACATATCGACTTGTCAGATCGAATCCTCGATTACAAAAAATTTACATCTGGTGTAGGCACTTCTATCCCTGTAATGAAATTTCAAGATCTCGAAAATTATCAACGGATCTGTGAAATTTTGAGCAAGGTATTGGGAGAAAATTATCAGGAAGAGTACTCCATAAATGGAAGTATCAACATCCCCCTGCTTTCGTCACTGATCGCAGAGAATCGTCATATTCCTGAAGAAATCAGGATGAGTATTTTAGGTCTGATTGAAAGCGAGGTGGCATAATGACACAGGAAGAAATCTTCAAGATTCTGACAGAAAATGCACAGTATTTTGATAATAATAATATTTTTTCAATGGCTATCCGCTCCATCGAATGGCTCATTGTAAAATTTTTGAAATGGCTTGTAAACCAGTGCGAAACTTTATTTAGCATGACGATTGGATTAGTGGATTTCACTCACTATTCTTCTGTTCAGGATTTTTTAACAGAATGGCAAGGTCTGTTCGTAGTCCTGTTGGGAATTTCCCTGATCCTGATAGGCACAATGTATATCGTGAACTGGGAGAAGAAACCTACCTGGATCCAGCTTGTCCAAAATGGATTGATTGGATTCTTCTTCATAACATCTTCCTTCTATATCCTTGGAAAGATCAATACTACTTTAGTCCAGGGAACGGATGCCGTCATAGCAACTTATGGTGATGGAGAAGGAAGTGGCTCTGTAATTGTAAGGGACAACCTCTTTGATCTATATTATGCTGATAAACAATATACCAATGGACTTGCAGATATTACAGATAAAGGAATGCCTCATTATGAGTCCCTGACTGATTCTGACATTGATCAGATCGACTTTACAGAGATCATGGATCCTGATAATAGCCGTTTGAAAAGTAATTCTTCAGATATCCTCAAAAAAGAGATCCTTTTCACGCAGGAAAACATTCCCGCTGAAGACCGACTGATAGACGTTACTTATGACCATTTCGGCATTACCTGGCTTGGAAATGGTTATTACCGGTATACCTTCCAATTTTTTACGGCACTTATTACCTTTATTGCATTCCTGATCATTTATATTATCCTCTCATATAAAGTGGTCCGTTTTGTATGGGAAATTATTATGGGACAGTTTTTAGGAATTATTTATGCTGCCAATCTTACCAGTTCTCAAAAAATCTTAAAGACATTGGACTGTATCAAGAATGCGTATTTAATGATCCTTTTGTCTACCATCTGCATGAAATTCTTTTTGCTCATGCAGACATACTTAAATAGTGTAGAGCCTTTTAAATCCCATGCCATTGTTCGTTGCCTGTTAATTCTGTTCAGTGCTTTTTCACTTGCAGATGGTCCGAATATGGTGGAAAAAATGACAGGATATGATGCGGGACTGAGTTCCGGATTTGGAAAGATGTACGCCCTGATGAGAGCTGCGTCAATGCCGTTGCACTTAGGTTCCTCTATCGCTCATACCGGGATTTCCTTTGCACAACAGCACGGAATGAAAAATGCCATAAATAATCTGAGCGAGTCTTTAGCTGGTGCAGATGGTCCAGTACAAAATAGAATGGATGCTGGTTTAAATTCCTCCGATTCCTCTGATTCTTCTGGAAAAGCTACAGGAGATGGTGGAAAAGAAGGAAACTTAAATCAACAGAATACTAACCAACAGGAAAATTCAATGAATCAAGACGTGAACTCTTCTGAAAATTCCATGAATGAAGCTTCCATGACAGCAGATTCAACTAATGAACTGGATCAAAATGCAGCTACACCGGATGATACCCAGATGGAGCAGTCTGGTGAAACCGACTCCATGAATCAAAGCAATCCGGATTCTTCCATGGGACAGGATTCCCACAATCCTTCCCTGGAATCCCCTAATGAACCTGCAGATTCATTAATGAATCCTGCAATGGATGATTATGTAAATCAATCTCTGGGAGAGATGGAGCAGATGAATCCTTCCGGTAATATGGCAACGGATTCCAAACCAAATACAACCTATACCGGTGAAGGATTGAATCCATCACCAAGCGTTCATGGTTCTGAAAATTTAAGTACTGACCAGAATGTTCCACCAGATATTCCGTCCTCATCCAAGGATCTATTTTAACCTGTTTAGAATACAGTACTGCAGGGTGCTATTAATAGCACCCTGCAAGAAAGGAAGAAAATTATGTCCGAAAATCGTTACATTGTAACGCAGGAAATTAAATCTGAAGCACAGTATAAAAAAGGGTTTTACTCCAAAGATATTATGTTCGTGGTTGTTTTTATGATGGTATCGTATTTTCTTAAACCGCTCGTTGCGACCAAGTTACAATACCCTTTTTTAATTGGTTCCCTTTTGATTGCAGTCTTTCTGAGAACCCCTGCGATCTACAATAAAAAGAGAAAAACGCTGGACAGTTTGGTAATTTATATGAGGAGGGAAAATACCGTGTACCACCCAATCTTTAGGCAGAATAAGATTTCTGCCAGCGATCAGGATAAAAGAGGAAAAGTAGCATCTACGATTTTAGATTTGATAGATTTGCGTAATTATAATGAACAGCATCGTTGCTTTCAACGAAAAGATGGAAGTTACATTGATTTTTTTAAAATCAAAACCCGTGATAGGGGGAATACGGCAGAAAATGAAATTCAGTATGATATCCTGAAGTTTTTAAAATTATTGCAGACTTATGAAGGTTGTCTGAAAATCGAATCACTAAATTTTCCAACTAACACTTCAAAGCAACAGGCTTACTATAAAAAGAAAATTGAAAACTGCAAAAATACCGCACAAAAAAGATGGCTGACGATTGCTCAGAAAGAGCTGGAATGGGTTGATCAGCATACAACGAAACGAGAATACTATCTGGTTTACTATGCTGACACCATGGATAAATTTGTAAATCTCAACCAACAGATCATCAATAAATTACGTTTAGGGCAATATGGGATGCTGGAAGAACTCTCGCAGGAGAAAAAGGAAGACATCTACTTTAAACTCTTCAACCCAAGTTCCATCATCCGGAACACCGCTTACGAAGAATAGGAGGCTGCCATGGCAATATTCAAAAAGAAAGACAAAAAAGAAAAAGAAATCCTCTTAGACCGTCGGCTTCTGTCCTATATCCAGCCGAAAGGTGGCATTACATACCGGGATGAGAAATTTATATCAACAGGAGATACTTATATCTGCTGTATCCATATTTACGAATTTCCCAAAACGATCGGGGATTTCTGGCTGGAAAAATTAATGAACATCCCCAATACGATCGCTATCATGGATATTTTGACAGAAGATACCGTACAGGTAAAAAAGAATATCAACCTGTCCATGAAGGAACAGAATGTACGTTACCGGGAGTCAAAAGATTATAGTGAGAAAATGGATGCCGAACAGCGGTTTAACGAAATGAAAGCGTTATATCAGGAATTGGAAACCATGGGACAGGTCCTCAAAAGTGTTGCAATCCGTATTTTTATCGCAGACCGAAACCGATATGATCTAGAAGAACGTTCCAAGGAAATCATGGATTCGTTAGAAGCTGATGGATTTAAAACTACGGTCTTCCTCAACGAGGGGAAAAAAGAATGGGCTGCTCTTGTAAAAAGCTTAGAAGAACAGATGCAAGATCCTTTTCATGTCCCTGGACAGGCTTTAACATCCAAACAGATTGCTGTCGGATACCCTTTCCGTTTTTCTTCCCTGGAAGATCCTTACGGAAAATATTTAGGATATACCGCCTGTGGTGGAAATGTGATCTTTTCCCCTTTTACCAAAACGTCTACCAGATCTTACTACAATAGCATCGTTTTTGGAAATATGGGATTTGGAAAATCGACCCTGCTGAAGAAGTTATTTGAACAGGCCGCCATGGTCGGTGATTTTGTCCGTACCTTTGATATCACCGGTGAATTTGCTCCGCTGACCATCGAAATGGGCGGTCGGATTATCAAATCCGGAGAAAAGATCATCAATCCATTAGAGATTTTGAAAGCTGCAGAAACCGAACAGTTGAGTTATCTTACGAATATTAAGCGACTCACCGTATTGTATAAATGTATGAATCCGGATTATACCATGCAGGAAATTACCATGTATCAGAATACCCTGAAAGAATTGTATCTTTCCTTTGGGATCGATACTGCGGGAATTGTGACCGGACTTCCTGCAAAAAGTTATCCGATTTTTTCTGATTATCTGCAGTTCCTAAACCAAAAAGCGGTGGAGTTAAGCAAGATGGGAGGAAATGCCCTGCAAAAACAGGTCATTGCTGCAGATATGCTCACCCTCAACCAGATTAAAAAGGTCATTGAAAGAATTGTAGATACCTATGGATACCTGTTTAATGGACACACAACTTTTGACAATATCGTAGATGAACAGATTGTCACCTTTGATATTTCCGGCTTGAAAGATCTGGAAGACAATGTATTCGATGCCGTCATGTTCAATATGCTCACGATGTGTTATGGAAACTGCGTCACAAACGGATCACTAATGAAAAAGAAGTACGAGCAGGGAGAACTTGCACTGGATGAAGTGGCACATACGCTGATTATTGCTGACGAGAGCCACCGATGGCTGAACTCTGAAAAACCGGATCTCGTCCATGAAGTCAATGTATATCAGAGAGAAGCAAGAAAATTTTTTGGTGGGACACTGTTTGCCAGCCAGTCGATCCGTGACTATGTGCCGGATGATACAAATAAGAGCGGCTTGACCGAAATTAAAACTCTTTTTGAGTTATCTCAATATAAATTTATTTTTAAACAGGACAGTAACGTTCTCCCCAAGCTTCAGACGATATTTAATTCTGAGCTGACTCCGGATCAGCTGCAACGTATCCCTTATTTGGAGATGGGACAATGTCTCCTGTGCATTTCAGGGGAACAGAATCTGGAATTTAAGGTCCATCTGTCTGCTCAGGAAAAGAAGTTGTTTGCTGGTGGTGCATAATGGGGAAACTAAAAAAATTATTAATTGGTGGAGGAGCAACGGCCGTAGCCGGAGCTACCGTATTGTTGATTTCCTGTGTAGGAATTGCATCAGCAGTAGCCGGGATTATTGGCGGTAACAATTCCTCTGATAGCAGTTACATAGATAATGTATCCATTATGGAAGGACTCCCTCCCTGGGTTACATCCGAAATTATTCTTACCTGTCTTGATCTTCAAGATAAATACGGAATATATGCCAGTGTAACCATTGCCCAGGCTCAACAGGAAGCTGGGGGAACCTGGGATGGAGCTTCACTGTATGATACTGCAGCGATTGATCACAACCTGTTTGGGGTCAAAGCAAGCGGTGGAACATCCCAATGGGAAGGAACTGTGACCTGGGACGGAACAGCCGGTACTACCGGCACTTACCGGCACTACGATTCCTATCCACAGGGGCTTAGAGACCGGGCCCGTTTATTATTAACTTCTTCTGCATATACGGAAATTGCCAAAACGGCCAATGAACGGAGCGGATCCGCAGCACAGTTGGAAGCTTTAAGCCGAAGTTCCTGGTGCGAAGGACAATACAGTACTCTGCAAAAATTCATGGAACAATACCAATTAACCCGTTTAGATTCTATGACAATGGCTACCTATCAGGCACAATACAAGGGAAATGGGGGAAGTGCTTTTACAGGGAGCTTTGTTTATTATAATCAGGCGGATGCCCCTTGGGGCGATCTACGCTATGTAGCAGGAGATCCAATCCGCAAAAGCGGGTGTGCTGCTACTTCCCTCGCCATGGTCTGGGCTACATACGGAAAGGATGCTTCTATTACCCCACAGACTGTGTTCAGCATCGGGAATAAAAACGGGGCATTAAGTAATGGGCTGTTGTCCCGTGGTGGCTGCGTCACAGCTACCAACAACGATCCAAAATTTGGCTGCATTGCCACTCATAGCTTAAACTGGTCGCTTGCTATGGATGCACTTGATAAAGGGGGTGCTGTTATGGTTGTAGGCACTGGAAAAGCCCCATTTTCCTCAGAAGGACACTGGTTTGTCATTATCGGATACAACGGTGGGAAAGCTTATCTTGCAGATCCCGGACATCGTGCGTGTACCTGGACGGAAATTGGCGGTAACAGCTCCGGGGAATCGTTGACCTATATCCAACAACAAACCCAGGACATGATCATATTTACACCACGATAGGAGGTTCTTATGAAAAATTTTATAGAAAACCATAAAAAAGGCATCGGAATTTTTTTTATTTTTATTGCAGTCATCTTTATGGCTTTTTACTTTCTGATCGCTGCTTATAAAAAAGCTCAGATTCCACCAGAAACACTCCGCACTCCTGAAGAAATTCAGAAATTGGAATCTGATACAGGAAATGATACAATACCGGATCAAAATGAAAAAGATGCAGAAAAAGAGTGGGATGGAGAAAGTGTCGGCCTTGATTTTGAACCTGTGGATCTCGGAAACTGTGATCTGAATCAAGAGGTCCGGAATCTGATCGATGATTCCGTTGCTGAACTATCCGAAGAAATGCAATGGTGGCTCTATGCAGATTATGGAATTGAAAATGTAACAAAAGTCGTATGGAATCAAATTGCTACCATCGACTACGAAGGAAAAAATATTGTACTGCAATACCATGTAGTTGCAAGTCAAAAATGTAACATTAAATGTATGTACTCTCAAAAAGATAAAACATGGAGTTTCTATAAATTCAGAGGTCAAGGAGATGATTAAATGGCACGATCTGTATATATTATGTGCGACGATTGCAATAAAGAATATTGTGTAAATCTGGTTGAAAAAAATAAGAGTCTGAAACAGACTTCTTATCTTGCTGAAGCAGAATTTGTCCTGAAGCATGGAGATCTGTCTGATTTCCAAAAAAGACAATTAGAACTGGCCCGTCAATCTGGAAAAACCATCCTGACCCAAGCAGATCTTTCCGGGATCCATCCAAAAAGAGGCTTAAGAGCCAGAGAAATCAGCTATGACTTGGAATTATGATACTTCAGTAAAAAGAAAGGGAACAAATGAGTAATGCAAGAGCCAATGCTGCGGTCTATGATCAACGCAGACGCAAACTGAAAAAAAGAAATAAACGCTATTTTCAAAGAATAATGATTACACTGATCGCATTTTATGCGATCTGTTTAACATCGAAGATGTGGCTGAAAAATAATTATAAAAATATTGATATTACCCCGATTGGAAGCGTTGTAAGCCAAAACAACCGCGAGGTTACATTAATCAGTTGGAGCTATTGCAGGGATGAGCGGAAAATGGAAGTGCTGCTCGGAATATCAAATACTGCTTATGATGGGAATGATACCTATGAATGGTCCGCTGAAGATAAGGACGCTGGATCGTTAAAAGTAACCCCTATCATCGAAGAACGAAATTTTGTTGTGCTTCAGCTTACTGACCTTCCTTCCCGTATTACAGTCATTTCCTTAAGGATGGATCAGTCAAAAATACAAGACTTTGAGACGATTCGTCTGTATGCAGCACCGGATCGGAACATGAAAAGTGTTGCTGATATAAAAGTAAAATCAAAAGAAGAATATCAGATTCAGCAGATTCAATCCGAAATTGAACTTGCAAATGAAACGATTTCTGATTTAGAGGAAGAAATTCGTAAAAATAAATCTACGATCCGGAATTTAAATACAGCGATTAATGATGCTGAAAGTGATCTGCAATATCAGACTTCTTCCGAAATGGAAAGCACCAATCAAAAAATTTCTACGTTGAGAAGTCAGAAAAAGAATGCAAATGAAGCGATTGATACTGCAAAAAACAAAATTCAGGAGCTAAATGAAAAAATAGAAAACCTGAACAAAGAAATCGATTCTATCTCATCATCCGGGAGGTGATTTTTTGAAAAATAATGATATGGCTACATCAAAGCAGCTTGCTTATGCAAAACGAATTGAAGAAACTTTGGATGTTCAGATGCCATCCTCAATGGATCGCTATACTATTTCGCAATTTATTTCCGCTTATCATAAAGAATTTCTTCAGAAAGAACGGGAAGGAAATAAAAAAATTGAGTCAAGAATTAAAGAAGAAATTCCCATTGCGGATATCGCACGTGAAATGGGTTTTTCTGTTGTAAAAAAAGGCCGCTATCTTTCATTGAAAGAACACGATTCCGTAATCATCGATACAGAAAGGAATTGCTTCTGGAGAAACTCCAGAAGCGGCCGTGGATCTTCTATTGGCCGTGGAGGAAGTGTCATCGATTTTGTGGTAGAATTTTCCACTCTCGATTCAAAGGAAGCTACTCGTGACCTTGCACAGCGACTCACAGGTGTTTCTGTTACATTATCTTCACATAAAGTACCTGTTCAAAAAGCAACTTATGAAAAAAAGGAATTGGAACTTCCAGCTCCTGCACAACATATGCGGAACGTATTCGCCTACCTTACGAAAAGTAGATACATCGAACCGGATGTGGTACAGGAAATGGTGTCTCGAAAAATATTATATCAGGATCAACGGCATAACTGTGTATTCGTAAGCCGAAACGCTGATCAGAAGCCTGTATTTGCCTGTCTCCGTGGAACCAATACATTTCAACGGTTTTTAGGAGATTTAGAAGGCTGTGACTATGAGCATTGTTTTCATATTGACAACCAAGCCTCTAAACTGATCATCACCGAATCACCCATTGAAGCTCTCAGTTATATGTCCCTTCTGCAAAAAGCCGGGAAAGACTATCATCAATATGATTACCTGGCATTGGCTGGAACAGGCAAATATGCCGCAGCCATGTATCACTACCAGCAAAAAGGCTACGAGGAACTGGTGATTGGAACAAATAATGATGAAGCTGGAAGAATGGCGAATGCAGCAATTCACCAGCTCTTTCAGGAGATACCGGTAACTCTGGTCGACCAATATCCTGAACAAAATGACTGGAACGATGAATTAAAATATGTCATCAATCATGGATTCCGGACAGATTACATTCCTGAAAAAAAAGAGATAACCGATGCTTTGGAAGCTCGCCTGGATGCCATGATGATGCCGGATACTGATGAACTGAAGCCGGAATGCCTCAATTTTTCCTCTCAAATGTTAGAGGAAGTAAATGTTCCGGTAGAAGAAATGGATTCGTATATCAGTAACTACATAGATCGTAGCCGGCAAAAAGATCCACAAGCCGGATTTAAAGAAGTTTTACAAAAAGAACAAGCTTCCGGACGGAATCCAGGTCATCAGATTCTTCATAATTTTAACCAAAAACGCTTTTTTCGTACCGAAAAAGCACTAGAATCTACCCTGTCAATTTAAAAGAAAATTCCGGGTGCTATTAATAGCACCCTCTTAAAAAGGAGGAAAAATGATAATATTTGTTGGTGATGAACTAAACGGATACTGGCTTAATGAAGTCGTATCCTCTATTGAAGAAGAAGTTATGATGATTCCGGAAAACCCGCATATAGCCCAGCAGATTAATGGGATCCTTTCGATATCCAACTGCACCTACATTGTATTCGATGTCTCGCAGTACATTGATCCATCTGAAGAAATAGCCGCAACGACTATGAAAATCTGTCAGGCTAATAATGCGACACCGATCATCCTTGCAAGCGGGTATCTTCCCAATTCGGAAATTATAGTGTCTCTGATTGCTCAGGATATACATTATTTTATTTTTGATTCCGAACAGGGAAAAATAAAAGAAGAATTTCTAAAATGCGTAAACGGATTTTACGCTGCCAACGGGATTGATCTAATTGAAAATCTCAAAGAGAATATCGAAACAGTCAAAGAACGAGTTAAAAATTCTATGCTGATCGGAATCGGAGGAATTAAAAATGGAATAGGCACAACAACTCAATGTCTGCAGTTGGTCCAATATATCCAATTTTGCGGGTATTCAGCAGCCTACATCGAAATGAACAGTACGTCCTATGTTCAACAACTATTTGCATCTTATGATGATTGTGAAATAGTGGATGAAACGCTTGGACATATTCGATATAAGAACATTGATCTGTTCGATAAGCAGGAGAAAATTTCTGACATTTTGCAACTGGGATATAATTTCTATGTCTATGACTACGGAGTTTTTACTTCTCCCGATTTCAACAAGACTTCTTTTCTTGAAAAAGAACTAAAAATCTTTGTTGTCGGCTGCAAACCGAACGAATTACATTTTACACAAAATGTATTACGCAGCCTTTTCTACCAGGACGTATGCTATATCTTCAATTTTACGCCAGAAGCCGACAAAAAAGAACTGTTAGAGATCATGGAGGAGAAAGCGGAACGGACTTTTTTTGCTGACTGGACAGTTGATCCGTTTACCTACAGCAATTCGGAAATTTATAGCAAAATTCTTCCGTTGGAGGTTCTCAGGCAAGAAGAACCGGTTAAAAAAAGTTTTTTTCCGTTTTTCAATAAAAAAAGGGGTATTTAAAAAAATTGGTTGGAATTTAGGAGGTAATACCATGATTAAAATCAAATCAGTTTAACAAAATGTCAAATTAGGATTTAGTGAGGTGAAAATCATGTATAAAGTATCAGAAGTAAATTTAACACCTAGTTTATCAAAAAGGAAGATGATATTAAAACAGATTTGTAAAAGTCAGATAAAATGGAAACTTATGATAGTAATTAGCATTTTGCTTTACTTTTGTAGTATTTCAATTATTATTGGATCAATAATCTTGTTAATTAGGTACCCTACTATCCTAATGGGCATTGTTGTGTTTATATGTTATGCAATTTCCATAGGCTGTTTTCCGTTTTTTATTGCTTGTTCAGTGAAAAATACTGCTAATTATGAGTGTGGATTTCCTTATAGTAGTTATGCAAATGGAACACTTTTGTTAAATGAACAATCACTGGAGTATATTTTTTGGCGAGTTGAACCACATGAGCCAGCAGCATACAGTAGTAAAAGAGCAGTATACAGAGATAAGGATAAATTTGTATATAAAATTGATAAACAAGCCATTTCAAAATTATCAATAAATGAGTTAGGAATATGTTCCATAAAAGGACAAGGACTGCTTGAAAAGCCGGAATGGGCGTGTGTGGATTATAAAAAATATAGTGATAAAATTGAAAGCTGCAAAAACTTTTCATTCATTCTTTCTTTTGAAGAAGCGGAAGCAAGCGAAAAAATTAAAAGATGGAGCGAATAAAGATGGATAATATGAATAAGCAGAAACCAATAGCAACAGATATATCTCAATGGAATAATTGTACGGAAATTATTTATAAGTGTCCTAGATGTGGACAAGAATTTCCAACCAAAAATTTAACATACCCAAAAAAAGAAAATAATTTTTTTTATTGTAGCAAGGAAAGGAAGATACAATGAAATATAAACAGAATCTTGTTTCCGGAATTAAAAAAGAGATTGCTTTTGAAAAAGAACAGGAAATTTTGAAAGAAAAGCACCACATAGAAAATCCGAATATTGTTGTTATTGAAAAAAATAATTTTTTTAAGCTGTTTTTACATACCGGTAGTCGGGTTATCCGGCTGACCGCTACAATTCTTCTATTGGTTTTGGCCGCAATTGGATTAACAACTATAATCTATCCGACCTTGCGGAATGATTTTTTCATCATTCTTTACGACCTGAAAGACCAACTGATCTATTTACTTGGAGTATAAATTATGACTATAAATGAAAAACTGAAAAAATTGAGAACGGAGCAGGGATTATCTCAGAAAGAACTTGCTGAATTATTAAATATAACCCAGGCCTCCGTATCTGACTATGAACGTGGCTTACGCCCACTTAAAACGTCTGTTATACAGGCCTATGCAGAAATCTTTGACGTCGATATGGAATACCTGAATCCCATATCGGATGGAATGGATATGCAGGACATATTAACTGTACTTTTCGCCTTGGATGATCGGATTTCTCTTAATATCGAATGCAGACCATCTGGAAAATCCTATATTATGTTTCAGACTGGAATTATGGACGAATTTTTACTAGAATGGAAAGAGATGAAATCCAAACTTACCCATGGCCTGATTTCAAAAGATCAATATGACCAATGGAGAGCAATACTTTTACAGGAGGATCAAAACAATGTTAATTAAAAATCAAAATTATGGAGAACAGGAACAGGAAATTTTCACCATATTTGCCCATTATCAGAACTGTGCTTTAGCATACGATGAAGAAGAAAATATGTATGTTCACGTTGGGGATTTAGAAGCTTTTCCAATCGGAACGCAGGCAGAAAAGAGTTCCTTTGTAAGGCTGGAAAAAGAAACCTTACAAAATGATAGTTTATACGAAAGGCTGAATGCATATGCCGAAAAAATTAATCTGGGAGCGAACAACCTCTAAATTACAACTTTATATAACCCAGGATCGCTATGAATTAAAAACCCCTTTAATGACCATCCCTTTTACGAGCAAAAGTAAAATGATGGTCTATCTACAGCAACGCTATCATTTAGATATGCAGGAGTACCGGCAAATTTATGATGCAGGTTTTCTTACTGGTACTCCTGTTAAGAAGGAGGATATCAAAATGACTGCCTCATCATTCAAGCCAATAAAAGAAGAAAATTTACAAAAAAGAAATGGGAGCGAACTGGCACAAAAGAATCAGGAAGAAGCCCGTGAGAAAATTACAACACTTGCCAAAAATTTTGAAGCAGATCCTTCCACACTGGCAGACTACTTACAGTTCGGTTCACGTTTTTACAAATACAGCCCTAAAAATACACTGCTCCTCTATGCACAGAATCCTTTTGCAACCTATATCCAATCTTTTGAAAATTGGAAAAAAGAGGGATGCTCTGTACTAAAGGGAGAACATGGATTAAAAGTCTGGGTTCCTGTCAGTGCCACTTTTATTGATCTGGGAAACGGAAACAAAGTGCAATTATCCAAAGCAACTAAAGAGCAAAAGAAGGCATGTAAAGAGGGGAAGCTTCCCAGCGAAAAGCGATTGGTAGCATTTCGTCTTGGAACGACCTTTGATATTTCGCAGACCAATTTTCCTAAAGAACGCTACCCGGAACTTTTTAATATGGGATTTAACGATGCAGATCAGCGGATGCTCTGCAATGCTGTATCCGATTTTTGTCAAAAGCACTTAGGCTATAAGGTAGCCTATGACACAGATCTCCGATCGATCTCACTACGTGGAGCTTGCAATCGTTTAACCAAGGAAATTACTTTGAATCCAAAACTCAATGATTCTCAGCGTCTCTCCACTCTCACTCATGAGATGGGACATGCAATCCTGCACGGTGATTCCAATACAAAAGGAACTTTTCAAAAAGAATTTGAGGCTGATGCTATATCGATCATGTTTCTGGGAGACTTAGGGATAAAACCAAGTCAATCCAGGATCCAACATTTAAGCCAAAGCTATAACCGGCTGAAAAAGGAATTTTCAGAATCTCTCGATACCGTTTCTGAAGAATCTTTCGATGAATCTGTTCAACAGATTTTTGCACCGGTATTTGATACTTATAAAAAATATGTGGATCATTTTTATCAGGAAGTAAATGCATCTCTTGAGAAACAACATGAAATGGAAAAGACGACTCCACTAAGTGTAGAACAGAAGGCGTTAATTAAAGACTGCTCTTCTCTCCTGCTCCAGGAATATCCAAGCCTTTCTTCTGATACGATGCAGGATTTTTTAAAAGACGATCTGCAGTTACGAGGCGGTGAGTGGATGCAAGAAAAACTGAACGAATATCTGTCAGATAAAAAGAAACCTTCCTTTGATCAGGCATCCCAACTTTCTCAAAAGTTGCACTCTTTTTCAGCCAGACCGAAAGAGATTACAAAAGCTCCGGCTTTTTCTGGTATAGAATTATGATTCCCCTATCTTATGGCTTTGAATTTATAGCCTAGATTCCATTTTCTTAACTTACACAGAAAAGATATCGTTGAACTATTTTAATTAGAATCTGAGCCGTTTAAGAAGGTGCTATTAATAGCACCTTCTTGTGAGGACAACCATTATTTGAATCTTTGAAAAATTCAAATAATGGTTGAATCGCTTCTCTTTATAAACTTTCCCATCTAACAAAATAAAAAGGAAGAGTGTATCTCTCACTCTTCCACTGTAATAAATAATAATTACAACTTAGAACATTGTCTAAGTCGGAGATATGATTATATTACCAATTTTCTCTTATACTGTCAATCTAACAATTCCATTGAGTTTGCGTAGATTATCCGAATTTACGCAAGTAATTGAAGATGGAAAAATATCTACTTGTTTATTTTTTCTTATAAAATTCTTTTTCAGAAAGAGGATGTGTATTCCGTTTTTTTTCAAAACTTATTCCACTTACAGCGTTGTCATAAACAAATTTTTTTATCTCTTTCATTTGATTTGTTTCATAATATTTTACGAGCATTTCAAAAAATTGTTTTTGATGTTCTACTGGAATACTGATAATTCCTTTTCCATTTTGAATCATCACCTGGTTTGCTGCAAGCTGTGCAACTCTCTTATTTCCATCATAGAAAATCTGACCTCGCATCAAGAACAACATCAATTCAATCGCTTTTTCAGTTGTAGAAATTCCTTGCTGCATGATCCCTTCTATTTTTTCAGATATCCTATCCATATCAGGGATCTCTGGTTTCCAGCTTGTACCACCTATATTTACATCTGAAACTCTTAATTCTCCAGCAAGTGGAACGATCTTATCACCTATAATTTGACCTAGTTGGCGGATATAACGCAAATCGATAGGATATTCTACAGTATCAAGTATAAACTGCCATGCATGCTTTAAATTATTGACCTTAACAATATCATCAACTGACATTCCTGCCACTGCTCTTCCTTCATAAATTTCATTTGTTTCTGGAAATGTAATTGCAATTCCCTCTAGTCTTGATTCTTTGTATATGCTATCTACAATATTTCTTTTTGCAAGAAATACATTTTCTTCTACTGTAAGTTGATATTTATCTACTATTATCATATTCGGCTTTCCTCACAGATTAAGTGTCGTTTTCAAAACTATCAATTTGTAATTTTTAATGGTACTGCATATTCACATGGAAGATAATTGCAGATACACTCCTGCCCTTTTTTTTATACGAAATATCTATTTTGTATAATGTCACCCGATTGATCTCGTCCACTGCTCCTTTTATAACCCGGTTATTCAGGTTCGCAAAAGTTTTATACTTATCCTGACAGTCACAAGCCTCCCGGATATACTCAACACTTAATTCAACATCTACTCCATTTTTCGGTAATACTTTCAATTTGATCCTTTCCATCAGCAATTCAAAGATACGAATGGAATACACGCTTTTCATTGCCAGTACGGTATCTAAAGTATACTGGGTATACTTTTCCTTTAAATTCAATAGATAAGGCTTCAATTCATCATTTAATTTTATTGCAACACCTACATCACTCTGATAGACACATTTGGTCACCCATGGAATCTTGATCCATTGAGTCTTTTTTGCATCTTCGCTTTTTATGTAAACTGGATTACTGATGATGTCACTCGTCACCTCATCAATATCCCTGTATACATTACTTTTAGAAATTCCGAATAGATCTGCAATTTCAGCTATCGTAATAACATACGTTTTTAACTCTTTATCATCATACACTACCTGCATGATTGCTGAACGGATCAATTTAGCGGAATTGAGCTTTAGTCCCTGCTTTCCGGTAATTAATGTATTCGCCTGGACTACATACTGATTTTTATCTACGCTGAAGTCAAATGAAAGCTGACCTTCAAGAGTTTTTCCGCCTCGTCCCATTTATACGTCCTCTTTTCCTAAGATAGAATCATTATACAGTAACTATTACATTAAGTCAAGTTTTGTAATTTTTATTACTTTCTATTTTTTGTGTAATTTCAAAACTATCAATTTGTAACTTTTTCATTCTTAACAAAATGAATCTCAAAATATTTTTGAGATTCGTAGAAAAACAGATGAAAATAAAAGTAATATACGATTGCATCTAGGAAGACCGAATGTTATAATAATCTCAAAATAAAATTGAGACTCACAGGAGGAAGATATGAAAAAGAATGTCATGTTAGAACTTCACAGAAGCTCCGAAGGAAATGAGAAAACCATTCAGGAGTTAAAATCATTAATGAACCTTATCATGGGCGATATTTCCGTAAAAGATGAACCGGCCATATCAAGAACCCTAGTCAAATTATCGTATGATCCTGATCTGATTGTCAGGCGGTTAAACCGTAAGGTAGGAAGACATAAAGCTTATTTGCGTGAAGGTAATTGGGATATAGATAGCTATGAAAGTATAGAAGAATATTTTAATGATCACTCTTCACGTTCAACCTGTGTGAAGCTAGAAGATCTTGAACAACGTATACTGGAACGTGGTGCTGCACAGGTTGCCAAAGAATTAGAAGTATCACGGGCAACATTATTCCGAAAGCTTAAAAAAGCAAGAGAAAATGGATCGGATATTGTTGAGTAATCTCAAATTCAAAAAGAGACTCACGCTTTTTAATATTATCACTTATTTGGGAATACTTGAAATTGCCCGATGCATACGCACGCTATAATGCCCTTAGGCAAGGCGGCTTATTCCCTTAGGGTGACTACCACTTAATTATTTCTACTCCATGATTATTTCCATTTTCTTAACTGCCAAAATCAAAACTATCAATTTGTATTTTTAAATGTTTTCCCCTTTCTCTAAAACTATCTTTTTGTATTCCCATCACTATCAATTTGTAATTTTAAACTATCAATTTGTAATTTTACATTCTTCACTTTTATGATGTAAACCGCTTATTTTCAAGGATTTTCTTTACCAATATCAGTTCTCCTAATTATAAATTAATAAAATACCTTATTATAGTTATATACATACAATTTTTAAAACTATCAATTTGTAATCTTTAATAAGAAATAGAGGCAATGTCAAGCCCAGAGTCGCTTTTCGGGGCATTGGTGAGATTTCTTGTATTCTACATACTTGCCAATTGGTTTCCTCATCATCGGATAGCGAGGACGTCTAAGCCGGAATATTCAAAAAACGAAATGAGAGCCTGTACGTTTTCTGGAAGTAATCCCCCCAATCCACTTTAACAAAACGAACATTTTTCTTCGTACCTATTCTCCTATAATACTACAGTTTTAATTTGGAAAACAAGAAATTATCAGTTGCCATAAATGTGAGGTGCTATTAATAGCACCTCACATTTTAAAGAATATAAAAGCTGTATTCTTAACTATCAATTTGTAATTTTTTCAAGAATGAAAATAAGTTTTTTACTACAGTAAAATAAAAAATAATAAGGGTTTGAAAAGCTTGATTTCATTGTAAAAATACTAATATTTTAGTATAATTATATTGTAATAAATAATAGATAAGAGAGGAGATATTAAAAATGAACAATTTAAATTTTGATCAATTATTTAAAAAATACGATTATCTCGTATTTTTTGACACGGAGACCACCGGACTTGATCCGGAACGTGATCATATAACAGAGTTGGCTGCTATTAAGGTGGTCAAAGAAGAAGAGCAGGGACGGGTTACCAATATAATTAGTAGCCTGTTAAAGCTCCCGGAGGGTGTTGTAATACCTGAATTTTTAGAAAAATTAACAGGTATTACAAATGAAGTGATCCGAGAGGAGGGAAGAGACTGGAGTGAAGTTTATGAGGAGTTCACGACTCTTTTTGAAAAAGATAAAAAAGGTCTGGTGATTGCATATAATGCACAGTTCGATCTGATGTTTATGCAGCATCAATTTCTGGCTTTTAAAGAACTGGATGTGGACTATTTAGATTCTCTGACTGTATTCAGAGAAATCGAAGCATATCCGCACAAATTATCTGATGCTATTAATAGATTTAAACTGCAGGGATGCATCAATTCCCACTGTGCGGCAGATGATACAGCAGCATTGATAATGGTTACAGAAGCATTAAGTAACCGGTGTAATCTGCTGGATTATGTTAACCGTTTTGGTTATGTTCCGAAATACGGAAAGCCAAAAAAGATAGACAAGATTAAATATTTTCCGCAAAATAGGAGGTGAAAGAGGTGAAGATAAAAGAAGTTAGAGATGAATTTGGGATAATTCGTCTCGTGGATGAAGAGAAAAGAAAAATTTACGATTATAGTAATCGTAAAAAGATTGTGACCTGGAATGCACCAATAGTTGAGGATGGACAAGATTCGCACTTTTGGTGTTCGTATCAGGAGAGGGGAATGATTGCGGAGATTGACACGAGAATGCAGACCTGGCGAAATGGTGTAAAGCTTGCTTATGCTGTAGCAGTTAAGTTTAATGCATCGGAAAATGATCCGGAAAAAATAATTTGGAATCGGATTGTAAAATATGTATCCAGTCACCCGGCAGAGTTCTTTGATCAATGGGGAGACTGGAAAAAAGATCTAATTATTAGCGATAAAATAAAAAAGATGGGAGAATAAAAAATGAATAAAGTAGTTTTAGTAGGAAGATTGACAAGAGATCCGGAAGTGAGATATTCACAGGGAAATAATGCTACAGCAGTTGCGAGATATACAGTTGCAGTAGACCGCAGATTTAAGAGAGACGGTGAGCCGACAGCGGATTTTATTCCATGTGTTGTATTCGGACGTTCCGCTGAGTTTGCAGAGAAGTATTTTCGTCAGGGAATGAGAGTTTCTGTTTCAGGCCGTATTCAGACAGGCAGCTACACGAACAAAGACGGCGTAAAAGTATATACGACAGAAGTGATCGTGGAGGAACAGGAATTTGCAGAAAGCAGAGCAGAGAGTGATGCGAACAGAGCGAACTTCCAGCACCAGGCTGCACCGGCACCGAGTGCGGATGCAGGAGATGGATTTTCTAGTATTTCGGATGGTATTGATGAAGAATTACCATTCAACTAGAGGATTTTGAAATTCAAATTTTACATGGTGCTATTAATAGCCCCATGTAAAATAAATGTGGTATCAAAATTAATTTTGATACCATGTGAAAAGGAGATCAGAACAAAAATTTTCTTTCAAAGGGAAATCTTCCTTTTTCGTGTACCATTCCGAATCTCCTTTTCCCTGCCCGTCTCAGGGAGAAAAAAGAGGAAAGTCCGCAGGCTTTTCTGAATTAAAGAAACCACTCTAACCCGCCTTGGCAAAGCGGGGATTTTTTTCTTCAAAACAGTTCTTTTATACAAATATGAAAATTTTCGTTATTAAAAATGTGAGGTGCTATTAATAGCACCTCACATTTTAATAAAAATAAAAGCTGTATTTTAAACGATCAATTTGTAATTTTTCCTGGCAGGAAGGCTGTGAATTACTACAATAAAAAGCAATGAAAAATGATGCAATTTTACCATTACATATTCATGTCTCTATTCTATTCTTATCTGGGTTACCGAGTGGTATACCAACCGGTTACAAACCGGTATACCAAGCATATTTCACTCTCTGGAAGTGCAAAAAAGACAGCCCCAAAGAGCTGCATATCTTGACTAATCAGATTAGCTATGATATTATAATGCTGTCGCACGGAATGGACGCTTTCCGATGCGGTTCCGGTAGCGATTCCGCCGGGCAAGGATTGAAATAATGGCATTCAAAATGATGTTGGTGTCACACGGATTGAATATTTTAACGTGAGAAAAGAGCGGGGCAGAACCCCGCTCTTATTCGTTTACGCATTTTCCTCCGTAGCACTCATAGAATTGATCTGTTAATCTTCCGAGCTGGTCCGGTGTTAGATCTTCTTTCATGTCATCTGGAATCCACTTATAGCAAGCCCTGAATGTCTCCGTGTTATTGCCTATTCTGCAAGCTTTCTTGACCTGCTCGAGCTTATACATTTCTCCAAGTTCTTCTAGCGTGATTTCTCCAGATTCAACCGCATCTCTTCCCTCTCTGGTCAAAATTTCCATCGCTTTTCTTTTGCTTATTGTTCCAATTCCTTTTATCTTCACCCTGTCGTCCTCCTCTACTCTGCAAACTGTTCCAGAAACTCGTTTACATCTTCCAGCGTTCCAAGTTCTACTTTTTCGCTGTTCGGATTGTCGCTATAGTAAAATGTATCTCCATCTTTCCAGAACGTAAAAGAGCTATTACTGTAAACCCAGAAAGCTTTTTCTGTTAATTCGTTCGTACCTGTAAATTCATATCTTTTCATCTTTCATTCCTCCATTTGCTTTTTAATGTCAATCGTGCTATAATCTAATTACTTGAGAGCGGTGGCAAGTTCCGCCCTCTCTTGTGTGCCTGAGCCGTTGTTATAGGCTCTTTTTTTAATTGTCTTCGATACCCTTTTGAGTGTCATCAATAAGGCGGTCAACCATCTTTTACCAATATTTCAATTTCTTTTGCTGTCATGTTCTTATCCTCCTTAAAATTCGAGTTCGTCCAGTTCCTAGACGTATTTCTTTTTTCCGATCCACCATTCATAATCTGGATCGATATCTGCCCTTTGAAGTCTTTCCAATACCTCGTCAAAAGAGACCTCATAAGGCTCTTCAGGATCAATGAAATCGCAAGAACTTAGCTCCTGACAAACCCAGGAATCCCCGTCTTTCCAAAATTTGGAGGTGTATACATACTTACCCCCATTATTGCCAAGGTCCGGATCATAATCGCTCCAGTCCTTAATCGTTATGGTCTCTCCCTCCATCACGTTATACTCTTCTCCGTTCACTGTAATTGCATGGCTCTTCATTTTCTTATCCTCCTTTTTTCGTTCCTTGCAAGTATTATTATAGTCTATTTTCGTATACTTGTCAATAGTCTATTACCGTGTATTTTATTTTCTTTTATACTCCATAATATCAGCTGGCTGACAATTCAACAGCTTGCAGAGGTTGCATATCACTTCGCAAGTGACATTTTCATTTTTCGTCAGCTTGGCTACTGTATTGGAATGTAGCCCGTTATTTTTTAGCCATTGCTTATTAAGTTCTTTCTTTTCTAATACTTCCCATAGCTTGGAAAAATCTATATAACCATTTTCGCCATAGTTAGCCATATTTAACACCTTCTTTCTATAAATATATGATAATAGATTTTTTCTCATTAGTCAACGTCTATTTCCTTGTACTATTTGCACAAGTCAAGTATTATTCTAATCGTCTATTTTTGTGTATTTTGTCAATTCACAAATCGTCTATTATCGTGTATTATAATAACTGTAAACAAGATACAGCAACGGCCAAACAGGACAAACAACCAGACGCCCCGAACCACTCAATACAATGAGGACATAAGCAAGCGATCTGATTAATTAAAAAACCTGAGGCAGTCGCAGAAAAAAAGAAAACGGAGGAAATTAAAATTCTTTCCCGGTGGATTTGTCAACAAAAGATATTTTGATATTGCACCCTAGAGCGTCAGCAATCTCTTCCAGTTCCGATTCTCGGAAGTTGTCGCGCTTTAACATCTGATAAAAATTAGATGTTGATTTGTTCAGTTTTTCCGCAAGGTCTGAAACTGGAATTTCTCTATAACCGCATATCATTTTTATAGTTTTCGTCTGCATGATGTCACCTCTTTTTTTCTTTATCATAGCAGACAAAACCCAAAAACGCAATATCCAAATATAACTATAAAATTATAAAATAGTTGTTGACAATGCCAAGATATCACTATATAATATAATTATAAAATAACAAAAACGAATTTTAAACTAACAAAACGGAGGGAACAAAAATGAAAAAGACAATAAAAAAGATAATGATCATTTTGGTAGCTCTATTGACGATGATCCCATATTCAGCAGCGTACGTCTTGTCGTACCTGCTTAAGATGAAAGACCGAGAGGATATGTTGACGCCCGCAGAATGGATTGCCCTCTACAAAGAGTATGAAGTAGAGGACGAGGAAGAGTGAAAAAGTAAAAGCCGGCACACCCAACCACAAGCGAGCCGGCACCAATCAAAAGAAAGGTTAAAAGGTGGAACTTATGAATGGATTATTCAGAGAAGAATACAATGGGGCAAATGAGAAATTATACAAAAAAGGTTATTACGCTTCTAATATGGTAGAACCATATAATGACGAATACGAACTTACAGACAGAAGCGGGAAAACGGTTATTGACCACTTGTCACTTGCACAACTGGAAGCGTTATCAGAGCTATTATAAGGAGGTAGAACCATGAAAGATTATACAAAGTTTATGAAGTGGGCAGTTGTTTACTTTATCGACAGAAAGACGCAGGACGACAGAAAAAGCAAATTACACGTTGAAGCGTTATTTTCCAGCCCAGTACAAGCAGAAGATAATTATATTATTCGAAATGATGCAAAGCGGTATATATTGCACGTTGCTGATCTGGAACGGTTCGAAGAGTTCTATAACTTCTTGCAGGACTTAAAAACTAAATACGGCAAAAAAGCTATTTACCATTTAGATGAAAAGAATTTCACAGTTGACGAGGAAAATAAATTCAGACAGCTTTTGAACGCTTGGACAGATTTTAACGAAATCGCATAGCCGAAACGGTCATTTTTGACCGTCAGCCGTGGGATGGTCTCCCGGCTCTGACGATGGCAGACCAGAAAGGAAATTTAATATGAAAAAAATAGGCATGTATGAAATAATGGCGAAAAAAAACAATATGATTTTGGCACATGACAATTATTATGGCGATTATTTTTTGGGAACACTGGAGCAGCTAAAAAGTCTTAGCTGTCCGGTAAATCAAATCGGAACACTGAAAGAAATTAAGAAGGAACTTACACGCTGGAAAAACGGGGTGGATAGAAATAATGGTTATATGCTGGAAATTGAAAATTGCTTTCTTGGAGTTTTAGAAAATATGTAAGCCGAAACGCTCCCGCCGTGGAGCGTCCGCAACGATTCGCCCCGTTGTGCTGATGATGGCAGGCGAGAAAGGGAAAGAGCATGATTAATATTGACATGTGGTACAGCCACAAGCCGGAAGAAGTAACCGGAATAGATTGGAGTTTTAGTGATTTAGATTGCGTGTACTGTGGCAATCTCTACAGGGATAATAAGTGCATCGGAGACTATGAAGCGGACACGATGCAAGAAGTGCAAGAAGCATTTCCACACTTAGCGGAAGGAATTGACAAAGCATTAAACTAGAAAGGCGGCGGGAAGATGAAAAAGTTTACGTTGACCGACATAGAAGTCCGGCGGTTGTGTCAGCTTATCCAGTTGACAGCCGACTACCGGCGAGAAAATCTACAGAGCTGGCAGAAAAGCAATCTTGATTCTGCCGGCGAGGTCGTCCAGCTACTCGAAGACATAGAAAGAGTAGCCGAAAAGATTAGAAAGGAATTAGCCGGATAAGTTCCGGCTTTTTCCAGTACAAAAAACGAACGGGAGGGGACGAAAACGCAAATGAAAATCACAGAAAAAGAATGGCTGAACCTGTACCAGTCGGTCAAAAATGAAAAGTGTGACTGTATACACTGGGACGATGCCCCGGTCACGTCTCGATCCGGCGGTATATCCCACTTGCAGCACATACTGACGAGATCCGTCAAACAGGTTGGAGCGATCCAACTAACCTGCATACTTGTTAGGGATGGCGAGAATATACCGCTATCGGATATTCAGATCACGGACCAAGTGGAGTTGTTGCAGCATATTCCGCACCGGGCGACGGTTAATATTCTGTAAAAATAAAGCCAACACCGACTTTCTGGGTATTGGCTTATTAGTGTTTACTCGTATTCTTTTCGTATCTGTTCCATACGGCTGCTTATTGCGTTCCGGACGGATTCCGGCAGATTCTGAAAGCGTGGAACGATTCCAAAGAAGTCGGACATAATCAGGGCGGCGAATGCATTTGCATCTACTTCCAACGGTTGGAGATTGTACTTCTCATCGCCTATTATGTCACTTGTTTGATACTCTTTCAGGTCTGCACCGTTAGCAATCTGATAAGAATGCCGTAGTTCGTGAGCGATCGCAAAGAACAGCTCAGGCGATATGGTCATATCATTTCGGATTAGTACCGCATCTGGTGTTAATGCCGCTATTTGTGTGCTGGTCCGCATCCGATCAGCAGATACAAACTTAATAGCAGGTACAGATATATCCAATATATCGCAGATCTCCTGAGCAAATTTGATGCAGATTTGCTTTTTATCCATGGCACAACCTCCCTTTTATGAGTGTATAATATCACGGATCAAGCAAAAATGGAATTGAATTTACAGACTGCCCGTGCTGTGCTGAAATATATACAGGTTATTACTTGCGTAGAATAGCCATATCGACAGGCGGAAAAGCCGCAGGTGATTACAAATCGCCAAGGTCAGAAATAAATTTTTCTTTTTGTGGTAGTGAGTCCCCCGAACACTGCCCGCCCCGCCATTTTACCGGCAAAGCCCCCTTTCATTTCTCCGGAAGAAAGTAAGAATTGAAGAATGAATGGATAAATCAACAGAAATCCCCCCGGAGCAGTAATTCCGTGGGATTTCTTTCTGATCGGAGCAAGAGTGGCTGTCTCTGTTACAGTCTCAAATTAATTATGAGACTGCTGGACGAATAAAAAAGCATCCCCTAGCAGGACGCCTTTTTAAAAGGAGTTAAAAACGACTCCGTCTTCATACAACTAATGTTATTATAACAGAAAGTTCATCCGAACGCAAGTTCTTTTTTCGTGTACCATTCCCACCCTCTTCCGATCCGGAACGGATCTCCCTCTCCCTGCCCCCTCCCAGGGAGAAAAAGAGGAGGAAAGCCTGCGGGCTTTCCTGAAAAAAAGCGACCACCCCGGCCCGCCTTGGCAAGGCGGGTGTTTCTTTTTCCCGTCCTGAAGTGTTCCGTTTTGGCTGCTACATCCCTCCCCTGAAACTGCCAGGCTGCCTGTCTTGCGGCTGCACAGGATAAGTCAGATGAGCGGGTCTGTAAAGGATAAAACGAGCGTGGCCGTCCTTTACAGACCCGCTCATCCGCCTTACAGGCAGCCCATGCAAGACGGCAGGACCGCCCGGCATTCCCGATCAGGGAAGCGGCATCCATCAGGGAAGCTTCAGGACGGTAAAAAGAAAGAGTAATGCGTCTTCATACAACTATCAGGTCGCACCACAAGGTGCAGAAAGGAGTTCAAAATGAACAGAGTAGAAAAACTGAATGAGGAATTGAAACGGAGAGGGGCAGAATTTACTGTCAGAGAGCATGAGAAGTGGGTCAATGGAGTCTACTACAAAGGACTCATGTTATGGTCACGTCAGAACAACATCAACCCGATCATTTATGATGCGGAGATTCTGACGGATGCGAAAATTGACACGGCAGTCGATAAGCTGATTCGTTTCCATGAAATGACGGCAGAACCACCCATTGAGTATGAGGAAATGATGGATCCGGACTGGTTTCGGGAGCATCTGACCATCCGGCTGTATTCCAGTCGGGCAAAGGAGCATTTTACAAAAGAAGAAGTCGTTTATCGGGATTGTCTGGACATGGCAATGGCACTCTATGTATTCATTCCGTGTTCTGATGAGTACAGCGAATGTGGGGCGGCTGTTCACTATGATGTATTAGAAGAACTGGAACTGACGGAGCAGGAAGCATTTGAGATTGCGAAAAAAAATATAGAAAAAGAGGTCGTATACCGTTCTATGGAACTGATGATGGGAGAACTACTGACCGGGGAAAAAATGGAGTTCAATGAAGTGGATGAAGAGGGGATGAATGTGCTGACCAATACACAGCGGATGTATGGAGCAGTCGGTATCCTGACAGAATCCATACAGAAAAAGTTGGAGGGGAAATGGATTATTCCCAGTTCCGTGCATGAATGCATCATACTTCCGAACACAATTCCACTGGAAACTTGTGAGACAATATTAAAGGAAGTCAACGACAAGCAACTACAACCCGAAGAGGTGTTAAGCTACTCCGTGTACTGGATTCAGGATGGAAAGCTTACAAGGGCATAAAAAATTTTCGGGGCTTTGACACAAAGCGTCAAAGCCCTTTGAAAGGGGGAAGGAAATGATTGCACAGTATACCTTGGAATTAAGAAATGGTCTGCCCAGTCTTGTAACCGAGAAAATCCACTACATCAGTGAAAAAGGGTATATCAATTCAGAAACCGTCATACAGCTTTTAAATGATACCTTACGTCTGAACAGGAAAGCAGAAGAACACGTGGTCATGCTTGCCTTGAACACTGCCTTGGATATCATCGGTATTTTCCCGATTTCCCACGGAAGTCTGAATGAAAGCCACTGCAGGGGACGGGAAATTTTTCAGAGGGCATTTCTTGTGGGGGCAAATGGGATGATTCTTGCTCATAATCATCCCAGTGGTCACTTAGAGCCTTCCAAAGAAGACCTTGCACGCAAAGAAGAGTTGCAACAGCTTGGAAAGCTGATGGGAATTTATTTACATGATTTTCTGATTGTAAGTCCAACGGGAGCAAAAAGTCTGATGGATTGAAGTTGAAAAAATACGTCAGCATCCTGAAAAGGTAAAAAGATAGAACAAAAAAAGAAATACCTATAAGTCGTTTCTTTTTTTGATTGAAATTATACTAAAATTTTAGTATAATTTTTATTGAAAACCCGTCCTCATCCATTCCATGGATTGTCAGGACGGGTGGAGGAAAGAGCATAAGGGGAATCTGACCCCACGCAAGCGTGAGGCCCAGGCAGTGCCTGGGGATTCCATGGGGACAGGAACTTTAACGACTATATAAAAAATAGGAATAATGATATATGGAGAAATAGGCTATGAGTGAAGTGAAAATAAGGAATTTGCCTCCATATGTTTTGGAGAAATTGACTGAAGAAGCCAGGAAGAAAAAAATTAGTAGAGAAGAATATATACGGATCATCCTGACGCAGACCGCCATGATGCCGGAAGTGAGATCACTGGATGAAAAGTATCAGAATCTAATCCACGAATTGTCTGGGCGATTAAAGTATCAAAATGAAGTATTGGAAAAAGCGATTGAAATTATCGAAGAGAACAGTTAAAAGAGGAAGGTGCTATTAATAGCACCTTAAAAATCAAGAGGGAAAATGAAAAAAATATTTGAACTTAAAGAACAGCAAATTAAAATAATCCAACAGGTGATGAATGAAAAGCCGGAATGTAATACGGAAGCTGCAGCACTTAGATATATCATAGAATCATATGACTACGAGAAAAGTGAAGCAGAACGCATTACGAAAATTGTATTAACCAGTATGGAAAAAATCTTATCGGAAAGATTGGACCGCTTGGAATATGCGGTTAAGGAAACGGAAAAAAATAGTCACATACTTATTGATGTAATAAATACGATATTGTTTAAGATGAATATCAACCATTTGGTTTCTCCAGGAGCAATCGAGCATGATGTAATTACAGAGTCGAAAAAGATCCATGAGAAAAGTCTGAGAAAAAAGAAACAGTATAAGGACAATAAAAGGGAAAAATAATGAGGTGCTATTAATAGCACCTTAATTTTTAAGGGGAAAAAGATGAGTGGAATTGTATCGGGAGTTAATGTTATTACAGAATTTGAAACACCGGAATCAGCAAGTTATTCGGGGTATATTGACTACATGAATAAAGAGCAGGGGAAACAGGAACAGTATAAGGAATATAATGATTACCTTGCAAAAACAGACAGCTTATTTACGATGGAAAAGGATAATCTAAGTGAGGATGAAATTAAAGAGTTAAAAAGTTTATTTGAAAAAGCACAGGAAAATGGAAGTGTACTATGGAAAACGGTAATTTCATTTGATAACCGCTGGCTGGAACAAAATGGAATTTATGATATGAAGAGTGGAATCTTAAATGAAACAAAAATGCGTGAGGCAATCCGAAAAGGCGTTAATAGAATGTTAGATAATGAAGGACTGCAGCATGCACTCTGGTCTGCAGGGATTCATTATGATACAGATAATATCCATGTGCATGTGGCCACGGTTGAACCGATCCCGATGAGACAAAAGAAAACTTATAAGCAATATGAGGTTAGTAGAAATGAAAAAAATAAGCTTGTGCATAAAAAGCCAGTTTTAAATGGAAAAGGAGAGCAGCTTGTAAAAGAGGAATATGTGGGGGTCTTTAAAGCGTCCAGTATTAAGTTATGTAAGAGTGCTGTTGCAAATGAGATTATGCAACAGAGGGATGTAACGTTAGAAATTAACAGTATCATACGGGATCAAATTTTAAAAAATAAAGAGAATATCAGTTTTCGCATAGATCCGAAACTGCAGGAGCAATTTTTTAAAGTATATGAAATGTTACCGGATTGCCCGAAGAATATGTGGAAGTACGGCCAAAATATTATGAAACCTGTACGGTCAGAAATTGATGAATTATCGGATTTATATCTTTCAATGTATCACGGTAAGGAAATGAAAAGAATAAAAGAATTGCTGAAAATTCAAACGGCACAATATATGGCTACTTATGGAGAAACTGGAAAAGATTATGGAACAGGGAAACTGGAAGATCTACATAAAAGATTGGGAAATATCATATTGGCAGAAATGAGAACTTTTGCATTGGAGGAAAAAGAAAATGAGCGAGAGGAATTTGGCGGAAGGGAGATTGAGAATGTATTTCCGGTGGAATTGGAAGAAATAGAAGAAGCTTCTCTGGAAGAAGAAGTTTATAGTAAATGGACAAAAGAATATAAGGAGGCCAGAAAAAGTTTTTATGGTTCAGCACTTGAAGAACCGGATGAGGAGAGAGGCATCCGGCTTTACGAGCAAGAAGCGGAAAATGGAAATGTACTTGCACTTTTCGATTTGGCAGAAATATACAAGAATGGAAATACAGAAGAAAAGGAGAAAAGTGCCGTGTATTATCAAAGAGCTGTGAAGGGGTGGAACGTATTAGCGGAAAAGGAGAATTTAACGAATCATCAAAAAGGAACCATTTTATATAAACTTGGAAAGTGTTATGACCGTGGATATGGGGTAGAGCGAGATGCAGATCAGGCAAAAAAATATTATCAATCTGCAGAAAATAAAGGAAACAACTATGCAGCGTATTCGTTAGGAAATCTCTTTTATTATCAAGAAAAAGATCAAGAGGCTGCATATGAACATTATAGGAAAGGTGTTTCTGATCAATATCGAAAGAATCCATTTGGGGATTATCAATTTGCTGTTTTATCGCAAGAAGGAATCGGTGGAAAAGAAGGTGCCATACAGGCAGAACGATATTTTGAACAAGCTTTGAATGGATTTATAAAATTGGATGAAGATATAAATGATCCAAAGTTAGAATATCGAATGGGGTATATGTTTTACCAAGGAATTGGAACGGAACAAGATACGGAAAAAGCGTTGGGATATTTAAAAAAAGCAACGGTTAAGGGTCATGCATACGCTGAATGGCTGATTGGAAAAATTTATTTAGAAAAAGGAAAAAAGGAAGAAGGAATAAATTGGTTAAAGAAAGCTGCAGAATATGAAAATCCTTTAGCTCAATATACGATTGGTAAATTATATTTAAAAGGGGAAGAAGTCGAAAAAGATCCGATGAAGGCTAAAGAACTTTTTCAAAAAGCAGCACAACAGGAGCATGAATATGCCCAATATTATTTAGGAAAAATGTACTTATTGGGAGAGGACACGGAGCAGAATATAGAGGAAGCTGTAAAATGGTTTGAAAAAGCTTCTGAAAATGGAAATCAGTATGCACAATACCAGTTGGGAAAAATATATTTAACAGGAATTAATGGAAACCAGAATATGAAAAAAGCTTTAGAATGGCTAAAAAAATCTGCAGAGCAGAATAATCAGTATGCCCAATATATGTTGGGAAAGATTTATATGAATGGGATGGGAGTCGAGAAGAATCTGCAGGAGTCTGTGAAGTGGTTTGAAAAGTCTGCAGAGCAGGAGAATGGGTATGCCCAATATTATTTAGGAAAGATCTATTTACAATCCAGAGATATGGAGAAAGCAGGGGAGTGGATTGGAAGAGCCATTAGAAATAGAAATGAAGCAGCAATCCATTTGTATGTAAATGAAGCAACGAAATTAGGAAAAATCAGTGTGGGAAAAGAATTTGAAAAGGTAAAACGAAATTTTAATAAAAGTATGAACCAATTTATCAAGTCATTAAGGAAAGATTATGAAGCATGGAAGAATATAATGGAGCATGACAGAATGCTGGAAAAAGAATTAAATGTAAGCAGTACAGAAGAATTGATAGTGTGAATGATATTTTCTTTAGGATAAATAGCGAGAATCCTCAGTTATTCAATTGCTGAGATGAAAGCAAAATTTTGTTGTAATTAACACTCCATTCAACCATCGAATTTACGAAACAGTTTTGCGTATAAGTCTGGAAAATCTGCTTATTTTATGTTATACTTGTTATAGAAAATATACTCATAAATGAGCTTATTTTTTGTTAAATTTTGTATTGAGAAAGGAGTGAGAAACATGGCGTTAGCCGCAATCAAATATCGTGCGTATCCAACACCGGAGCAAGCGGAATTCTTTCAGCGTACGTTTGGGTGTGTTCGTAAGATTTGGAACTGCCTGCTTGCAGATTCTAACGAATACCACAAACTTAATAAAAAGCATCATGTTAATTATGAATCTCAATACAAATCTGTCTATCCGTATTTAAAGGATGTTGACAGTCTTGCTTTGAGTAATGCTAGATTACAGTTACAGACTGCTTACAACCGCTTTTTCGAGAAGAAAAGCGGTTTTCCTAAGTTCAAGTCTAAACATAAATCTAAGCGTTCGTATACAACGAATAATCAGGGTAATACAGTAGCATTGTTAGATACAGGTGTAAAACTTCCTAAAGTTTACAGGCTGTTCGGAACTGTGAAAATCAAGCAACATCGGAAGCCTGCTGATAACTGGCGTATCAAGAGTGCTACTGTTTCCATGGATAGAAGCAATAAGTATTATATATCCATTCTGTTCGAGTATGAGGATGTTTCTGTAAGACCTGCGAGTAAGCAGTCTTCGCTTGCAATCGGTTTAGATTATAAATATTACAGATGAACCATCTTATCATAGATATGAGGCAGAACAAGATTTTACAAAAGAAAATCTAGATAATGCGATTGATAATTCATCATTCTATACAGATGCACAGAAAGCAGAAATGCATCAAAAGGTTGATGATTATTATGATCGTTCGCATGCTAAATATGGAGATGGTGACGGTCTGGCTTATGGTGAAATTGCTCCAATGTTTGAAGATACAACGGGTTCCACTGGTGGAGGATACCAATATGATATGCCATTAAGCATGGATGAACTAGAAAACATTGGAATGATAAGTGAAGTTCCTAGAGGAAGCTATTAGGAGGAATTATATGAATTTAGAAAGCTATTTTAACAAATTAAAAAGCGATTTTCCAGATATAAATCTTCCAGGTATATTTGAAGCTGAAGACTATAATGAGTCACAGTTAAAAATTAATGGAATATGGACAAATTATTTGTACGGATGTGGAGTGATTCGAAAAAATGATAGATATGTTTATCTTGAAACGGATCAAGAAAGAGGTTATATCTCTGTTGTAAAAGAGTTTGAGAATAAGGAATCTTTGGAACAGTATATTTGTAATCGATTTACTATTATAGCAAACGCATCTAGGGATAGTAATTCAAAAGAAGAAATGGCTGTCAGATTTGTTCAGCAAAAATATAAGTATTCAGAAAAGCAGTCAAGAAGAATGGTTGCTCAAATTGCTAAACACAAAGAGATATTTGAAGAATTTTTCAACTATGCTCGCGTAGGAAGATTTTGTAAGAAAGACAAGTCTCAGACTCAAGTGCATGGATATACAGCGGAGTTTTTGAGCAAAGAGTACAATTTGTCTCCTCTTGGAGCATACAACTACTTAGTGTATTTAATCGAAGACCCCGAGCGTGCACTTGCAGATTTGAAAGCTGGTTTGCCAACGAAAGATTCATCGAGATTTGAAAAATTTATAGATCAAGAGGAGCTTCCTGTATAATTCAAATATAGGGAATTCCAAGAAAGAAGGTTGAGAAAA